>Ga0256405_10000741_pt1 | contig 102719 bp, 85 predicted proteins | sample RumenRJG_02DNA_FD_189096 | JGI IMG/M metagenome (GOLD analysis project Ga0256405, IMG submission 189096) | Bovine rumen microbial communities from Lethbridge, Alberta, Canada - RJG_02 | ecosystem: Host-associated > Mammals > Digestive system > Stomach > Rumen | place: Canada: Alberta...
GTTCAATTCCTCTTGATGATTAAGAGGAATGCCTGCGATGTTAATTGTCTTAAACCATTCTTTGATTTCCTCCTCGGCATGTTCGCCCTCGCCTTCGCAGATATAGACAAGCAACTTCGTTTGAAGAATCTTCTGTTGCAGCCCTTCATTCAGACCGTCAAAAATCTGCTCTAAGTCATTAATCTTAACAGCAAACTTGTTCTTAATGAAACGACCAAGCGAAGTAATGCGCTGCTGACCGTCAAGTACTTCCAATTCAGTTTGCGGTGACTGATAGTCTTTGTTGCGGTTGAAGTATATCAGCCCAAGCGGATAGCCTTTTAACACAGATTCAATAACAGCCACATCACGTTTGCCATCGGCATAGATGTAGTTACGCTGATACTCTGGCTGAATGGTTAGTTGACCAGCCAAGCCATAGAGACCTTTTCCTTCAAGTTCGTTATACTCAAAGCCGTCGCATATTTGCTCAACGGTATAGATTTTTAATTCTGTCTTCATACTGATTGCTTTTTGCGGATTAATATTCTACGATATGGAAGTTCTGGCTTTCCGTCCTTCATATAATATAGGTCGCCGTCACGAAGTCCTTTGTTTAACTCTTTCAATTCACGGGGATATGGTTTTAAGCCTAACTCTAATCCATAATCTCCATGTGGATGACCAATAATCTCGAATTGCTCAGGGCAATACTTATCGAGGAAAGTTATTGGGACACCCATAGCCCCGTTGTAATCAGAGGGAATGGCATCAGTAAACGGAACGTCGATAGCATCATAATTCTCGTAGTGAACATATTCCTTTCGTCCTCTTATCTCTTTGTGTTTGCTATGCTTGAAGTTCTCGGCCATTGTCATTAACTGTAGTGGTTTATGGCGACGACCGTGATCAATGTTGGTGAACCAACATATGCCTGGTACTCTGTTGACTTGCACACCATCGTGTTCCCTATCAAATTTGTAAGTTGATGCATATGTGAAACCTTCTGGAACGAAGAAGTACATTCCTGTATTGAAACTTGTCACTCCAAGCCATATCTTATTATCCTTGATAAGTGGGAAAACCTCTTTATATGATATTGCATTGAGGTTGCCAATTATTATGAACCGTTTTTGGGCTTCCATTACCCAAAACACGAACTCACGAAACAGCGAGAAGGGTGGATTAGTCACAATGACGTCAGCTTCATCACGCAGTTTGCGTATCTCTTTACTACGGAAATCACCGTCACCCTCCAGATACTGCCATTGCAAATCTTCGATGTTGATACGATTGTCGCCCGTTACATCACGTTCAAGTACGAATATCTTTCCATGCGTCTTACTTTTGTCTGCGTTGAAATGCGGTTGCTCAGTTTCAAAGAGTGTCGGTTGGTATGGCATCTTGTACTTCTTGCTTTCGGGTGCATAGCTGGTGGAAATCAGTTTCTTCAATCCCAATAGTTCAAAGTTCTGAGCAAAGAACTTAGTAAAGTTACTCCACTCTGGGTCATCGCAAGGCAGGAGCACCGTCTTGCCACGAAATACATTTGGGTCATAGTCCAGATAGGCGTTTATCTCCTTCTGAATATCGGGATATTGCGTATAGAACTCGTCGTTCTTTGCAGTCTTCGCATTTGCTAAGTTCGTATTTGCCATACTCGTTTGCTTGGGGATTTCAAATTTTGGCTACAAATTTACTCAATTTTATTGAGTATTCGGCCAGTAATGTACAAAATATGCTATTTTTAATAGTTTTTTCTGGAAATGTATCATATCTGATACATCGCTTTAAAAGAATTAGCAGTAGTGTTACAAAACATGAGGATCATCACACGGGGATGTCCCCCTGTGATCTCTTTACATGATTGCCGATCGCGCCTCGAGAGATTACGGCTCTCAAGGCGCGATCTTACGTTTCGGGAGAAGTGGAGTTTCATTACGAGAAACTGGTGGTTTCATTACGAGTTTCTACTGGTTTCATTACGAGTTTCTGGAGGATAGGTGGATCAGGGGACGGTTGTCTGATCCGTCCAGAAATTAGAAAAGAAACAACGAAACAAAATCATAAAAGGGTTATGCGATCAGGGAGCTGGATTCAGGCAACTGGCCCGAATAACGGGCATCAGTTACGGGATTATTCAAAGAGTAGCAATAGATCAGAGATTGCAACGCCACACAAAACAACCACAATGCAAGAAAAACAGAAAATTCTCGACCTATTACACATATTTTTGCATCGCTTTAGAGTCGCTTCAGGCAGGGAGATGCCATACACATGCCATACACATACCATACACATGCCATACACATACTATACCCTTGAGCATGGCTACAATATGGCATCATAGGGAGAAAACCGAGGCATCTCCCTGCATAACCACTACCAGCTAAATGCGGGAATTGAATATATATAGTACGTGAGTTCGACGTAAGCTTTATGCAATAAGTCTGCTTCTGTCGATGATTTCTAAATTCATGGATTAGTGGTGATATTGGTGATATTTTCTGCCGGTTTTTAACAGATTTTGGCTAAAAAACGCATATTACAATAAAGACAAACTCCCTATGGCTCACTGTTGGCTACCAGTTTGATTTGTAGCTCTCTCCTTAACGGTGGGCTCAGCCATTTCTTTTGACTCTACCACGGGCTCAGTGGACTTAACGGGTTCACTGGGCTCTTTTTCGGGCTTGGGTGCCTCTGGCTGATGTGCCTTTTGCTTCACGGCGCTGTCGCCTTTAGCCTTGGCGGGGTCAGCACCCGGGCGATGCCACTGCTGATGGAGGAAACGCAGATAGGAACCGTAGGTATGACTGCTGTAAGCCTTGAAGATATTATTGGCGAAAAGGATGTCGGTAATCTTGTTTTCCTCAACGTAGGCAATGATATCCTTGGTGAAATAGCGTGAGTCGATGACGTGCACTTCTTCGAACGAGAAGAAGAGATAGCCGGGCAGCATGTTGCCGAAACTGTCCTTGAGGATGATGACGCGCCTGCCGTTATGCGTGGATGTGCGCACCTGCGTCAGTTTGGTGTCACCGCCCATCATGGTGCAGTAGGCGCCCCCGTGACCGTCTTTGAATTTGAAGAAGAAGGCTGCTTTGTAGGGTTTGCCCTCACCCGTCACCTGATAGTTCTTGTTGATGGTATAGTTGGTGTAGGTGGTGGTATATTCCACACCTTTGGGCACGTAATAGACGAAATCCTCGGGGGCATTCTTGATGGAGATGTCTTTGCTATAACCATACATCGAACCCACATAGCCATGGGTGACGCGACGTTCGTAGTGGCTCAAGTCTTTGAAAGGCACACCAGCCACGCGCGCAAACTCCTGAGCAGCATAATAGCCGCCGAGGGGCGACCAGTGGTGGTCGGTGCGCAGATAAATGTCTTCGTCGGCATGCTTGCCCAATGTGGTATAGACATCCACGGGTTTCACCCCGGGGTCGAGATGCGCCACCACATTGCGGATGGTGGGCAGTTGTCGGTTGGTGCGCTTTTTGGCTTTGTCAGGACAATAGAACTCTACGGCTGTGGGAATCACCATGCAATAGATGTTCACCTTCGAGCCGAACACCTCTTTATATTTATTAGCAGCCTGAGCGTAGCCCACGCATCCCTTCGGACCGCCGCCGTATGCCATCAGGGCACGCACCTTGTCGCCCTTGCCCACGATGATGATACCCGCATTGGCTATCTTCGCATTCTCGTCGGCATTGATATGATTCTCATAATCATCAATGGTCATGCTGTCTTTGGGCTCCTGGCCTTTGGCTGTCGGGTGTTGGCTTTCTGTGCCTCCTGCCTGTTCCAGTTCCATGTCGCCAGCCTGGAATTTGATATTATCATCAGAAGGCGCAATGGCAATGAGGTCCTTGATCTGCATACTCAGTGTCATAAACACGTCGCGATAGGGTTCACTATCACTGAACCACTTAGATACATCGCTGGTAAACGAGCCATCAGCCAGACGCTCCCACGAGAACTCCGGGAAGGTAGCCAGTTCGCGCTTTTCCAGTTCCGACACCGTACTGCGAGGGAAGGTATCGAAGACCACCGTAAAGGCGAGAAAGACGAGTGCTATGACGATGATATACAGATAATGTTTCATGACTTTATTGCACCAGATAACGGTTGTAAGATTGATGGGTAGCAGGCGAATATGCATGACCTGCATTGTTGGCAAAGAGAATATCGGTAATGTCGTTCTTATGCACGTAATGTACGATATTCCGCGTGAAGTAACGACAATCTACCACATGAATTTCCTCGAACGAGTGGAACAGATAGGCAGGAATGGCATTGCCATAACTGTCTTTCAGTATCAGCAACCGACGACCGTTATGTGTGGAGGTCTTCACCTGACTGGTATTGAGATCGCCATGCATGAAGGTCATGTAAGCCTGACTGTTACCATCTTCATATTCGTAGAAGAAATTGCCCTTCTCTGGTGCCTTCTCGCCAATCACCTGACGACGCTTACCCAGTTTGTAGCGAATATAGGTAGTGGTATAGTCAACGTCTTTGGGCACATAGTACACGAAATCCTCCGGTGCATTCTTCACGGCAGCATCATGTGAGAAACGATACATGGTGCCCACATAGTCGTGAATGACATGCTTCTCGTAGGTTGACAGGTCGGCAAAAGGCAGATTGGCGGCTGAGGCAAACTGCTGGGCAGCATAGTAAGCACCCAGTGGAGCCCAGTGATGGTCGGTGCGCGAATAGATATCCTCGTCGGCATGTTTTGCCATCGTATCGAAGAGGTCGATCACTTTAACCGACTTATCCAGATGAGCATAGATATTGCGAACGGTGGTCTGCTGGTCTCTGGTCCATTCCTTGGCTTCATCGGGGCAATAGATAGCCACAGCCGTAGGGATAATCATGCAATAGACATTGACATCCTGTCCGAAGGTACGTTTATATTCATTGACCGCATCGGCATAACCCAGTCCGCCATCCACCTGCCCGCGGAATGGTTCGAAGGCACGCAGACTGTCGCCACTGCCCACGATGATGATGCCTGAGCGCGTCAGACGGGCATGCTCGGCAAACACCATCACGATGCCCATTACAAAAAGAAGTCCTGCTAAAAATATCTTTCGTCTCATATTTAGAATCTTGTATAAATAAATGCGTTATTCGTTGCACCCACCAAAAGGGCAGTGCTCAATATCAGGATGCCTACCGACAGCACGATGCGCGTCGAATAGACTAAGAAAGTCTTCAAACCAGAATCGCCCAACCAACGGTCCGCCAAGTCGGAAACGGTGCTACGGATAGGCAGACAGAACAACAGGGCAACCACCCACAACCAGAAATTGTCGAGCAATGCACTCTCATCGACAAAGTCGTAGAGAGCAGCCACATCACCAAAGAAAGCATGGAAGAATACTATCATTTGGTCGAAATGATCGAAGTAGAAAATACCCCAGCCCACTATGACCAGCAACATACTATAAATATGTAGTAGGAAAGCAGGGATGCGGTCGTGCACTTTCAGCAGCGTATATTTCTCAATCATCACTATCAGTCCGAAATAGACACCCCAGATAATGAAATTCCAACTGGCTCCATGCCACATTCCCGTCAGGAACCACACCACCAGGATGTTGAGGGCCTGATGCTGGCGATTGCCGCCCAGAGGTATATAGACATAGTCGCGGAAGAAACTACCCAGGGAGATATGCCAACGGCGCCAGAAATCCGTAATCGAGTTACAGATGTATGGATGACGGAAGTTCTCGTTAAAGTGGAATCCCATGCAGCGACCCAGTCCGATAGCCATATCGGAATAACCTGAGAAGTCGAAGTAAATCTGCAGGGTAAATGCCACAACACCAATCCAGGCGCCAGCCATTGTCAGGGAGTTGAGACCTCCCACAAGGAACTGGTCGGAAATCTCAGAGAGTTGGTTGGCAATAATCACCTTCTTACCCAGTCCGATGAGGAAACGATAGATGCCGTCAGCAAAATCGGCTGCACTCACATGTCGATGGTGCAACTCCTCTGCCACAGTGCCATAGCGCACGATAGGTCCTGCTATCAGCTGTGGGAACATGGAGATATACAAAAGCAAATCAACGAAACGGCGCTGAACGGGCGATTCCCTGCGATAGACATCTATCAGATAGGAAATAGACTGGAAAGTATAGAAGCTGATACCTATCGGCAAGGCAATATTCGGACGAGCCACCTCCAACCCTATGTCGTTCAGACAGTCTGCCAGGAATCCCAGATATTTGAACGTGCCGATGATGGCAATATTCAATATCAGGCCAATGACCAGTACCAGTTTCCGATGGCGTTCCGAACCGGCAATGCCCAATCCTACCAGGAAATTAACGAGCACACAGAACAACATCAGGAATACATAGACAGGTTCGCCCCATGCATAGAATATCAGGGAGAAGCATACCAGTACCAGGTTCTTAGCCTGATTATTCCTCGTCACCTCTTCAGGAGCCCATTTACGGTCTGCCCATGTTGCCAAGAGGTAGCACGCCAGGAAGGCTGGCAGGAAAACGAAGAGGAAAAATAGATCTGAGAATACCATGAAACGCTTATTGTTGCACGATGGCCTTTATCTGTTCGTAAATATATGTTCCTAACACTTGAGCTCCCTTGGGCGTGGTGTGAACTCCGTCTTTGGAATAGCCCTTGATAATCATCTCAGAAGCGCAGAATGGTTTTTTGCCTCCATCCAGTCTGACAACACCGGCATGCAGCATTTCAGCACATGCGGCTATCTCGCCGGCTGCTTGGTGCTGTTTCTCCATCCCCACTTTCACGAAAGGCGGTGGCGTAACCAGAATGAGCTTTGCCTGAGGGAAAGCCTGGCGCAGCAATTCTCCGTCGTAACCAATCCACTTCGACAGACGGTCAGGTCGTTTGTCGGCAAACCACAAGTCGTTCGTGCCCGCCATGATGATAATGAGGTCTGGCATGGGCTGAATCCCTTGGTCACAAGCCTCCACCAGACGGTTTATCTGATTATAAATCACATTATTGTCGCTAAGCACCCCTGTATTCTCCTTGGTGTCATAGACGGTCTTGGAGGTATGTGTCCATGTAGCACCACTACGGGCGTAACTGACGCAGGAGCGTGGTTGAGCCAGATCTTTGAACCATTTGTTCCATCCTTCCGGTTTATCGCACTCGTCGCCTCCTAACCAGGTGTTCGAATCGCCCAGTATGACTACATGCTTTTGCAGTTGTGCGGTTACCATTCCGCACAAGCAAAAACAAGTTAATACCACAGTCAAAAATCGTCTTATTATCATGAAAATGACCCTTTTACGCTTTTTCGGGTGCAAAGTTACAAAATTAAATGAGAAATGAGAAATGAGAAATGAGAAATTTAAATGAGAAGTGAGAAACTTCGGTAAAAACTATCTCTCATCGTCCAATTCGCGCTCCAACTGATCCGTGCGATGCTGAAATTCGCGATACGCATTCGAAAGGTCACCCTTGGTAATATCAATCGTAGTATTCACTGGGCGCCAAGGGTCTTTCAACGTATGCTGGAACAGCCACTCGTAGGTCTTGCTGGTATAGAAATAACGCGCCAAAGCACCATGCGATGCTCCAGGCAACCAATCGTAGCGCAATCTACTGGTAATGCCCAGTGTCTTCATACCCGTCACCACTTTCTGTGACTCTCGCACTGAGACGGCTCTGTCGGCAGTGCCATGAACTATCCATAGAGGCAGTTCGCCCAGTCCTCGATAGTCCTTCAGCGTAGAACCTCCGCAAAGAGCAATGGCAGCAGCTATCTTCTCAGGATAGGTGCCTGCAAAGTCAAGCGTACCATAGCCTCCCAAACTCATACCCAGCACATAGACACGTGTCTCGTCAAAGACGTAGTGCAGCTTCATCCACTCCAATATCTCATTGAGCTTGTGGGGATTCCACGAGCCGCCAGGATTCTGCGGAGCTACTATCAGGGCAGGAATCATAAGACCCATCTGAGCTGCGTCTATTGACCCATAGCGCAATACCTTATTCAGATTGCGCCCACAGAGGCTGGCGCCGTGCAGGAAAATAATGAGCGGGGTAGTCTCTTGCGTATAATAGTATTCTTCAGGGGTATAGACCCAGAAGTCGTAATTACCCTTGATGACTCCTTTCTTTGCCGAGAGTAAATCGTACTGAGCACTGACCTTTAAAGGTAGAAAGGTAAAAAGGCAAAAAGGTAAAAAATATAAGAGCAGCTTTTTCATTTGATGACGAATTTATAGATTTTATTTCCACGACAGCCTACAACAGCCGTATTGCCGATGGCTATCGGGGAGGATTCAAAATTATAACCGACTACTTTCTTGCAGACCACCTCACCAGTGCGACCACGGATGATGCGAATGATGCCTGAGGCATCGCCTGCGAAGATGAACAACTCGTTTTTTTCATTATAGAAAGGGATGGGCGACGACCATGCAAACTGTCCGTAAGGCACTTTATAGCGTATCTGGCCATCCTTGGTATTGAAAGCTACCAATTCGCCTGCCGAATGCTCGGCACCGTTTCGACAGAGATTGGCGAATATCAGGTCTTGACTGTCGCCTCCACCGATAAGCGGACTGGCATACATGCCTCCGTCAAGGGTCTTTCCTGGAAGGTTGATGCGCCGGCAGGGTATCTTGGTTTCCCAAATCAGTTGCCCATTCAAACCATTAAGCTTGACGAAGTGGCTGATACCCGATTCACCTTGCTTGTCAACTTCACAGGCTGTATATAGATAGGGCACCCCACCCTCTTCGCGACATACCATGGTGCCGTCGGAATCATCGTGATTATCGTAGTGCCACACTGGTCGCATGGTATTCAGATTGATGCATACGATATTTCCCCGATTGTCGGAGAAATAACCATAGTTGCGATAAATACAAATACTCGATTCAATGCCAGGAGCCATTCCATTCACCCTATAGCGCATCACACTGATACGACGCAATGTGCCCTGCGAGCGCTCATATTTGTAAACAGCACCGTTTTCGCCACACCAAAACAGATAGCCGCCTGCCACAATAGCATTGGAATCGAAGGCATTCCATCCGCGCCAGGCTTTAGGGTCAGGACCGAAGAAGAAGGTTCGCTCATGTTTCAGCAAGTCAAATACTTGACAACCGAAGGGGCCCGCCTGTTTTGGTACACCTTGTCCGACATACAGATTCATATATTCAGGATCGAGCGACATAGTGCCCTTCACCACATTACCCAAATCCAAAGGTTCGCGTGAAGCCTTACCCGTTTGGTAATTAATAAAATAGCCCTTGCCACAAAGTGAGCCCACCATGATTTCCTCTGGTCCGAAATCGGGTGTCAGTCCTGGTGACGATTGTTTGAAGCGTGCCACCTGCTCTGCACTCCATTTGGCATAAAGAGGCTGGCCCGTCCATCCACTGCCTCCACCCCAAGTACCAAAGCGAGTATGGGTAGTATCATAGGCAGTAGTAAATTCCCATGCGATTTCCACATCACTGGGCACACCTTTAACGCGGCCACCGAAATTGGCATCACGCCGCAGATTCTTGCGAAAGGCAAAAATACCATTAGCTCCTTCATAGCGGTCGTCCAAATCCTTCATAGGATTCACCGTCGAATCCTCTTCCTCTACGACATATTGTAACTTACCTGCCGAGACGTATGCCGTATCTGGCAGGAAGAGTTGTCCGATGGGAATTTCAGTTTCCGTAGAGTCATTGGTTCCTGAAACAGAGGATGTTTTCCCTGTACATCCTACGAGAATTTGTAGCCCTACTACAAAGTATATGATCTTCATGGATGCTTTTTATTATCGTTTACTACCACAGAGTCCTGCCACTGGGGAATGATGCTCTCACCCTTGGTGGCTTCAAGTTGTATCTCTGGGATTTCTTCTGGTTCCGGTGCGTATGGTACCTCAGTAGGCTTACGATATGCTGACACCTCCACTACAGCCACGCCCTGCGAGAGGATGCCCAACTCACGGGCAGCACGTATCGAGAGATCGATAATACGTCCCTTGGCATAGGGACCACGGTCTATCACTTTCACGACCACCTCCTTACCATTGACAGGATTCTTTACCTTCAGAAGTGTTCCAAATTTATGTGTCTTGTGGGCACAAACCAGACTGTCGTTATACAAGCGTTCACCGCTGGCCGTTTTACGCCCATCCCATTTTCGCGTGTAGAAAGTGGCCTTACCCCGCTGTTGTGCCTTTGTTGGCAGGCTGAAACTCAACAGCATGAGAATCGTCATTAAGAATGTTTGATATCGAGCCATAGGCTTTTTGTATTTGTACAAGGTACAAAGGTAAACAAAAAAAAGCAAAACACCTTGATATTTTGCAATTTAGCGCAAATGTTAGCATTTTTTATAAATAGTTACACAAGGGCTCAAACACCACCGCACCTATGTCATCCGTCTATTTTATAGGCAGTTCCGTTCGCCTGCGCTTGAATTTTTGATAGGCTGTAGCACACTCGTCTGTTGTGATTTCCACATTGGTATCCACTTCACGCCGAGGTTCAATGAGCGTGTGAAGAAACAGCCAGTCGTAGGTGTCCGACAAATAAAAGAAACGTGCCAAGTCACCATGCGAAGCTCCCCGTAGCCAGTTGTAGCGCAGTCGGCTATCGGCCTTCAGATCCTTCATGCCGTCCACCACCTTTTCCGACTCCTCCACTTTCACGGCCTTATCAGCTGTTCCGTGGATAATCCAAAGCGGCAATTCTCCCAATTTCTGGTAGTTACGAAGTGTACTGCCTCCGCAGAGGGCAATAGCTGCTGCTACCTTTTCAGGATAAGTGCCTGCAAAATCGAGGGTGCCATAGCCGCCCAGACTCATCCCTATCACATAGACGCGTTGGGGATTAAAAGTGTAGTGCCGTTGCATCCATTCCAGAATATCGTTGATTTTTTGCGGCACCCAGTGCCCTTTTGGATTTTGCGGTGCTACAATCAACGCAGGAATCTCCAGTCCGCGTTTCACAGCATCCAGAGGTCCGTATTTCAGTACGCTTTCCATGTCGGTTCCTCTCAAACTTGCTCCGTGCAGGAAGATGATGAGTGGTGTTGTACGTTCATATTGCTTGTAGTCGTTAGGCACATAAATCCAAAAAGGATAGCCGTCGCCCTTCACTGCCTTCTGAGTGGTGAGGTAGTCGTTTCCTTGCGCTTGAGCGCTGGTTGCTGCTACAAGCAGAGCAATTAAGATATAGCACCATTTCTTCATATCTCCTGCAAAAATACAAAAAATCTGCATTATTGTATAATATAAACCGATTTTTTTGTATCTTTGCAGCATGACACCTCTCAAGAGCATCATCACACGAATACTGAAAATCGTTGTAGGACTGGCCATTGTCTTTGTCCTATTGGCTATTGCATCCGTATGGCTGCTTAACATGCCCTCCGTACAAAACAAGTTTCTGCACTATGCTACCGATATGTTGCAGGAAAAGTTACAAACCAAGGTGGAGATTGACAGCATCCATGTCGGTTTCTTCAGCGATGACGTGGGTCTCTACAACCTCAAGGTTGAGGACCGCGAACACCGTCCTATGCTGAAATTGGAGGAGTTGGCAGTAGAAATAGATATGTGGGCGCTTCTGAAAAACGAAGTGCAGATGGAAGAGATTTCCATCAAGGGACTTCATGCCAAACTATACAAAGGCAAGGAAGACAGCGTCGCCAACTACCAGTTTGTGATAGATGCTTTCAAGTCGAAAAAGAAACCTGGCGAAAAAAAGAAGAAGACAACAAAAGGCAAACAACTGACGGTTGATTTGCAGAAGTTGAAGATTGAAGACGTGGATCTTGTTTACAATGATTCGCACATTGCCTTAGGGAGCTTGGATTTGAAGCAGAGCTGGGGCGACAGGCTGACGGGCGAATTGAAAAATATCGAAGGCTCATGGGTACGCATCAAGAAACGCGACTCAGTGCATGTTGATAACCACATACTGATAGACCGCATCGTTTATGAGGGACAGGAAAAACATGCGTCGGTGACTATCGACAGTGTGCACTGGAAGACTGATAACCACCTGCCCCATAAGCGTGTGGCGAAACCCAAGCGCGGATGGTTCGACGATGGCCACATGAATGTGGTAGCACATATCAAAGTGGATGTCAGTCATGCCGACAAGGACAGTATCTGCGGTACGCTGACGGAATGCGATGCCAACGATAAAGCCTCAGGATTGCATATCACCGACTTGCACCTGAAGTTCAAGAAGATAGCCGAGAAACTCCATGTGAGTGATGCCGTCATCTGTATGGCAAATACTACCTTGAAGTTTGACAAGGCTGAGGTACAGTTGCCCAGCAAGAAGAAAGGAATTCCTTTCCTTTTCTCTACCAGCAATATTACGGGTACTACCCTGTTGACAGATATCTCTCACCCCTTTGCACCCGTACTCAAGAACTTTAAGCTACCGCTTTGGCTTTCCACGAAGTTCAGTGGTACGGACTCGGTACTGTCGTTCCGCGATGTAGTGGTGAAGACTACGGATAATAAATTCCGCGCCAAAGCCAAGGGCGACATAACCGGATTGAAGAACAAATACGATCTGGACGTACACTTCGACATCCTGGATTGTGTGGTAGAAGGCAATTCTAAAGCACGCATCATCAATCAGTTTACCGTAAGGAAATTTATGATGAAACAGTTGCATGCTTTGGGTACACTACGCTACAAGGGCTCGTTCGATGTAAAATACAAAAGGATAGAATTCCGAGGCAACATCGGTTCCGCCTGTGGAGCGATGAATTTCTCATTCAAACTGGACGGCCTCAACAAATATGTGACTGGAAATGTTCTATCGAATGCTTTCGAACTGGGTAAGGCCATGGATTATCCTGATGTGGGCAGAATAGGAGCCAGGGCAGGTTTCAAAATCGATATCTCTAAGGAGCGTACTGCCGTGATGCGTCGCAAAGTGGGCGGAAAACTGCCTATCTGCCAAGTGGATGCATTGGTCTATGAAGCCAAATACAAGGGCATCAAAGTGACTGATGTCTATGCCAATATTGTGAGCAATGGTGCAGTGGCTGACGGCAAGATAAAGATGAAGGGAGCACTGGCAGATATCATGTGCTCGTTCAGTTTTACCGATACAGATCACATGCAGCAGACCAAGATTAAGCCTGGCATTCGTTTCCACCTCTTCAATTATGACTACAAAAACGACAAGGAATTAGCTGACCACGAGAAGCGCAAGGCAGAACGCAAAGCAGCCAAGCAGAAAGAGAAGGAGGAAAAGAAAAAGCAGAAGGAAGCTGAGAAAGCACGCAAGGCTGCAGAGAAAGCTGCCGAGAAAGCAAAACGAGCAGCCGAGAAGGCTGCCCGTAAAGCTGCGAAGGAAGCGGCTAAGAACAATAATTAGAACCAGTGCATCAGCGAACGGAGGAAAGCCGTGAGTTCGCCAGCCATCTTCTGATGCTGCCAGATGGACGGATGCCAATCGGCACCATAGCCGATGTCACCATTCTGAGGGGTAAAGTCAAAGCGATATACCTCTTTATCACCTTCTCGGTTGGCCTCTTGCACCACTTCATTTAATGTCTGTTTGGCTATTTCCAATTCTTTACCATTGAGCATCGAGCCACAAAGGTACACGATTTTTGCCTTGGGGTTATGCTGGCGCACCTGCTTCAGGAAATTCTTATAAGCCTGTTTGAGCAATTTTACATCGTAATTGTTGGTCGAAAGGTCGTTGGTGCCTAAGTTGATGCATACCACCTTGGGCTGATAGCGCGAGAAGTCCCAACGCTCCGAACGGTCATAGAGATTGGTATATTCATACTCCGTAGTCATTACATTCTCAGGAGTTCCCGTCTTAGGACCACCATAACTGCGATAGACACCGATACCACTGCGTGCCACTACATAGGCTACGGCATTCAGATTACGACAGGTTTGCTGGGCATAACCGATGTAATGATTCTCTGTTTCATAAGTAAAAGGATCGTTACGACTAATACTCTCATCACCATAGCCACAGGTAATGGAGTTGCCGACAAACTCGATGGTACGCTCCGACAAAGCAGGCGCATCCAACATCTTGCCATCACTATCAAGCACAAAGCCACGGAACTCCGGTTTCAGCTCATAACCCTCTATGACATACATCAGTCGAACGGTATGCTCACCTTTAGGCAGGGCAGTGGCAAGAGTCACTACGGAGTCACGCTCACCCATAAAACTCACCTTGAATGGTTCAGCCTCATCAATCTGTGCCATGAAGTAACCACTCTTAGGCTTAGCCATCATTTTCAGACTCGTACCCGTGAAGCCCGCATTAATCTGCACACCAGGGAAGGTGAAACGAGGGCGCTGGGGATTATCAAAACAGATACGTCCAACATATTGGATATGCTGGTCGGTTGGACAAATAACCTTACCCTTGATAGGGAGGGTTGTTGAGGCGTTGGCTATCATCGCCATTGCCACCAAGAAAGTAAGTAATGTAAAGCGTTTCATATCAATAGTTTTTGATTTTCTGACTGCAAAGATACGAATTTCTATATTTTTTTATTACTTTTGCAAGCAAAAAGTGATGATGGACGAAGATTTTGACATCAGAGAGGAGCAATTCTCCTCTTCAGAGAAGGAGTTTGAAAACGCATTGCGCCCACTCTCCTTTGGCGATTTCAGCGGACAGAAACAGGTGGTAGAGAACCTGCAGGTGTTCGTTGAGGCTGCCAAATATCGTGGCGAACCTCTCGACCATACCCTTCTACATGGTCCTCCTGGACTGGGTAAGACGACACTGTCGAATATCATTGCCAACGAGTTGGGGGTAGGTTTCAAGATTACCAGTGGTCCCGTGCTTGACAAGCCAGGTGACCTGGCAGGCATCCTCACTTCTCTGGAGAAGAACGATGTCCTGTTTATCGATGAGATACACCGATTGTCGCCTGTGGTCGAGGAATACCTCTATTCCGCCATGGAGGACTATCGTATAGACATCATGATTGACAAAGGTCCTTCTGCCCGTTCTATACAGATAGACCTCAATCCGTTTACCCTCGTAGGAGCCACCACGCGCAGTGGTCTGCTGACGGCTCCCCTTCGTGCCCGTTTCGGCATCAACATGCACTTGCAGTATTATGAGCCTGAGACGCTACAGAAGATTGTCACACGCTCGGCATCCATCCTGCGTGTTCCTATCACAGCTGATGCAGCAGCCGAAATTTCACGCCGTTCGCGCGGCACACCCCGTATTGCCAATGCCCTCTTGCGCCGAGTGCGCGACTTTGCCCAAGTAAAGGGCTCTGGCCGTATTGATACGGAAATCACCAAGATAGCACTGACAGCCTTGAACATCGACCAATATGGATTGGACGAGATAGACAACCGCATCTTGCTGACTATCATCGACAAGTTCCGCGGCGGTCCTGTTGGCATTACGACCATTGCTACTGCCATTGGTGAAGATGCAGGAACGGTGGAGGAAGTTTACGAACCCTTCCTCATCATGGAGGGCTTCATCAAGCGTACACCTCGTGGCCGTATGGTGACTGAACTGGCTTATCGTCACTTCGGTCGCAATCCCTATTCGGGCAATATTATGGAACCTAATCTGTTTGACTCATGAAAATAGGTGTTTTTGTAGGAAGTTTCGACCCGTTTACAGTTGGTCACGACTCCATCGTGACCCGTAGTCTGGGATTATTCGACCGTCTGGTCATTGGCGTGGTAGGCGACCAAGTGCATAAACCGGGAATGGCTCCAGCCGAGGAACGCATGAAGGCTATCGCTCAACTCTATGCCGACGAACCTCGTATTGAGGTGAAGCCCTATTACGGTCTGGCAGTAGAATTTGCCCAAGAACAAGGTGCGCATTATATAATAAAAGGTGTACGCAGTGTGAAAGACTTCGAATATGAACGCGAGCAGGCTGATATCAATCGCCAGATTAGTGGTATTGAGACCATTCTGCTCTTTGCAGAGCCACAGTATGCCAGTGTCAGCAGCAGTGTGGTGCGCGAATTACAACATTTCGGACGCGACGTCTCTGAATTTCTCCCCAAGAAAGTGAAAAGTGAAGAGTGATGAATTTAAAGTAAGATGGTGAAAAAGTTTATATATTTCCTCAGCCTTGGTTTTGTTCTCTGTGCTTGTGGTACTACCAAGAAACAAGCAGAAGCACAACCCGTAGTCAATATCGAGTTCAATGCCGATTCTGCTTATCAGTTCTGTGCTGCCCAATGCAGCTTTGGTCCGCGAACCATGAATAGTGAGGCACACGAGCAGTGCGCCCAATGGATACAACAGAAGTTTCAGCAATACGGCTATCAGGTAGAGATGCAGAAAGCCGACCTGAAAGGCTACGACGGCACCATCCTCAAGTCAACGAATATCATAGCCAAAGCTTCTTCCCAGAAAGAGAGTGCAGGAGGTGAGAAGATTCTCATCTGTGCCCATTGGGACAGTCGTCCGTGGGCTGACAACGATCCAGACTCCGCCAATTGGCGCAAGCCAGTGATGGCAGCTAACGACGGAGCCAGTGGAGTGGCTGTGATGTTGGAATTGGCACGCCTCATTCAGCAACACGATTCGCTGAAGGTGGCTGTCGATTTCATCTGCTTCGATGCCGAAGACTGGGGCATCCCTCAATGGGATGAAACGGGTGACGGTACGGATTCATGGGCACTGGGGGCACAGTATTGGGCGAAAAGCCAACAGCAAACAGCCAACACCCAAAAGCCCTACCGCTACGCCATCCTGCTCGACATGGTAGGCGGACAAGGTGCTAAGTTCTATCAAGAGGGCTATTCCCTACAGAAGGCGAAGGGCATTGTCGAGAAAGTGTGGCAAGCAGCCAGTGCTGCCGGCTATGGTAGTTTCTTCCCCAAACAGGAAGGCGGCTATGTCACCGACGACCATGTTCCCGTGAACGACATTGCTCGGATTCCCTGCATCGACATCATCAATCATTACCCTGACTGTCAGCAGAGTTCGTTCGGACCAACGTGGCACACCATTAACGACGACATGCAGCATATTGACAAGAATACACTGCAAGCCGTCGGACAAACACTCGTTCAGGTTTTATTTAGTGAGTAGGATATCGCAGAGCTCCTGCATACCCTCGCTGGCACCCTTCTGAATCTGTTGCACATTAGCCCCCGCCGAAATGGGTTTGGGGTCAATGAGGTAAACGGGTACACCTGGGCGCACATACTGAACAAGGCCGGCAGCAGGATAGACATTCAGCGAGGTACCGATGATGATAAAGATGTCAGCCTGTTGTGCTTCCTCAGCTGCCGCGCTGATCATGGGCACTCCCTCGCCAAAGAACACGATAAACGGGCGCAGCAACGAACCGTCGCCAGCCTTTGTGCCAGGCTCCACCTCACAATTATCAGGTGTCAGCGTAATCTGGTAGCGAGGATCGTCCACATCACGGCTCGAACAAACCTTCATCAGTTCACCATGCAGGTGGATGACTTTTGAAGAACCAGCCTGCTCGTGCAGATTATCCACATTCTGGGTTACAACCGTCACGTCGTACTGTTCCTCCAACTTAGCCACCAACTGATGTCCCTTGTTGGGTTTTACATTCCAACACTTCTTGCGAAGCATGTTATAAAAGTTAGTTACTAACGTAGGGTCAGCCTCCCATCCTTCATGGGTGGCAACCTTAGCCACAGGATATTCTTCCCACAATCCGTCAGCATCGCGGAACGTCTTCAGTCCACTCTCGGCAGACATGCCTGCACCTGTTAAAACTACTATCTTCTTCATAAGCAATGAATTTATTTTCTGCAAAAATACAAAATAATTGAGAAATAATTAGTAATTTTGCAAAAATATTCAAGAAGACACTATGAAAGTTTTACGTGACCGTATTATGCAGGATGGCCGTTGCTTAGAGGGCGGTATCCTAAAAGTCGATCGTTTCATCAACCATCAGATGGACCCCTATTTGATGAAACAGATTGCCATTGAGTTTATCCGTCGCTTTGCCGACGAGGACATCACCAAGATTATCACCGTTGAGGCATCGGGCATCGCACCAGCCATCATGCTGGGCTATCTGATGGAGCTGCCTGTTGTCTTTGCCAAGAAGAAAAAGCCCTCCACCATGGGCGAGTTCTATGAATCTACCGTACGCTCGTTCACCAAACAGCGTGAATACCCATTGACCGTCAGCTGCGAGTATCTGACCAGCGACGACAATGTGCTGTTCATCGACGACTTCCTGGCCTACGGCAATGCCGGACTGGGCATCATCGACCTCTGTCAGCAGGCAGGAGCCACCATTGTGGGTATGGGGTTCATCATCGAGAAGGAGTTTCAGCATGGCCGCAAGGTGCTGCAGGATCATGGCATCCATCGCATCGAGTCGCTGGCTATCATCGAGTCATTGGAGAATAACGAAATCAAACTCAAATAAAAGATAATCGTGGAAAACAAATCGAATCTCTATCAGTTGGACGGCAAGGTGCCATTGGCGCAGGCCATTCCCTTCGGTCTGCAACACGTGCTGGCTATGTTTGTGGCCAACATCACACCTATTATTATATTAGCCAATGTGGTGGGGCTTGACTCTTCGATAAGTGGTACGTTGGTTCAGAACTGTATGATTATAGCCGGTATCGGTACCATGATACAGCTTTATCCCATTTGGCGCATCGGTTCGCGACTGCCCATTGTGATGGGTATCAGTTTTACGTTCCTCTCTGTGGCGCTCACCATTGGAGCCACGCAGGGTATGGGTGTACTGATGGGGGCTGTGATTATAGGCGGTATCATCGAGGGACTGTTGGGCCTCTGTGCCAAGTATTGGATCAAACTCATTCCGCATATCGTAGCAGCCACGGTGGTGACGGCTATCGGCTTTTCGCTGTTGCCTATCGGTGCCAATTCGTTTGCCGGCGGACAGGGTGCTGCTGATTTCGGAGCTGCCAACAACTGGATAGTAGGCACGTTCACCTTGCTCGTCTGTCTGGGCTTCCAGGTTTTTGCCAAGGGATTCCTGCGCTCGCTATCTGTGTTGATAGGACTGATATTGGGCTATATCTTTGCCATCTTCATGGGCATGGTCGATTTCTCCGGCCTTCACAATGTAGGCTTCATAGCCCTGCCTCATTTCATGCCCTTCAAACCAGAATTCGAATGGGGTGCCATCATTTCGATTATCGCTATCTATCTGGTATCGGCTACAGAGACTATCGGTGATACGAGTGCATTGTGCGAGAGTGCTCTGAACCGTCAGCCCCATAAGCAGGATTTGGGCAACAGTATCACGTGCGACGGTTTCGTGAGTAGCATTTCCGGTCTCTTCGGTTGTACGCCTATCACCTCGTTCAGTCAGAACGTTGGTCTGGCAGCCATGTCGGGTGTCGTCAACCGCTTTGCCATTGGCACGGGTGCCTGCATCATGATTCTGGGCGGACTGTTTCCTGCTATTGGTTTCCTGCTGACCACCATTCCTCAAGCCGTACTGGGCGGATGCACCATCATGATGTTCGGCTCGATTATTTATGCTGGTTTCCGCATGATGTCGCGCTGCGGTTTCACCGATCGCAACATGATTATCGTAGCCCTGTCGCTGAGCATAGGCTTAGGTTTCACCCAGGCAACGGGTATGTTCAAGATATTCCCTCCTATCATCCAGTCGGTCTTTGCTGAGAATTGTGTGGCAGTAGTCTTCCTATTGGCAGTCATCCTGAATCTGATATTGCCCAATAAGGACGGTAGCGAGAATCCTAAAAAGATAGTGACTGGTGAGTGAACTGGGTCTTCGCAAGCGCATAGCCTTGGAAGCGGCCACGCTGATGAGCCGTAACATACGCAAGGAGCACCCCCTCAGACAGTTGTTCTGGGAGTGCACCTTGCGTTGCAACGTGAGTTGCCGGCATTGTGGCAGCGACTGTCGCAAACTCTCTGAAGTGAAGGATATGCCTCGCGAAGACTTCTTCCGTGTGTTGGACAGCATTGCCCGCAAATGCGATCCCCACAAGGTGTTTGTCACCATTACAGGCGGTGAGCCCTTGTTGCGCGACGACCTGGAAGTGTGTGGACGCGAGATTTTCGAGCGTGGATTCCCTTGGGGCTTGGTGACCAACGGCTTAGCTTTGACGCCTGCGCGTTTCGAGTCGTTGCGCAAGGCTGGTATGCACAGCATCACGGTCAGCATGGATGGCCTGGAGGAAAACCACAATTGGATGCGTCGCCACCCGCAGAGTTTCCAGATGGTCGATCAGGCTATCGACCTCATGGTGGCTCATCCCCGGATAGCCTCCGATGTGGTCACCTGCGTCAACCAGCGCAATTACGACCAACTGCCTGCCCTGCGCGACTATCTCGTCAGTAAGGGCATAGGCTATTGGCGCATCTATTCCATCTTCCCCGTGGGGCGTGCAGCCAAAGACCCCATGATGCAAATCAGCAACGAGCAGTATCGGGGCATGCTCGATTTTATCCGACAGACCCGACAGGAAGGGCGCATCAATGCCTCCTATGGCTGTGAAGGTTTCCTGGGGCGCTACGAGGGCGAGGTGCGCGATATGTTCTTTGATTGTCAGGCGGGTGTGACGGTAGGCTCCATCATGGCAGACGGCTCCATAGCCGCCTGTGCCAGTATCCGGGCAGATTATAATCAGGGCAACATCTATCAAGACGATTTCATGGATGTCTGGGAGCATCGCTATCTCCCCTATCGGAATCGCGACTGGATGCGCAAGGACGATTGCAGGGATTGCCGCTATTGGCGTTTCTGTCGTGGCAATGGTATGCACCTGCGCGATGGCGAGGGCAAACTGATTCTCTGTCATTTGCAGCGTATTTCAGAAAAAAAGTAGTACCTTTGCAGCCGAATTGGAAACTAGACACAGGTAAAGACAATGAATTTCATAGGCGAACTGATATCGATTGGTGTGGCTTTCTCATGGACGGCAACAGCACTCTTGAGCGAATTTGGCAGTAAGCGGATGGGCAATCTGACGCTCAACGTGATGCGTATGGCATTGGCATTGCTGTTTTCGGTCGTTCTCTTCTGGTTTGTCTTAGGCACCCCTCTGCCCACGGGCATTTCTGCAGAGGCCTGCGGGTGGATGCTGCTGTCAGGACTGGTGGGCTACGTCATTGGCGACTTCTGTCTGTTTCAGTGTTATATCATCATCGGTTCGCGCTACGGACAGCTCTTCATGACGCTGGCTCCACTGGCTGCCGCACTGATGGCTTGGGCGACGTTGGGCGAACAGATGACTGCCATGAGCATCGTCGCCATGCTCGTTACACTGGCTGGTATCAGTATTTCCGTATTAGGGCGTGGCGAGCATCATCGCGTATCGCTGAAACTGCCCCTCAGTGGCGTACTCTTTGCCATCGGTGCAGCCGTCTGTCAGGGTGTCGGACTGGTGCTCAGCAAGATAGGTATGAACCACTACGATGCCACCCAGATGCCTGCATGGCTGATACCCTTCAGTGCCAACTTCCTGCGTTGCATAGCCGGCATCATCGGTTTCACGGTGCTGCTCTATTGGCGCAAAGGTTTCAAGCCCCTTCGCGAAGCCCTGCACGACGGCAAGGGCCTCACCATAGCCACAGCCACCACCATTTTCGGTCCCTTCGTAGGAGTAGGTTTTTCGTTAATGGCAGTGCAATACACCGATGCCGGCATTGCCTCCACGCTGATGGCGCTCACGCCCATCATCATCATCCTACCCTCTCGCTGGCTGTTCCACCAGCCCATTACATGGCGCACCGTTGCAGGTGCCGTCATCTCCGTCATCGGTGTCAGCCTCTTCTTTTTAGAGTAACCAAAATTCCCCGCCATGGGAATATTTATTATGATATTAATTATGCAGGGAGATGCCTCGGTTTTCTCCCTATGATGCCATATTGTAGCCATGCTCAAGGGTATAGTATGTGTATGGCATGTGTATGGCATGTGTATGGCATCTCCCTGCCTGAAGCGACTCTAAAGCGATGCAAAAATATGTGTAATAGGTCGAGAATTTTCTGTTTTTCTTGCATTGTGGTTGTTTTGTGTGGCGTTGCAATCTCTGATCTATTGCTACTCTTTGAATAATCCCGTAACAGATGCCCGTTATTCGGGCCAGTTGCCTGAATCCAGCTCCCTGATTGCATAACCCTTTTATGATTTTGTTTCGTTGTTTCTTTTCTAATTTCTGGACGAATCAGAATCGTCCCCTGATTCACAGGGTGCTAACCTATCCCCCAGAAAGTCGTAATGAAACTCATGGAAACTCGTAATGAAACCACCAGTTTCTCGTAATGAAACTCCACTCCTCACGAAACGTAATATCGCGCCCCGAGAGCCGTAATCTCTCGAGGCGCGATCGGTAATTTCGTGAAGAGTGAACTACTTCACTACAACCTTCTTACCATTGATGATATAAACACCCTTTCTCGGTGTTTTCACCTTCCGGCCATTCAAGTCGTAATACTTCAATTCTTCCATTTTTCCATTCTTCAATTCTCCGATGCCTGTTCCACCCACCTGCACCTTATAGCCATAGAGCAATACGCTGTTGGCACCAGCCGAAGGTCCACGATAGAGACGAGCCGAAGCGCCACTCTCCGTACTTGCATAGAGATAGACGTAGGTAGGAACACTGACATTATATTCCACCTCAACCGTTCCACGCTCCGACTTCTTCACCTGCGTAGGAGCACCATTGCCTATTTGCACATTCAGCACATGTGTGCCAATCGTCTTGGCATCCACCGTGATAACACCCTGTCCGGCAGGAATCTCAAAGATGATACCGCTGAAGTTCTCACGTACGGCAGCATCGCCAACCTGAGCACCCTGAACGACACTCATCTGTGTAGATGAAGTAGTAGAGTTCAGCACGAGTGCCTGCTCCGTTGCATCATATCCGTCACCATTCGCGGCATCCATGTTATAATAGGTGTTGTCGATAACGGTATTCTCCAAATCGGTTGTTTCATCCACCTGTTGGCTAAATGACTTCTCCTCAGTCTCAGAGATAGGAACAATCTCCACTGCCTCAATGGTCAGTTTACCTGCTACATAGCTGATTTCATAGTTCTGAGCCTCAGCACCACTGATAGTGATTTCGTACTCACCAGGCGCACTTGCTGATGTTGCCGTTGTAGTGATAGTAGGCTGTTTCGTCAGCACGGCAGAAGTCTCATTATTCTTGAAGCCTTCATAAGTAGCCTCGAAGGTCGGCAAATCCTCACCTTGCTTGATGGTGTAACTCTTAGCTGTAATCTTCAGCGGAGCCTTCTCGATGGTCAGTGTGCCATTGACAAAGGTCGTATTATAATGGGTCACGCTGCCTTTGGTTATGACAATCGGATACGTGCCGACAGGCGAAGCAGAGGTAGCCTCACAGGAGATTGTTGGAGTTCCCTCAATGGTAGCCCCCTCGCTGGTATACTCGAACGTAGGCAGATCTTCACCATATATTATCTCATAGCTCTTAGCTGTTATGGTTACAGGGTCTTCATGCATACTGGCGACAAGCTCCGGATCAAGGCTGTCATAGAGTCGTGTGATGGCACGGATGGCATCCTCCCACGTCAGAGGATTGTTCCAATGGAAGGAGTTTGCCTCCTTGTCTAAGCCAATGACATTGATTCCAGATTTGTCTGATACGTGCCAGAAGTTCCAATACCAACAAGTCATCCTGCCTCCGAAGACCGTACCCCTCCAAAACATATCTGCAGGTGCATCTTTCTCGCCAGGATCCTGCCAATGAGGTAGTAAATCATCATAATTATTGATATCACCATCCCAGATATCTTCTGGCTGTTCACCGACAGCAGCATTATTCGTCTCAGCCCCGATACTGCGGGCTGTATAGTACGCCATACATGCTGCCATTCCTCGGGTAAGAGGCACTTCGTAGTCTGTGATATATTTGTTAAAATAGTTCATCGAGTCTGGTGCAAACTTACTTATCAGAGGCTTCAACATCGCCTTAAACTCCTGTGAGCCAACCTGAGCAGTACGCTCTTTCTGATAATAGCTGGATGGTAGATAATCCATCAAGAAGGCACGATCGTAATCATCCATGCCTGAGTCTGCAAGCCTACGGATGCGGATATCATCAAGATAGAACTCATTGTTCAAGTCGCCCTTGTCAACCCTCATGACTAATGTCTTTATTTTCAGACCTTCATTTCCATTCATGCCTGCCAAAGGATAGAGCACACGCTGCCATTCACCCGTGAACTTATTTCCTTCTACGTGTTTGCTACTGATAGTGGCATAGTATCCACGAAGAGATTCTGGTGTATTATCATCATAAGTCTCCAAACCTACATTTAACGTCAAGTCTGGGTCTGTATTCTTGATATAAAACTCCAGATAATAACCTTCCTTTGCCAAACTCTGAAGATCCACCTCTGAGAAGAATGTAAACTCTATTCCCTGCATTTCAAGTTCCTTCTTTGGGTCTTGTCCGTCTCTGTTCCAACGTATACAGGTTCTACCAAAATGAGTGTCCTTACGATGAGCAAAATCAATTCGCCACATGTTGCCTGTTGTTGCATCCCAATCTGAGGCATCAGCCCATGAGTGCTCCGCCATTGTATCAACGGGATTCACACCATCATTATGATACCGTAAATCAGCCAACCAAGGTCCATCTGCATACAAAGGAATTCCTTCATCGAAAGATGATATTTTGGTTTTTAAAGGCTCTTCCAAAGATTCCATCACACCATTGCGTAAGGCATAGGGTTTACTTACACCTGCACCTAAACCTGAACTTAAAATCGTTTCAATTTGAGAAACTAAGAGGTAATCTATTCCATCTATGTTTTCCACACACATCCTAACATCTCCGATACCTTTGTTGAGAGCCTTGTGTTCTACAGGAACATATTGGCTAGTCTTATCTACAAACTCTCCATTGATCAACTCACATACCTGAAGATAGCCACCTTTATAAAAACTCGTTCCATTCTCACCATCAGCATTTCGAAGGACAATGATTTCCTTCACGCCGTCTCCATTGAAATCATAGAAGGCAAATGACTCGTTGATGGCATAGCCAAGACGTGGAGGTGGAATAACAGAATAATTAGAGCCTCCGTATTTTCTATTACTACTGCCCCAAAACACAACGGGCGTAGGGAAGAAAGAACTACAGCTTTCATCTTTGTAACGATCAGTACCTGTAAAAGCAAGATCGTTGTATCCATCATTGTTTATATCAATAAACTCGGCATCCAAAAACCAAGGCAAGTTTTGACCATCTGAATTTTCCTCAATGTATTGCTCCAAATCAAGAATCTCTGATGCTTTACGCTCTGTAAAGTTTCCTTTACCATCATTCTCTAAATAAAGAGAAGTCTGTCCATAAGAATCATTATTATTCCAAAATATGATATCGATATCTCCATCATTATCAAAATCGCCAGTGGTGCCACCATGAAAAGTGCCATACATTGAATTATTATTCGGTTCCTGATATGCAGGATAACGCAAGTCGCGATAAACACAATTTACATCACTCATTAACACAACGGGGTAGTCACCCGTAGAACCTGTACGATCATAGCCAGTACTGAAAGAACAAAAATCAGGATAGCCGTCATCGTTGAAGTCTGCATACTTTACATGAATTGAATAGACTGTACCTAACATTCTATTGTCATTCAGAGGGTCTTCTTCAAAAGAACCATCAGGCTTTCCTAACCAGAATCTGACATTCTCGCGATGATTGTCAGTTCCCATTCCACCTTTTTTAGGGAATTGAACATAATCTATATATCCATCACGATTGTAGTCTACAGGCAAATAACTTGACCCTCTCCAAGCGCTCAAATCCTGAGTCTCCCATAAGGTTGGCATTTCAAAGAAGATGGGACTGCCCATATCTGTCCACGATTGCTTGAGATTCACAAGCGGATATTTCTTTGTCGGGCGATGATAAGTGAACTTTGCATGGATATTCTGGGCTTTGTCTGGCGATACAATCAATTCCTCACTCTTGCCAGTGGCATCGCCACTCCAACCATCAAAAGTAACATTACCAAGGAATTTGCTGGGCACCGCTTTCAACTTCAGCTGTTTACTACCATCAGCACCAAGCAAATAGTATTCATCCACGACACCAGGGCCGTCAATGGTCACATTCACCTTTGACGTTTGGGCATGCAAGCTAAACATGCCAAATAGCATTACTGCAACTAATAATAGTAGTTTTTGTTTCATATTTCCTCAGTTTTAAGTTATTGTTCATTCTCCACCACAGCAGAAGCGCGGGACTGCTTTTGCCAGTTCCGAAGTGGAGGTCCTAGGAAAACCTGAATTAGAGAATAGGGTACAGCCCCACGCTATACGTGGAAGCCGTTTTGCCCTCCTGTCTAATTCAGTTCTTGCGTGAAAATTTCCTAGGTTTCCACTTCGCAAGTTGGGAGCATAACGCTTCTTCTGCTGGAGCGAGTCCTTCTCACTCCGTTTGCAAAGATACGGATAAGTGAGCAAAATTCCAAATTTTTATGAGAGAATTTTCGTGAGTATCTTCAAGGCTTCAAAGAAGACTAAAAAATAGATAATGACTACTGCTTGCTTCGTTCAATAACAAGTTCCTCGGCTAAATACTCATCACTTAGGCAATGCATATCAGCAACACCTTCACTAATCAACTCAAAGGTCTTAGATTTATAGAAAAAGTCCAAGGCCTGCTCGTAGGTCTGTCCTGTCTGCTCTGCAAACAGTTTAACAATGCGTGCGTACTTACGCTGAAGGAGAATAGGGTTGGCCTGCATGGATTACAATGTGATAGATTCTACAAACAGGAGATAACGGTCAATGACCGGCTGTGATGCAATACAGAGTTGGTGGTTGGGCTTCTTCCAACGTAGCTGATCCAAAGCCTGTTCACGCGTATATATGCCCTGGAGATAAAGATCAACGGTATCAAATACCTGATCATCGGCAATGCCACCCTCTATAACATCGTATTGCTCATGAGGCAAACCTTTACGGCAGGCAGCCACATAGTCAAGCCATTCGCCATCGTAGGCAGGAAAGAACTTGCGGTTTGTACCAGGAGTCTCTTCTGCAAACTCAAAAACATTCATGATAGCGGGTTCACCACGGCGGATGAATCGCTGGCCATAATCGCGAGCCTGCTTCTCCAAAGAGGTAAGATAGAAGCCTATGCCAAAGTCAAGATGCTTACGTGAGTGGAAAACATCTGGCTTGGAAACAATGACATTGGAAGTGTGGTAGAATCTCATGCTATTTTCAGAATTCCTTTTTTGGTCATCAAATCCACAAGGTCTTCAACGATGTATTCGCGTGAAAAAGTGTGCAACACATCGTAGCAGGGCACAATATAGTCAGAGATGATGTTTGCATCGGACATTTTTTGATAAACATCCTTAGCACTCATCTTCAAAGCGTCGGCGACACTTCCCACACAGAAGATAACGAAATTAAGTATTTTAAAGTCCATATCTCCTATTTTTGGGGACAAAGATACGATAAAAACATGAAACAAACAAAGAAAACTATAAAAAAATGGAACCTGCAATAAGTCACTCATCACCCTGTAAAGATTTATATCCGACTTTTGTTGCACGATGAAGTGGGAGTTAACTGGGAATTGACTGGGAACCACATGGGAACCGGATTTGTAAAGATTTTCTGAATCTACAAAGAAAAAGGAAGGAAAAATCGGGCATTTAACCTATGATTGGAGGTACTCATGTTTGGAAAAACCCAAATAAATTTGGTTTTTCCCTCACTTAATCGTACCTTTGCACCCACAATGAAAGAAAGTATTAACGATTTCGAAATTATGGCTCCTGTGGGGAGCCGCGATTCACTGGCTGCTGCGCTGAAAGCGGGGGCTGCATCGGTGTATTTCGGAGTGGAGCAGTTGAACATGCGTTCGCACTCTGCCAACCACTTCACCATCGACGACTTGCGAGAGATTGCCGCTACCTGTGAGGAACATGGGGTGAAGAGTTACCTGACGGTGAATACTATTATTTACGGTGAGGACATCGCCCTGATGCACCAAATTATTGATGCAGCTGTTGAGGCTCACATCTCTGCCGTCATAGCCTGCGACATTGCTGTGATGACTTATTGCAGAGAGAAGGGTATGGAGGTGCATCTCTCTACCCAACTGAATATCTCGAACGTCGAGGCACTGAAGTTCTATGCCCAGTTTGCCGATGTGGTGGTGTTGGCTCGCGAACTGAATCTTGACCAAGTAGCTGCTATCTACGAACAGATAGAGGAACAGCAGATCAAAGGACCATCTGGTAAACTTGTACGGATAGAAATGTTCTGCCATGGAGCACTTTGTATGGCTGTCAGTGGCAAGTGCTATATGAGTCTCGATAATACTGGCCGTTCAGCCAACCGTGGCGAGTGTATGCAGATTTGTCGCCGGTCGTATATCGTGACAGACAGTGACACGGGTACAGAGTTGGAGATTGACAACAAGTATATCATGTCGCCCAAAGACCTGAAGACCATCCGTTTTATCGATAGGATGATGAAGAGCGGGGTACGCGTCTTCAAGATAGAAGGAAGGGCCCGCGGACCTGAATATGTGCTCACCGTTGTGCAATGTTATAAGGAGGCGATGCAAGCCGTACTGGACGACACGTTTACGGAGGAGAAAAAAGATGCCTGGGATGCACGTCTTGCCACCGTCTTCAATCGTGGTTTCTGGGACGGCTACTATCAGGGACAGACCTTGGGAGAATGGAACAAGCACTATGGGTCGTGCGCCACAGAGCGTAAGCAGTATGTGGGCAAGGGCGTGAAATACTTCTCGAAACTGGGTGTGGCTGAGTTTACCTGCGAGGCCTGCGAATTCTCCGTAGGCGACAAGATGCTGATAACCGGTCCGACAACGGGTGCCCTGTATGTCACCGTGGACGAGATACATGACGACGTGCAGGCGGTACAGACCGCCCAAAAGGGAACACGCGTCAGCATCCGTGTGCCAGAAAAAGTGCGCCCAAGCGATAAACTGTTTAAGATAGTTGAGAGTTGAGAATTGAGAGTTATTTGTTATTCTGTATTAAAAAGTTATGATGTCAATAAACGAAATACAAGACGAGATTATTGAGGAGTTTTCCGGTTTCGACGACTGGATGGACAAGTATCAGTTACTGATAGACCTTGGTAACGAGCAGGAGCCTCTGGATGAGAAATACAAGATAGAGAGTAATCTGATAGACGGATGTCAGAGCCGTGTATGGCTACAGGCTGATTATCACGACGGCATCATCGACTTCACTGCCGAGAGCGATGCACTGATAGTGAAGGGCATCGTGGCGCTGCTGATTCGTGTGCTCAGCGGTCATACCCCACAGGAGATTCTGGATGCCAACCTTTACTTTATCGACCAGATAGGTCTGAAGGAACACCTGTCACCCACACGCAGCAACGGACTGCTGGCTATGGTGAAACAAATGCGCATGTACGCACTGGCTTTCAAAGCAAAGGAAGAAGCTTAACGGTTTTCGTAATCATCGAGTTTCTTCAGATAGTGAGTTCTGAAGTCACTCCATCTATAATAAGGGGCAACATCGGTCGGCAAGGGCAGTGTTGCCTCTTCTTCATTCAGTAATACCTTGAAGAGAATATCCTTGTCGAACACATCCCTCCGATAGAACACAAACTGCAAATTGCAGCCCATGGGGAATATGCGATAGGCCACCCAGCCATGATCCTCCACCTCTTCCAAATTCATGGTCTGGAAATCATAGCCATTGATACCCAACAGACAAGTAAGGGGCAGTACTATGGTTTCATGGCCAAAGCGAAGGCTGGCACCCGGACGGGTCAGTGCCATACAACTATCAGCCTCCTCTATCATCTTTCGTAGCAGGTGGCGCTGGGTATAAGGCTGAGTTCCCCCGTTCAGCAAGGAAGGACCAAACATGATATACCACCAGGCATTTTCTTTCTGCCAGATATGATAGATTTCCTCGTTGGTAAATATCTTCATCAGATTCAGTCTGCCATCCAGATGGATGTCCTGCTGAATGGAAGCCACCTTGAACAGATAGTAGTTCAGTGTTCCTGCATCCACATGATGGTTGATATAGGCCGTATCATTAAAGAGCACGCTCATCAGTCGCTCGTTATGCTCGCGCTTCTTTGTAAAGGCATCATAAGCCTGCTTGGCCGTAGGGGTCATCTTGGTGGCCTGCAATTTCTTGTCTTGGAAATTCAGATACCACATGTCGTGTTTGGAAGCATCCATATCCACTTGCAACAGGGGATTGACCGTCAGTAATTCCTGAATAGCCGTACTCATAGAGAGCACACAGCGTATTCTGGTGGTGCTACGTGCATGAATGGGAGCCCTGCCCTCGAACACTTCAGGGAAGTTGGTGATCATTCGCCTGGCAATATGCCGATGTTGTAGATGTCCCAACTCCGTGAGTTCACCATTACGCTTTGAAGCATCAGTACGAGCGATGGTTACCTGGCGGAAGACATCCTTGCCTAATGGTGTCAGTTTTCCCAAAGAGTCGGCTTTTCCCAGTATTTTCCAAGGAATGTCGTAGGCTTGTTGCTGACTCAGATAGCGGGAGCCGTGCCGTCCGTAATGACTGATGTAGAACGGCTTCTTGCCATCGGGGGCTTCCGTATATTCGTGATGCTCCTTGTCAGGATAGACACAATAGTTATTACCGGCTAAGTGAGAATCTCGTGAGATTTCCTCAAACACCACTTGTGCAAAACAAAAACAAGTCAGACAAGTGAGAAGGGCAATTACTATTGTTCTCTTCATCATTTCTCCTGTTGCTGTCGTGTCAGTTCATATTGGGCAATCTTCGTCAGATAATACTCCCGCACGTCGCTCCACTTATAATAAGGTGCAATTTCACTCTCGATTGGAAGTTGCGCCTCTTCTTCGTTCAGCATCACTTTGACAAGCACATCCTTGTCAGCTACATTCTCACGATAGAAAATCAATTGGATGTTGGAGGCCATCGGGAACACCAGACAAGCCCACCAGCCATCATTTTCCAATTCCTCCAAATCGTAGGTCTGATAGCCAAAGTGGTTCAATTCCATCAGACAGGTGAGTGGCAACACGACGGTTTCATGTCCAAAACGAAGTTGCACACCAGGTTTCCGCAGTTGGATACAACTGTCAGCCTCTTCAATGATTTTCTTCAAAAGCCACCGCTGAGTGAAGGGCTGTTTACCACCATTGAGCAACGACGGACCATACATGATATACCACCAGGCATTCTCTTTCTGCCAGAACTGATGGATATCCTCATACGTAAACAGATCGATAAAGTCAATCTTACTGCCCATTCTGGTATTCTGTTGTATCAAAGCCGATTTTATCAGATAGAAGTTCAACCAGACCTCATCCACCTGCTGCTTGACATAGTTGGAGTCATTAAACAACAGCGACATGAGTCTGGGATTATAGTCGCGACTCTTGCAATAAGCATCATAAGCTTGCTTGGCCTTGAACGTCATCATACTATCGCGCAATTTTTTATCCTGGTGATTCATGTACCACATGTCGTGTTGGGAAGCATCCATGGTGACTTGCAGTTTGGGATTCTTCGCCGTCATTCCCTGTATAGCCGCCCCCATGGAAAGAACACTGCGATTGACAATAGTACTCTTGGCATTGACACGCGCCTTTCCTTCAAAAACTTCGGGAAATTGATTCATCATGCGTCTGGCAATGCCCTTATGCTGTTGTTTCCCTAATTCTGTGAGGTCGCCCCAATGGTTTTCGGAATCGGCAATAATCATTTCCAACTGTTTCATGACATGCTTGCCAGTAGGGGTCAGTTTTCCCAACGAATCGGCATGTTGTAATGCTTTGTAAGGAATATCATAGCCTATCCTATTATTCAGGTAACGCGACCCGTGCCGACCATAATGACTGATATAGAAGGGCTTTTTACCAACAGGCGGTGGCGTCTGTTTCAAAAGAAGCGTATCAGGATAGATGCAATAGTTGCTGGCTGAGAACCGGCGGTCTTTATTAATATGGTCAAAGGCGGAATAAGACTGAGCAACACCATGAGACACCACACTCCATAGCATGATGACCAACACGATGCAACGACGCTGTAAACTATTCCCCATGATACTCTGCCAATCTCTTTAAATAGTAATCACGTACCTCACTCCATTTATAATAGGGCTCCGTTTCCGACTTCAACGGCAAACGGGCTTCGTTTTCATTCAGCAAGACCTTTACCAGCACGTCCTTGTCGTCAGGATTCTCACGATAGAACACAAACTGGATATTAGCGGCTACTGGGAAAATCTTATAGTTGCGCCAACCTTTCTTTTCAATCACATCCAGATTGTCGGTCTTGAATCCAATTCCATTCAAGTCTAATAAAGTGGCGAAGGGTGCCACCATCGAACTATGACCGAAACGAAGCGTAGCACCAGGTTTTGCCAAAGCAATACAACTGTCGGCATCCTGAATCAACTGTCGCAACAGATTGCGCTGACTATAGGGTTGCATACCATCGCCCAGCAGACAGAAACCACTATTGACAAACCACGACGTATTGCACTTTTTCCAATAATTGTAAAGCTCTTCATCAGAGAAGATGTCATATAGTGACAGTTTCTTGCGCAACTCCGTGTTTTGGACATTGGAAGTCAGCATAAAGATGGCCAGAGCCAGTTTTTCTACATCTACCTGTTGATTGACAAACTGCTGGTCGGTAAACAATTTGGACATGAGTTTATCGCCACAGTTATATTTCTTGGCATACGCTTGGTAGAAGGCTCTTGCGCTTGAGTCCTTCTTCATGGTGCACATCTTCTTTTCGTATTGGTTCATATACCACATGTCGTGGCGCGAGGCATCATGGCGAATCAATAAAGCAGGGCGCATGGCAACTAACTTCTGAAGGGCATTCTCCATTGAAAGGATACAAGGAATCACCACCGTACTTTTGGCATCTACTACCACAGAGCCTTCGAACACCTCAGGGAAACGTTCCACCATACGCTGGGCTATCTGGCGGTGCTGTTGAGCTCCCAATTTAGTGAGTTCACCGAAACGGCCTTCAGCCTCATCGCCTATCAAGCGGAGACGGCGCAACACATCCCGTCCCAGTTCCGTGAGCTTGCCTGTAGAATCGGCTTTTGCCAAAACATCAATAGGCATCCGGTAGTCTTTTCTATCTTTAAGATAATGCGACCCATGACTACCATAATGGCTGATGTAAAAAGGCTTCTTCCCGTCAGGTGCAGGGGTCAGACGAACTTGCATAGGACCAGGGTAGGCAAACAAATCGCTTGCCGAGCAATGCACGTTATTCTCTATTTCTTCCCTTGCAGTCTGTGCAGATAAAATAGTAGTAAAGCCTAGAAAAACAAGGGTTAGTATTAGTTGCTTCATAAGTTTGCATGTCAATATGATTTTGCAAAGATAGTAAAAAATGTTGAGAATCTTGCAATAAATGTAACTTTTCTTTGTTTTTTTCCTTATTTATGGTTACCTTTGCCGATAAATAAAAAAGTATTCATTATGGCAAAGATCCAACAATGGCAAGACGATTACTGGCTTCTGCTCATGCAACTGTACCTTAAGAAGCCTGTCGGTGTGAAACCCATGTACAGCAAGGCTGCTATAGACTTGTGCCTGGAGTTACACATCGCACCTCAAGTCGTGTTTAACAAGATGTGTGAGATAGCCAATCTGGAAACTCCCCGTATCGAGCGGATATGGCAGGAGTATGGCAAAAACCCACGCCGATTGAGCCGTGCTGCCAAGTTGTTGCGTCAGATGAAAGGTTTCGGTAATGACATTTTCTACGAAGGGGTGGACCTTCAGGAGACATTTGAGACAGATTTCCGTCCAATCAGTCAGGACAGCATCGTCACACCAATCATGCTAATCCTGATACTCGACCTCTATTTCCGCCTGACACCTATCACGATGGTGGAAGAGACACCCGAAATACAGCAATTGAGCAGACTGATCAAGATTTCCACCAAGGAAATAGTGCAAATCATGACCGTCTTCCAATATTACGATCCATATCTGAATCGCAAGGCGATACCAACCAGTGCGCTTTCCGAGGCCTGTCAGAAAATATGGCAGCGTTATGGGAACAGTGATACAGAACAACTCGCTTCTTATGCCAGTCAGTTAAAAGAATACTTCAAATAATAATCGTTAATGATAATTATTTTGTAACTTTGCAATCGCTATGGCGCAGGAACAGATACAGGAACAACAGCAAACCCAGTCGTTAAAACAGATTCAGGGTATCACACAACAACAGTTATTGCAGGCACAACTGATAGAACTGCCTGTCGCACAACTGTTGGAACGTGTCAATGCTGAAATGGATGACAATCCTGCCTTAGAACTCAGTACTGGCGACGATTCGGAATATACTGAAACATTTGATGACGCTGATAATCCAGAACCCTCGGATGATTACGAACGGGAAGAGCGACAATCAGCATTGGATGCAGCGTTGGAAAGTATCGGCAGGGACGATGAGGAACTGCCTGTCTATCACGGTGGACAAAGTTATCAGGAAGAGCGTGAGGAGTTAGTATATGGAGCTTCGCAATCTTTCTATGACTTGCTGAAAGAACAGATGGGGACGACCAATCTGGATGAGCATGAGCGCGACATCATGGAATATCTCATTGGGTCGCTGGATGAGGACGGACTCCTGCGTAAGTCGCTTGAGAGTATCTGTGACGAACTGGCTATCTATCACAATCTGGACACTTCTGTTAGGGAGATAGAGAAAATACTACATCGTTTGCAGGAGTTTGACCCTGCCGGAATAGGGGCCCGCAATCTTCAAGAATGTCTGTTACTGCAGATTCAGCGCCGTGACCCTTCTCATCTTCGCGACTTGATGGAGCGTGTGGTCAAGGAATATTTTGAAGCCTTTACCAAGAAACACTGGCAGAAACTTCAACAGGCGCTACAGTTGAGCGACTTACAGGCGGAGACACTGATAGGGGAATTGCGCAAACTGAATCCAAAACCAGGTGCCTCGTTGGGCGAGACGGTAGGACGTTCACTCCAACAGATTACTCCCGATTTCATCATTGACACGCAAGACGACGGAACGGTGACTTTCCAACTGAATATGAGTGATGTGCCAGAACTGCATGTCTCGCAGTCGTTTTCAGATACATTACGGGAATATCAGGGCAATAAGGAGAAAATGAGCCGACAGATGAAAGAGGCACTGCTCTATACCAAGAAGAAAGTGGATGCAGCACAGGGGTTTATTGAGGCCATCAAAGCCAGACAACATACGTTGACTATCACGATGAAGGCTATTATCCAGTGGCAACATCGCTATTTCGAAGAAGGTGACGAAGCACTGCTCCGCCCCATGATACTGAAAGATATTGCAGAGAAGACAGGACTCGACTTGAGCACTGTATCACGAGTCAGCAACTCCAAATACGCTCAGACCCGATGGGGCACATTCCCTTTGCGCCATTTCTTCAGTGACAGCTATGTGACTGCCGAGGGCGATGAACTATCTACCAGGGAGATTAAAGCAACCCTTCAAGACATTGTAGAGGCAGAAGACAAGCAGCACCCATACAGTGATGAAGCACTCGGAAAACTGTTGGCTGAAAAAGGCTATCCTATTGCACGCCGTACGGTGGCAAAATATCGCGAACAATTAGGAATACCCATTGCAAGATTAAGAAAATGAGACCAAGGCAGCAAATGATATTAGCAGCAAGAGTGATCAGCATACTCTTCACTCCTTTCTACCTCCCCATCGTCGGGATGGTAGCCTTGTTTACTTTCAGCTATATGAACATCTTCCCATGGGCGTATAAGTTACAGGTGCTCATCATGGTCTATCTTTTCACTATCCTGCTTCCTTCCTTGATGATTCATTTTTATCGCCGCTATCAGGGGTGGAGCCTGATTGAATTGGGCCAACGGGAACGCCGAATGGTGCCCTACATACTCTCTATTGTATGTTATTTCACATGCATTTATGTGATGATGCGTCTGCATATTCCTCATTTCATTATCTCCATCCTGATAGCAGCGCTGATGGTACAGATTATCTGTGCTCTGATTAATGTATGGTGGAAGATATCAACCCATACAGCAGCCATCGGTGGTGTTGGCGGAGCTTTGTTTGCCTTTGGTGAATACCTCGGTTTCAATCCTGTATGGTGGCTCTGTGTTGTCTTTATCGTTGCAGGCATCTTAGGAACCTGTCGTATGGTACTTCGCCAGCATAGTCTGTCGCAAGTAGTAGGAGGCTTCTGGGTAGGCTTTGTGTGTGCGGCGGTATCTATTCTTTTCATTTAGTAACGAAATATCGAAATAACGAAATAACGAATAAATATATGACACCAATTGTAAGTATCATCATGGGCAGTACAAGCGATCTGCCCGTTATGGAAAAAGCCTGCAAACTCTTGGACGAGATGCAGGTTCCGTTTGAAGTCAATGCACTCTCAGCTCACCGAACCCCTGAAGCTGTTGAGGAGTTTGCACGAAATGCCAAGAGTCGTGGCATCCGTGTCATCATTGCCGCTGCCGGTATGGCCGCTGCACTGCCTGGTGTGATAGCTGCCTCTACGACCCTTCCGGTTATCGGTGTTCCCATCAAAGGAATGTTGGACGGATTAGATGCCATGTTGTCAATTATCCAAATGCCTCCAGGTATTCCTGTTGCCACCGTCGGTGTGAATGGTGCACAGAATGCTGCCATCCTGGCCGTGGAGATGTTGGCATTGAGTGATGAGGCTATCGCTCAGCGACTGAGTGAATACAAGAGTGGCTTGAAGGCTAAGATAGAGAAAGCCAATCAGGAATTAGCCGAAATAAAGTTTCAATACAAGACGAATTAAATGAACTACCAAAGAAGAATCTCATCTGTCACACGTGTCGGCAACATAGAAATAGGCGGCAATAACCCTATTCGCATCCAGTCGATGGCTACCACTGATACCAATGATACGGAAGGATGTGTGGCTCAGGCTAAGCGAATCATTGATGCCGGTGGTGAACTGGTTCGTTTTACCACGCAGGGTACACGTGAGGCAGAAAACATGAAGAATATCTCAGCGCGACTGAAGGCTGACGGTTACAATACGCCTTTGGTGGCTGATGTGCATTTCACGGCTCATGTGGCTGATGTCGCAGCACAGTATTGTGAAAAGGTGCGTATCAATCCTGGCAACTATGTTGATCCAGGTCGTGTGTTCAAACACTTGGAATATACCGACGAAGAGTATGCTGAAGAGCTGAAAAAGATAGAAGCCAAACTCATACCGTTCCTAAATATATGTAAGGAACACCATACTGCCGTGCGTATCGGAGTGAACCATGGTTCTCTCAGCGATCGAATCATGTCGCGCTATGGCGATACACCTGAAGGCATTGTAGAAAGTTGCATGGAGTTCCTGCGTATCTGCAGGCGTGAGCATTTCAATGATATTGTTATCAGCATCAAAGCCAGTAATACAGTGGTCATGGTAACGACTGTCCGCCTTTTGGTAGAAACCATGGATAAAGAGGATATGCATTATCCATTGCATTTGGGTGTGACTGAGGCTGGCGAGGGAGAAGATGGCAGAATTAAATCGGCAGTAGGTATCGGTGCACTGCTGACAGAAGGTATTGGCGACACCATCCGTGTTTCTTTAAGTGAGGAACCCGAGTGCGAAATACCTGTGGCTCGCAAGTTGGTGGATATGATAGCAGAATGTGCCCGACTGCGTGCAGAGGCTGAGGCTTCTATCAAGGACGATACCATCAGGCTGACCCTCGATGCCCCTGATTGGGAGACCTTTCAGTTGAAAGCAGCAATGGCAGTAGGCGGCTTGCTCATTGACCGTAAGGCTACGAAACTGGTCATCTTAAATAGCCAACAGCCAACAGCTGACAACCAACAGCTCGTGACGCTTGCCGATGCTATTCTGCAGGCTGCCCGTATCAAATTTACCAAGACCGAGTATATCTCTTGTCCTGGATGCGGACGCACACTCTATAATTTGCAAGAGACCATTGCCCGTATTAAAGCTGCAACCAGTCATTTGGTCGGACTGAAAATCGGCATCATGGGGTGCATCGTCAACGGGCCAGGTGAAATGGCTGATGCCGACTACGGTTATGTTGGAGCTGGCAGAGGGAAAATCAGTCTCTATAAGCAAAAAGTATGTGTCGAGAAGAATATTCCCGAAGAGGAAGCGGTTGACAAACTTCTCGAGCTGATTAATAAAGATATGCAATAGCTATATGCTGGTAAAAACGTTTTGTGCAGCCGTTAACGGATTGGAAGTCCATACCGTGAAAGTGGAAGTCAGCATGACGCGAGGTGTCCAGTTTCATCTCACAGGTCTTGCTGATACTGCTGTTAAGGAAAGCTACGACCGTATCAAGGCTGCATTGATGAATAACGGATTCAAGATGCCTGTCATGGACATCACCGTCAATCTCTCACCTGCTGATATCAAGAAAGAGGGCAGCAGCTATGACCTGCCATTGGCTATCGGTATTCTGGCTGCTAATGGTAAGGTGACCAGCGATGATTTGGACAAATATATGATGGTGGGAGAACTGGGACTGGACGGACGGCTTCAGCCTGTTCGCGGTACATTGCCGATAGCCATCAAAGCCCGTGCCGAACATTTCAAAGGACTGATAGTTCCCAAACAGAATATCCGTGAGGCTGCTGTCGTGAACCAGTTGGATGTCTTCGGTATGGAGACCTTAATGGATGTCATCAAATTCTTCAATGGCGATGCAACCATAGCACCCACCAGGATAGATACCCGGCGCGAGTTTTATGAACAACAGGATGTCTTTGAACTCGACTTTGCCGACGTACGTGGACAAGAAAGTGTGAAACGTGCACTGGAGGTAGCTGCGGCCGGCGGTCATAACCTGATTATGATTGGTCCGCCAGGTAGCGGTAAGTCCATGCTTGCTAAACGGTTGCCGAGTATTCTTCCACCACTGTCGTTGAGTGAGAGTCTGGAAACAACACAGATTCATAGTGTGGCAGGCAAGTTGTCACGTGACACCAGTCTGATTTCCCAGCGACCATTCCGTGCACCTCACCACACCATCTCACAAGTAGCATTGGTGGGTGGTGGTACCAATCCGCAACCAGGCGAAATCAGTCTTGCACATAATGGAGTCCTCTTCTTAGATGAAATGCCTGAATTGGCTCGCTCCGTACTGGAAGTGTTGCGCCAGCCACTTGAAGACCGCAAAATTACAATCAGTCGTGCAAAGTATAATGTAGAGTATCCCTGTTCGTTCATGCTGATAGCCTCCATGAACCCCTGTCCCTGTGGCTATTATGGTGACCCTACCCACCATTGTGCCTGCACTCCAGGACAGATACAACGCTATATGAACAAAATCAGCGGACCACTACTGGACCGTATAGATATACATTGTGAAATCCAAGCGGTGCCTTTCGCCCAACTCTCGCAAATGCAGCCTGGCGAGCCCAGTGCTGTGATTCGCCAGCGGGTCATCAAGGCTCGTAAAATACAGGAGGAACGCTTTAAATCCTACAAAGGTATTTACTCCAATGCGATGATGACGGAGCGTATGCTCCATGAATTTGCAGAACCAGATGCCGCCTCCTTGGATATGCTTCGCATGGCTATGGAGCGTCTGAAACTCTCTGCCCGTGCTTATAACCGCATCTTGAAGGTGGCTCGTACCATTGCCGACCTTGCAGGCTCAGAGAAGGTGGAGTCTCAACATATTGCCGAGGCTATTGGCTACCGCAATCTCGACAGAGGCGACTGGGCTGAACGGGGAATATAATTATATTTAATGAGGTATGCGACAACTGATATTGACATTCCTGTTACTGGTGACAACCACTGCTTTTGCACAGAATACCCAACAGCAGCGTAAAGAGGTGGACTATGACAGTCCTACCTTCGTACCGATGGTGAAGGTGGGCAAGGTATTGGAGAATGGTGATAGTATCCAGTACATGGAAATGAACAATGTCTATGTCTATCCACCAATCACTTTTACGAGTAAAAAACAACAGCAAGCATATAACCGTTTGGTGAAGAATGTCAAACTCGTATTGCCTATAGCCAAGGAAGCTCGCAAAATCATGATGGAGACAGCCGAATTTTTGGAGACCCTGCCTGACGAGAAGGCGAAAGATGCCCACATGAAACTGGTGGAGCGAAGCATTATGCGAGAGTATAAGCCGCGGATGAAGAAGCTCACCTATTCACAAGGCAAACTGCTCATCAAACTCATTTATCGTGAGAGTAATTCCTCTGGCTATGAACTGATACAGGCTTTCCTGGGTCCTGTACGGGCAGGATTCTATCAAGCCTTTGCATGGGCTTTCGGTGCCAGTCTCAAAAAGAAATACGATCCAGAAGGTATCGACCGTCTCACGGAGCGTGTCGTCTTGATGGTTGAGGCTGGACAAATATAATGATATTGGAATATATGAAAGAGACCGTCATATTAACCGACCTGGCTATTGGTTATCAAGCTAAGGACAATAACAAGGTGGTAGCAGAACATCTGAATGCTACTATCCATGGGGGCGAACTCACTTGCTTGCTGGGGCGAAACGGAGTTGGCAAGTCAACGCTCTTGCGAACGCTATCCGCCTTCCAACCAGCCTTAGCCGGTGATATCCTGCTCCAAGCGGACGACCAACAGCGAAAGGCTTTGAAACAATTTTCCGACAAACAGCTCTCACGTATGATTGGGGTGGTTCTGACAGAGAAACCTGATGTGCGTAACATGACTGTCGAGGAATTGGTTGGTATGGGGCGTTCACCCTATACGGGTTTTTGGGGAACACTGACGGACAAGGACCTTCTGATAGTAGATGAGGCTATCCAGTTGGTGGGGGTTGAATCTTTGAAGGGGCGCTATATCCATACTCTCAGTGACGGAGAACGACAAAAAGTGATGATAGCCAAGGCACTGGCACAGCAGACACCTATTATATATCTTGACGAGCCCACGGCATTCCTTGATTTCCCCAGTAAGGTAGAAGTCATGCAACTACTGCATCGCCTGGCTCGCGAACAGCAGAAGACCATCTTCCTGTCCACCCATGATGTGGAACTGTCGTTGCAAGTGGCCGACTGCATCTGGCTGATGGAACCGCAGTTGCTCAGTGTCGGCACTCCCCGACAGTTAGCGGATGAGGGAGTGTTGAGCCGTTTTATCGAACATAAGGGTATTCTTTTTGATGCCAAATCATTAACTATACGAGTGACAGAATGATAGAGGGACACGGAGATGATCTACACCGATATGATCCAGGTATGGTGCACATTAATTTCAGCACCAATATCTATCAGCAGGCCGACCATACGGCCTTGAAAGCGCATCTGTTTGATAAAATGGATCTCATCAACAACTATCCTGAACCACAACCTCGCTCTTTGGAAAAACTAATTGCCCAGCGATTAGGTATTTCCCCCGAGGCCGTTATGGTTACCAATGGTGCTACAGAAGCCATCTACCTTATTGCACAGATGCTGCATCACAGTGCTTCCATTATTCCTCAACCTACTTTCAACGAATATGCTGATGCCTGTCGCATCAATCATCATATCATCTCCTATGAAAATACCGATGAATTGAAGGAATTGCCTAATGACCGTGTCTATTGGATTTGCAATCCCAATAATCCCACTGGTAATGTCATGACCAAGGGTATTATTGAGTATATGGTACGCCGTTCTCCCCGCTATACCTTTGTTGTTGACCAATCGTATGAAGACTATACACTGGAGCACTTGATAAAACCCCAGGAAATGATAGATTGCCACAACTTGTTGGTACTCCACTCATTGAGTAAGAAATATGCGATTCCTGGTCTTCGTCTGGGTTATGTAACGGGACATCCTGATGTTATTCAACTGTTACGCAGTATGCGGCAACCTTGGTCGGTCAGTGCATTGGCTGTGGAAGCAGGGAAATTCCTATTAACACGGGATACACCCATTATCCCCGATTTACAAGCATATTTGAAAGAGACGCAGCGCTTACGCGAGAACCTGCGACAGATAGACGGTATTCGGGTATTTGAAACCAAAACCAATTTCATGCTCTGTCAGGTGGAGGATGTCACCAGTACGAAACTGAAGTTCTACCTTGTTCATGAACATGGAATACTGATTCGCGACTGTTTTAACTTCACAGGCCTTTCCGACCATTTCTTCCGAGTAGCTGCACAACGGCCAAAAGAGAACGACGCACTGGTAGAAGCTATTAGGGGATACTTGAACAAAGATGAATAAAAAAAGAGCTCAACCACTTTGGCTGAACCCTTTTTTATTTAATAATGAAACAGAAATCTTAAAAGTCCATCTTGTCGAGCGTATCAGTGAAATCTTTGGGCTCATGATTCTCAGACTCATGGAACTCCTCATTGCGCTGAGGACGCTCACGACGCTCATTACGCTGACGATGCTCGTGACGGTCACCACGCTCTGGACGAGGACCACGCTCCGGGCGCTCCGGACGCTCACGGCGACGCTGCTGTGGCTCTACATAGTCAGCGGGCTTTTCAACAAGTGCACGGTGAGAAAGCTTGAATTTACCAGTCTTTGGATCAATCTCCAGCAATTTCACGGTAATCTTGTCACCTTCCTTGATACCAGCTTCCTCTACTGTCTCCAAGCGCTTCCAGTCAATCTCTGAAATGTGCAGCAGACCATCCTTTCCAGGCATGAACTCTACGAAGCATCCATAAGGCATAATAGAACGTACCGTTCCCTCATAAACCTCACCTACTTCTGGAATAGCTACAATAGCCTTGATCTTGGCAATAGCAGCATCAATGGCCTCCTTGTTAGGACCGCTCACCTGAATCTTGCCAACACCGTCTTCCTCGTCGATGGTGATGGTAGCACCGGTATCCTCCTGCATCTGCTGGATAATCTTTCCACCAGGACCAATCACTGCACCGATGAACTCCTTAGGAATCTCGAAAGCTTCGATACGTGGAACCTGTGGCTTCAGTTCAGCGCGTGGTTCGGCAATGGTGTCTGTAATGCACTTCAGAATATGCTCACGACCAGCCTTAGCCTGCATCAGCGCCTTCTCCAGAATCTCGAAAGAAAGTCCGTCGCACTTGATATCCATCTGAGTAGCTGTCAAGCCATCCTTCGTACCTGTGGTCTTGAAGTCCATATCGCCCAGGTGGTCCTCGTCACCAAGGATATCACTCAGTACAGCGTACTTCTCTTCACCTGGATTCTTAATCAGCCCCATAGCAATACCGCTGACGGGTTTCTTCATAGGAACACCAGCATCCATCAGGGCCAGTGTACCGGCACATACGGTGGCCATAGAAGACGAACCGTTAGACTCCATAATTTGGCTGACTACACGAACGGTGTAGGGGAAGTCGGCAGGAATCATGTCTTTCAGTCCACGCCATGCCAAGTGACCATGACCAATCTCACGGCGGCCTACACCACGCTGAGCCTTGGCCTCACCAGTACAGAATGGAGGGAAGTTATAGTGCAACAGGAAACGCTGATAGCTCTTGTCGAGTACATCGTCCACCAGTTTCTCATCAAGTTTAGTACCGAGGGTGACAGTAGTCAGTGACTGTGTCTCACCACGTGTAAAGATACTGCTTCCGTGAGGCATGGGCAGTGGTGAAACCTCACACCAGATAGGACGAATCTCGTCGGTCTTACGACCATCCAGACGAATGCCCTCATCCAGGATGCAACGACGCATAGCATCGCGTTCTACATCGTGGTAGTAGCGGTCCATCATGGCCTCGTATTCATCCTTGGAAATCTCAGAAGTCTCTGTGATTTCTGTATGCTCAGCAAAGAACTTCTCTTTGAAATCAGCGAGAATCTTCTCGAAGGCATCAGCACGGTCCTGCTTGGGCAGAGCCTGCTTGGTGATGTCGTAGGCGGGCTGATACAATTCCTTGTTCATCTGCTCACGCAGAGCCTCGTCATTCACCTCGTGGTTATACTCGCGCTTTACGTCCTTACCTAATTCCTTAGAGAGTTCAACCTGCAGTTCACACATAGGCTTGATAGCTGCCATAGCAGCCTTCAGAGCACCAATCATATCCTGCTCTGAAACTTCCTTCATCTCGCCCTCTACCATCATGATGTTTTCTGCCGAGGCACCTACCATGATGTCCATATCAGCCTCTTTCATCTGCTCGAAGGTGGGGTCAATCACATACTCGCCATTCACACGAGCCACGCGGACCTCAGAGATGGGGCACTCGAAGGGGATATCTGAACATGCCAACGCAGCAGAGGCGGCAAAACCTGCCAAGGCATCGGGCTGATCAACACCATCGGCACTGAGCAGCATCACGTTGACATATACTTCTGCGTGATAGTTAGAAGGGAACAGCGGACGGAGCACACGGTCAACCAGACGACTGGTCAGAATCTCGTTGTCCGAAGCCTTACCTTCGCGCTTGGTGAAACCACCGGGGAAACGTCCTGCGGCGGCATACTGCTCTCTGTAGTCAACCTGCAGAGGCATAAAATCTGTTCCGGGAACTGCATCTTTTGCGGCACAAACAGTAGCCAGCAGCACGGTATTGTTCATGCGGAGCATTACACTTCCGTCGGCCTGCTTTGCCACTTTCCCGGTCTCAATTGTGATGGTTCTTCCATCAGGCAATTGAATGGTCTTTGTAATTACGTTCATCTTATTAAAAAAACATCTAAAAAATAAAAATCATCTTGCGTCTTTGCGCATAAAATCGTGCAAAGTTACACATTATTATATAGATTAACGAAAAAAACCGCGTTATTTTTCTTTTTTTATGAAAAACAACGCGGTTCTACCATGATTTTCCACTTTATCGCATGGCAAGAGCTTTGTTTTCAGCGGCTTCCATGATTTCTCGCTCACCTGGTCCTTTGTCGTTAATACCACAGAGGTGCAGGATGCCATGAATGATGACACGATGCAGTTCTTCATCGTATGCCTTATGAAACAGTTCTGCATTCGAACGAACGGTATCCAGCGAGATAACAAGGTCGCCATTGATTACGTTGCCTTCATCATAATCGAAGGTAATGATGTCGGTATAGTAATCGTGACCCAAGTACTGTTGGTTAACCTCCAGAATATGCTCATCGTCGCAGAAGAGATAACCAACCTCGCCTACTTTCTTGCCATAGGTAGCCGCAACGCGACGAATCCAAGCTGTGGTTTCGCGACGCTTAATCTGCGGGAATCGAACGTTTTCTGCTGTATAAGTAATCATAATATCTTATGCCTTAGCGTTTTGTACTTCCATCATTACTCTGATGATGTTCATAGCCCATATCTTCTGAATGTCGTCATAGGAATAGCCTCGGTCTAACAGCCTACGGGTAACCTGCGACAGTTCGGCAGCATTAGCGACACCAGGTACACCACCATCGCCGTCGAAGTCGGTACCGATACCCACATGGTCTATACCCATTACCTCAATAGCGTGTTCCAGATGATTCATGAAATCTTCAATGGTGGCCTTCCCGTCTGTACGCAGAAATCCGTTGTAGAGGGTCACCTGCATCACTCCGCCCTTTTCAGCCAATGCGCGCATCTGGTCGTCTGTCAGGTTACGGGGATGGTCGCAAAGGGCTCTGCAACTACTATGACTGCAAATAATGGGATACTCGCTGAGTTGGATGGCATCGTAGAAACTCTTCTCACTGGCATGACTCATATCGACCATCACACCTAATCGGTTCATTTCCTTCACCACCTCCTTGCCAAACTCGCTAATACCATTGTGGGTACCTTCTCCCTTGGCGGAATCGCAGATGTCGTTATCACCATTATGGCAGAGGGTCATATATACGATACCCCTATCGGCAAAATGACGCAGGTTCTCTATTTTGCCTTCAAGAGCAGCACCGTTTTCAATACCCAGCATGATGCTCTTTTTGCCAGCGCCAAAGTTTGCCACCAAATCGACAGTGCTTTTTGCCAGACCGATGGCATGTTTATGCTCCTTCACGATTTCGCCTATCTTATCGAAGATATTGTCAGCCATCTCTTTCTGTCCTTTGGTCATGGTCTGAGGAATATAAGCCACCATCATCGATGCTGCCAAATGACCCTCATCCATCTTATGCAAATCCACCAGAATACGGTCGTCGCGCTTGCCGAAATCCACTTCCTGGGGGAAGAACATCGGGGTGTCGCAATGACTGTCGATGGTGATGATAGACCGTTGCAAATCATCCACCTTCCTAAAGGTTGCTGCCTCCTTAATCAACCACTCGAAAATAGGCAATCCGTCTTCCAGACATTCTGGATGCCACTGCACACCCATAATACTCTTGAACTCGCTACTCTCCATAGCCTCGATGATGCCATCCTCCGACTTCGCTGTCACGTGGAAACGTTCACCTGGATGGCATACGGCTTGGTGGTGGAGACTGTTTACATGAATGGTTGGCTGTGAGTAAAGTTTAGAGAGAATACTGCCTTCTTCTATCGCAACCGTATGAGTAGCCTGATGGCGATCTTCTTCTTGAGAGTGATTGATTGTGGATATATCGGTGATGTCCTGTTTTACGCGTCCACCTAAAGCCATAGCCAATGTCTGAATACCTCGACAAATACCAAGAATAGGCAATTGACGGTTGTAGGCCAATCGGGTGATAAACAGTTCGGGAAGATCGCGCTCTTCGTTAATCTCTCCCAGTTTCGGTTCGGGTTCCTCACCTGCATAGCGTGGGTCGTAATCAGCTCCGCCGCTCAGTATCAGACCGTCAATATGATTCAAGGTGTTGATAATCACATCGGTATCAGCCAATGGCGGGATAACGATGGGTACACCACCAGCCTTCATGACAGATTTGTAATATCCCTCCGCCAGTTTACAATTCAAATCGGCATAATTGCCGGTAATACCAATAACAGGCTTTTCTTTCGCCTCCGGGAAATGTGCATAGACCTTCTCTGCCAGTAGCGATTCCCAATTAAATAGTTCTGTCATAAACTAATTATTCCACTATACTTACAGGTATCTCACGCTTGATACTCTGTTCAAGCGATATTAATGTTTCTGTGGCAACAACACCTGGGATGTCCTGCAACCGTCCGTTTAACAAGTGCATCAGTTGCTCGTTGTCACGGGCATAGAGTTTTACCAGCATGGTGTAAGGACCTGTGGTAAAGTGGCACTCAACAATCTCGGGAATATCCTGCAGGCATTCTACTACATTCTTATACATCGAACCACGTTCCAAGGTGATGCCAACATAGGTGCAGGTACTGTAGCCCAAGCTCTTGGGGTTAACATCAAAACCACTGCCCATGATGACATTGGCTTCTATCAGATGCTGTACACGCTGGTGAATTGCCGCACGCGACACATTGCACTCAGCCGCTACATCCTTGAAAGGGATTCGGGCATTTTTCGACAGGATGTTCAGTATCTTCTTGTCGAGATTGTCAATTTTTTCTGTTGCTGCCATATTTCATTTTCGTATTTATAGTTACAATTTGTAAGCAAAAGTAAGCATTATTATTGATATGTGCAACATTTTGCTCATAAAATTGCACTATTTTAGACAAAAAGAGCAGATTTTTGTTCTGCTCTCTTTGTTTTTAGTCTTCTATCCCCAAAAGTTCAATTTTGAAGATCAGCATGGAGTAAGGCTTGATGTCGTCGCCTGCACCACGTTCGCCATAGGCCAGTTTGTAAGGAATATAAACTTCCCATATAGAACCTACCGGCATGTGGGTGAGGGCTTCGGTCCATCCCTTAATCACTTGGTTGCAGTTGAATGAAGTGGGGTTGCCGCGCTTGTACGAACTGTCGAACTCTTTGCCATCTACTGTTCGTCCTTCATAATGTACTTTCACCTTCTGGGTAGCTGTCGGGATAGGCCCCGTGCCTGCCTTCAGTACCTTATACTGCACGCCACTCTCCAGTGTCTTGACATCCTTCTTCTTTGCATTCTCCTTCAGGAAGTCCTCGCCTGCCTGTTTGATGGCTCCATACTTGCGCATCTGGGTCTGTTCCTGATAGACGGAGATGAGTCTCTGCACAATAGCATTGGCCTCATCGGCACTCATCAGTCCCTTCTCGCCCTTTACACCAGCATTAAAACCCTGCAGGAAAAGGTCTATGTTCAGACTATCGGTGGAGTCGTTGCCCAACACTTCGCTATTGAACTTGTCCAGATAACGATTCAATCCCTGCGACTGTGCCAAGCCAAACGTATAGCTTAGTGTGTCAATACGGCTCTGCAACTGCTGGGCCTTGACTGAATGGAAAGTAGCACCCGCCAGTACAGCGAGTGCTACTACTATAATTCGCTTGTTCATGAATTACTTGCGCTTGGGATTAACCTCCAACAGCTCAATCTTGAAGATGAGCATAGAGAAAGGCTTGATATCGTTGCCCTGCTGACGAGCGCCATAGGCCAACTCCTGAGGAACATATACTTCCCATACTGAACCTGCAGGCATGTGAACCAGAGCCTGTGTCCAACCCTTGATTACCTGATTGCAACGGAACTCGGCAGGCTCACCACGCTTGTAGGTGCTGTCGAATACCTTGCCATCGAGTGTGCGACCCTCATAGTTCACCTTTACACGAGAGGTGTCGGCAGGAATGGCACCGTTACCTTCCTTAATAACCTTGTACTGAACGCCACCATCGAGTGTCTTCACACCCTCTTTCTTAGCGTTCTCAGCCAGGAATTTCTCACCAGCCACCTTGTTAGGACCGAACTCCTTCTCCATCGTCTTGGCCTTGATGCTCTGCATCAGAGTTTGAGCTACGATCTGAGCTGAGTCAACACTCATCAGACCACCTTTACCGGTAGTACCGCTGATGAAACCAGCCATAAAGTTCTTCAGTGAGATGGTCTTGGTTGAGTCGTCACCAAACAGTTCACGGTTGATACCCTTCACCATCTGGTTGCTAATCTGCTGACCAATCTGAATACCAGCATAGTAAGCTGCCTTCTGCTTGTCGTCACCGGCATTGGCACCTTCGTTCAGTCCCTTGATAAACTCGTCCATATAGGCTGTGTCGATATCCAGACGGTTTACCAAATAATCTTTCAAACCGTTGGTCTGTGCCATACCAATAGCATAGCTGACGGTATCAACATCACTCTTCAAGTTGGCCTTGGGAGTAGAATAGCCGCAAGAATACAATGTAACTGCGGCAATAGCTGCGATAGCAGCAAAAGTAAACTTTTTCATTTTTTGTATTTAAATGTTTAATGTCCTTACATGACCTGAAGCAACTCTACATCGAATACGAGGGCTGCAAATGGAGGTATCGATGCACCGGCACCGCCTTCGCCGTAAGCCAGACGATAGGGGATGAAGAAACGATACTTGGCTCCCTCCTGCATCAGTTGCAGACCTTCCGTCCATCCGGCTATTACCTGCTGGAGTCCGAAAACGGCGGGTTCGCCACGCTGAACACTGCTGTCGAAAACCGTACCGTCAATGAGGAAGCCCTCATAGTGGCACTTCACGCTGTCCTTTGCTGTTGGCTTCTTACCGTTACCTTCCTTCAGCACCTGATACTGCAATCCGCTTGGCAGTGTAATAACACCCTCTTTCTTGGCATTCTCAGCCAGGTATTTCTCACCAGCCTCCTTGTGCACCTTGCCCTGCTCGGCACGCTGCTTATTGATTTTCTCCTCCTGTGCAGCGAAGTACTCCTGCACAATCTGCTGGGCTTCGCGATTCGACACTTTCAAGTCGTTGCCTGCTATCACATCCTTGATAGCTGCGGCAAAGTCGTCAATATTCAACTCTGTGGCTCCCATCTGTGCCAACTGGCGACCGATGCCCAAGCCCAGAGCGTAACTTACTTTGTCCATCTTTCTACTTTCTCTATATTAAATAATGTATATATACTACTTGTTGATGTCCTCTTTGTAACCTGTAGGACGTGGACCGTACACAACCTTACGTTCCTCCATCTTACGCTTATATTCCTGAATTTTTCCCGCTTCCTTGCGCAATTTGGAATTCTCATGAAGCAATGCGTCCTTTTCGGCATTCAGTCCGGCGTTCTGCTGCTTCAGTTCTTCTATTTCAGTAAGTGCCGCCTTGTATTTCTGTTGCGAAACACAAGAACCAAAGCCCAAAGCCACGATAATGGCTGAGAGCACGATGTTCATGGATTGACGAATCTTACTCATACTTTCAAACGTTTGATTTCTAATTCGCTGCAAAATTACTAATTAGTGCGGAAACCACCAAATTTTAAAGCAGTGAAAACAAAGTTTTGTGTTTTTTTCATCAAAAAATGCAGTTGCACAAATCCTTTATTCGTTTCGTTCATAGGTGCAAAGGTACGATTTTTCTTTCTCTTTTCTTTGTAGTTTCAGAAAATCTTTACAAATCCGGTTCCCACGCGGTTCCCAGTCAATTCCCAGTTAACTCCCACTTCATCGTGCAACAAAAGTCGGATATAAATCTTTACAGGGTGATGAGTGACTTATTGCAGGTTCCTAAAATTCTCTCATAAAAATTTGGAACTTTGCTCGCTTATTCGTATCTTTGCAGATGGATGAAAACCAGAAGTAGTTAATGAAACGAACGGGTATTATAAACGAGATTAGAAAACAGACAAAGGAAATGATTCCTGAAGCTCAAACCATTATTTATGGTTCTGAGGCTCGAGGAGATGCACGTCCTGACAGCGATATTGATCTCCTTATACTCTTACCCGAAGAAAAAATTACGCCAGAACGTGAACATTACATCGTTAGCAAATTGTTTGAAATAGAGCTTCAATCAGGAGTTATCATCAGCACTCTTATTATGCCTCGCAAACAATGGGAACATCCAACTATAGTAACACCATTCTATATGAATGTAAAACGTGAAGGTATTCTACTATGAGTGATGAGAAACTGACATCCTATGAGGCCTATGCATTTCGCGATGCCAGTAGTGTCGAGTATTTACTGCCTAAAGCTGAAGCTTTTATTGAAGCTGTAGAAGACCTAGTAAATAATAACAAAGTTGAGCACCAATAAGACAAAAGACCTCATTTGAGCGTAATGACGATAGTATATGAGGGAACTATAATTACGGTTACGCATTTTTCTTTCCATTTTCTTTGTAGTTTCAGAAATTCTTTCTATCTTTGCCAACGGAGTGAGAAGGACTCGCTCCAGCAGAAGAAGCGTTATGCACGAATTGCGAATGAAAACGTGAGAAACTTTCAGGATGATAAGCAATATGGCACGACGGCTTCACGCTATATGCGTGGGGCTGTTACCCAATTTCTTATCAGAGGTGATTCTCACGACCTTCATTCGGAACTGGCACAAGCAGTCCCGCGCTTCTGCTATGGCAGAAAATGAACAATAACTTAAAACCAATTGATATGATGAAGAAATTCTACTTAGTAATTATTGCACTCTTTGTTAGTATATTATTACATGCAGAGAGTATTGATCAAAATGAAGCGCAAAGTATTGCTGTGAACTACATTCAAAACAAATTCGTGTCAGCACGAAGAGCGATAAGCAATACTGATGCATCACTTGCAGACAAGGGAATAGGCCACAAAGGCAATATCGGCTATTATGCATTTAATATCAACGGAGGAGGATTCGTAATTGTAAGTGCTGACAGTCGTTCCCCTCAGAGAGTATTAGGCTATTCTACTACAGGAAAATATGATAGCGAAAAGATGCCAGCTAATGCAAGATGGCTGATGAATGCATTCGCCCTTGAAATGACCTCGTTAGACAATCATTCAGAGGCGATAAAACGTTCAGCAACAAGAAGAGCTGCTACAGCTGTGGCTCCTTTATTGGGTGAAACTGAATGGAACCAATTATGGCCTTACAACTTACAAACTCCTGTAATCGATGGGACACAAGCTCCAACGGGATGTGTAGCAACGGCTATTGCACAAGTAATGTATTATCATAAATGGCCTAAGCAAGGAAAAGGAAAATATTCTTACGAATGGGAAGGAATGACATTTTCTGCCGACTTCAGTCAGTCAACTTATCGTTGGGATTTAATGTTACCTAAATATGACTCAAATTCCAGCAAAGAATCATGTGAAGCCGTTGCCTTGTTGATGCATGATGTAGGTATAGCTAGTAATATGTTCTATGGATCAGGCGATAGTGGTGCGTCAAGTGACTATTCATTACCAGGAATGATAAAATTCTTTGATTATGACAAAGGAATACGCTACATAGAAAAGGATTACTGCTCTATGGATTCTTGGTTAGGCTTTATACAAGAAGAATTGACTAAGCAACGTCCTATTATATATGATGGTGGAGGAGCAGGAGAAGCGCACTCAATGGTGATAGATGGTATTGATGCCGATGGGCTTTTCCATGTCAATTATGGATGGGGTGGCGACTATAATGGCTATTTTGCTATGGGTGCAATTGGTTACGACATGCATCCTTCATTGTCGTTCAATATCAAACCTAATGAAGGCGGTAATCCCTATCCTACATTCTGCTCAAAAAGTGATTACATTTACGACAAAGAATCTAATATCTTACGAATGTCTGACTATGCTCCGGCGTATTGCCCAGGGGATCGTGAAGGTGAATTTGAAGTAGCATTGGCAGTTGAGAACAAAAATAGTCTAACAGTGTCTTACGTTGATATAGTAAAAAATGCTCACTTTCACGAACATCAACCACCAACAGGTTTAGATGATGGTGAATATATACTTTACCCCGTTGGACGTTGGGTTGACAGTCAAGAATGGAAAAGGTTATATTTCGCAGACAAGCTTCAAACCTTTGTAGATTTAAGTGTAAAAAATGGTGTATATGAGTTTGCTAATAACCATATTAATGACGAACTTGATGAAGGAAAAATTGAGTACAACGGCATATATTACACCTTAGACACTACTACGAAAGAAGCAACAGTAACTTATAAGAATGAAAAGAAAAATTCATATTCAGGTGATGTGAACATTCCATCGACATTCAACTATGAAGGTGTAGAATATAAAGTAGCTGCCATCGGATATGAAGCATTTTTGGGGCATCAAAGGAATCTGAAGACCATATATGTTCCAGAGACAGTGAAGGTGCTTGATGCCGGTTGCTTTTCTTGTAATGTTGAAAATATAATATTCGCCAAAAATTCAAATATAAGAAACATCAGCGGATTTGCTTTTAATGGATGCCAAATACGTTCTTTGGAATTACCTGAAGGAGTTACAACACTTGAAGGCTATTCATTTCAAAGTTGTACTGTTGAGAACCTCATACTGCCATCTACAGTTACAAGTATAGAATCGGGTGCTTTTAATTATGCAACCTCTCTGCAAAACCTAACGGTAAAATGGCAACAACCAATAACAAATGTTGATGAAACGAGTTTTGAAAACGTTGATTTGTCACAAGTAACCCTACATGTACCAATGGGAACAACTGACCTTTACAAGAACGCTCCGGTTTGGAAAAACTTTAAAGCCATTGTTGAAGACGAAATTGTTCCTATCTCTGAGACGGAGGAGAAAACGTTTAGCCAGCAGCTGGATGAAACGACCGATTTGCAGAATACCGTCATCGACAACACCTACTATAACATGGATGCCGCGAATGGTGACGGATATGATGCAACGGAGCAGGCACTCGTGCTGAACTCCACCACTTCATCAACACAGATGAGTGCTGTTCAGGGTGCTCAAGTTGGCGATGCTGCCGTACGTGAGAACTTCAGCGGTATAATCTTCGAGATTCCTGCTGGACAGGGCGTTATCACAGTGGATGCCAAGACGATTGGCACACATGTGCTGAATGTGCAGATAGGCAATGGTGCTCCTACGCAGGTGAAGAAGACGGAGCGTGGAACGGCTGAAGTGGAATATAATGTCAGTGCTCCTACCTACGTCTATCTCTATGCAAGTACGGAGAGTGGCGCTGCGGCTCGTCTCTATCGTGGACCTTCGGCTGGTGCCAACAGCGTATTGCTCTATGGCTATAAGGTGCAGGTGGGTGGAACAGGCATCGAAGAATTGAAGAATGGAAAAATGAAAGAATTGAAGTATTATGATCTGAATGGCCGGAAGGTGAAGACGCCGAAAAAGGGTGTGTATATCATCAACGGTAAGAAAGTCATAGTGAAGTAATTCACGCTTTACGAAATTGCCGATCGCGCCTCGAGAGATTACGGCTCTCGGGGCGCGATATTACGTTTCGTGAGGAGTGGAGTTTCATTACGAGAAACTGGTAGTTTCATTACGACTTTCCATGAATTTCATTACGACTATCTGGGGGATAGGTTAGTGGCAATATGGCGCTACTCCTCTACCAGTGATTTTTCATTTTTAATATCACAATATCACCAAAAGTGCCTTGAAGCCCGATGTACAAAGGGATTGGCGTTGGTGATATTAGTGGGTGGTATAGCGCTTGATGAGTTCGGCAAAGATGGGGTTCTGGGAGAGCACACTGGTGTTGCCCGTCATGAGCAGCTGCTTGCGAGCACGGGTCATGGCGACATTCAGTTTGCGGTCTATCACCTTGCCACCTGACTCGAAACAATTGGCTGTGAGGAAATCGAGCTGATAGGGTTGGCGAACGGTGAAACTATAAATAATGACATCGCGCTGACTACCCTGATAGCGCTCCACCGTGTCGATGCTGATATCCATGAGGGCAGGAATGCCAAGGGCTTCTATTTCGTGGCGTATCATGGCTATCTGATTACGATAGGGCACTATGACGCCTACGCTGTGGGCTGCATCGAAACGCTCTGCACCATACTGTCGATAGATGCGTCGCAGGAGGTCTGCCACCATCTTGGCTTCAGCGGGATTCACCTTGTCGCTGGAAAAAAGGGAGTGGTTTGATACACTGGAGTCGCTGGGGAAAAACAATACGCGATGCTGCTTCAGCAGTTCATCTAACGCATCTTCCGAAGGCTGTGGATAATCAAGTGCAGGCTCCTCCTGATGCGGACACGGAACGGGTTGCAAATGCTCTTCGGCATAGAACATTTCATTGGGGAAAGCAGCCACGTCCGGATGCATGCGCCCCTGACGTTGCAGGATGGCTGTAAACGCTGTGCGCCCTGCCTCACGCTCTATCCGCAACAACCGTTCAAAGAGCGACTGACGGCAGGCAGACAGTTCCGGCGCATCATCAGGTTGCTGAACGACGGCAGGCAACTGCTTATGATCGCCTATCAATATGAATTTATCGACCTGTGGCGATGCCAATAGGCCAATGATGTTGGGTTCCAGGATTTGCGAAGCCTCATCAACTATACAAAGTGAAAAATGCTTCAGTTGGAAGAGGAAGGGACGTGCCTGCATGGTGGAGGTGGTGCTGACAATGACTCGCTGCTCCATGATGCATTGACGGATATCTTCCAAACGGGGATGGTCGCCAAAGATATGGTCCATCAGCCGATGGCTGTAGCGAGGGTCGCAAGAGGTTTCTGAACCCAGGCGCAGATAGTCGATGCCTGCTTCTTCCAACATGCCACACATCTCATCGACGGCACGGTTGGTGTAGGAGAGGAGGAGAGTGGAGAGTTGGGGGGCGGGGGTGAGGCATTCTTCCACCAAATATCTCAACGCATGCGATGTCTTGCCCGTGCCTGGAGGACCTTGAAGGAGAAAATAGTCCTGCGCCTGTTTGGCTTTCAGCAGCATATCGTCGTAGAAAGGATGGTAGGAGTGCGAGAGTTGTAGCGCCGCGTCGCGCCGAGGCTCACGGAGTCCCAACAAAAGCGCCCGCCTGTCTGACGAAGCAGCACAGAAGGCATGCAGCGAACGGATGGCTGATGTGGTATTCCTATCCGAGAAAGAAGGCTCTATGGCATACGTCGTATCAGTAAAGATGTCAGGATTCTGCTGACCATCATTCAAACGGACGGTTATGGTCCGGTCTGCCAACTGTTCAATGACACCTTTATATAATATAGCATCACACACATGGGGCTCGCCTTGATAGGCATAGAGGCACACCATATCGTTACGACGGAAATTGGGCAGGAAGTCATCGCCCAAATCCGGTATCGAGAAGGTCAAACGGTCGTAACCGCTACTCTCGCTCGAAGCCTCCTTATGCAGAATGCGCAGTCCGTAGAAGATACTGCCCGTATCACGCTTCTCAGCCAAAGGCATATTCCACAGATTAGCCACTGCCCCACCCTGTCCTTCCTGCGTTCCGGTCTTCTGAGCCAACTGCTCTCGATAAACGAAAGTGAGCATTCGCCCGACATACTCCTGTTCCGCAGGTGACAATTGTTTCAGGGGTGCCAGTATCTGTTCGGTCTGCGGTTTTACAAAACGTTCGAAGAGAGCCGACCGCACCCTGTTTTCATTGAGGGTATCGGCTGACAGCTGCGATTCGATGCTGGCAAACCCTTTGCGAGCTATCTGCATCTCCTGTGCCACAATACGATTGCGCAGACGAATGGCTTCGTGAAACAGCGTCTGATAGTAATTAACCACCAGAAAACCCTGTTTAGCAGGATAGCGTGAATAAAGCAGTCGGATGTCCACCTTGTCAGGAGAAAGATGGAAATTATAACGCAGGATGCCATAGTAGAGCAAGAGCTGGACATAATGGGATTCAGAATAAGGTATGGATGCCTTGGTTTCCAATTGCCAGTTCTTACCCGATTTCTGCTCCACCAGCAGATGCATATCCTTGGTCATTAAATCGACACGGCCCTGCAGACCCAGATGTTCACAGACAAAGGAAGGCTCTAATAGAGGAGTTGAAAGGCTACGGGTAGGCGAGCTCTGCTCGGGAATGAGTGGAGAGTGGAGAGTGGAAAGTTGGTTTACAACCTCCTTGATATTCTCCACTTGCCGGAGGGCATCCTCCTTGAACTGTCGGGGGTTGAAGTCTGGACAGGTACAGAACTGCAGAGCCTGTTCGCGGAACGAGTGGCGAATGGTATCATGAGGATGATAGTCGGTCTGGTTGATGACATCATCCAACGCGGCACCTGCAAAATTACCCAAGAGAATGGCCTGGCTGTTGGCTGCCGGCTTCAGTCGCCCTAACGTATAGGCTATCGGATGGTGCCCATAGTCAGAAAAACAGGCAGCCAACGAAGAGATGTCAACAAGGAAATCAGGTTCCACTACGATGAGCTGAGGCTGAATGGTCTGTCCTTCTCGGTGACCATCCAACAGATTGAGTTGTATACCTTCTGTCAAGAGTGGGCGCAACGTCTCATCATCTGTTTTGATGCACACCTCACCATCGTCCGTGGTGGCATAAATATACGCATCATCCCATGTAGTCACCACACAACGGATGTAGCGCTGGTTCACCTTAGCCGTCAGCGTAGTGGGTCTGCCACAGACGGGAATACGTGTCACCAGTTGGTGGGGAATATCCTCCTGGAAAACGGCTGAAATGAAGAGCGCCAGCGCACGCACATCATACCGTAAATCGTCCTTCGTAAGCGAAGCATCACTCCCATTGGAATGGCGACGCATGGTTTGAATGGCGATACGGTCGGCAATGCCTATCCCTTTCTGCTTACACAGATAATCCGTCTGAGCCATCAAGTTGCCAAACCCCATTCCACTACCCTTTAGAGCCTCTGCACAAGCCAACACCAGCGTCTCGTGCATATAGCGCAACACGGCAGGCGAAGGCTCAGCCTTCACCACCTCCACGCAACGTTCAAAGAGTTCTGCCACTTTCATGCCTACAAAGTTAGGCAAAAACGAGAGAAATGCCAAATTTATTTGAGCATTTCCGAGTGCCAAGTAAGTTCGGCGAAGCCAAAGTTAGGCAAAAATCTGGTACTTGCAAAGATTATCGTTTTATTTTGTCACTTAACACGAAAGATACTTACAAAGCGGAATTACCTCAGTTTTCCTTTGCTTTCCAAATAGTAAATGAATAACTCCCATTGTCCTGCATTACTCTTGATATTAGCCTTCACTTCGTCAGTATCAATAAGATAAAGCGGGTAGCAGTCGTGCAGATAATAATGACCTTGGTCTGGGTCAGTAATCACATCATAATGCAGGATGAGATTAGTATAAGTCCTGCTATCCCAATCACCAACGAAACTGCTGACCGTGAATAGCACATTATCGCCCAGATAGAACTTAATTTCGTGGAAAGGCTCCAGCATCTCGTATGGCGGCTTATCCATGTCGCGGAATTTGATTTCGCGCGTGGTGGCATTAAACCATTCTATGTCTTTCTCAGTAAAGAGCAGTTGCTCGTCACTGACAGAACGTGTTCCTGACTCGCTGATACCACAGGCTGCGAGCATCCCTTCTTCTACAGGTTCAATAATCACGATGGGCTTCTCTGGTTCGTAACTGTCAAGACTGCAAGCAGTCATCATCATGCAGGTCATGACTATCGCCATCATCCATGCGAAGGTTTTTTCTTGTTTCATATTATTCAGAGTTTTAAATATTGGTCTCTATTGATAGAGTCCGTTAAACTCTGAAATGACTGCACGACTACCATGTAAATCTGATACCAAGTGGCAAAGAGAAACCAAATGGATGCTCCGTGCGGTAGGTCTCGATGTCACTCTTCATCGGGATGTAGTACTGCAGGCTTGGCTCTAAGAAGAAACCGATATAAGGTGTCAGATGAATTTGCAGACCAAGACCGAAGGTTGTAGAGAGTTGCCAAGGAGCATGGAGGGGGTTCTTGTCACTGGTTTCATGCTGTCCATTTACATAGAAATCAGAACGGAGGGTTGAATGGATGGGTATTTCGGTTATCATGCCAAGACTGCCGTAAAGACTCCAGCGTTTTCTACCATAAATATTGTATATACCTTTTATGGGGATGCCAAGGTAGTGAATGGTCTGATGCTCGTAGATCGTATTTCCGTCTGTTCCCATCTCAAAGTCAGAGGCCAGCCGGCTATAACTGAGACCAGACTCTAATCCGAAACGATTATTCAGTTGGTACTTCAAAGCCAACGACCATGTGACTGGCATCTGGTGGTGACTCGTGCGAAGAATCTTGTCTTCACCTGGACGGTTGGCATTATTCAGGGCAATGCGCATGATGACACTACGGGTCTTGTCACTCACAACATTAGGATGGTTTGCCAGATAAACAGCGTAGTCCGTCCAGTTGTCAATGTTGCTTGGAGTATGATAAATAGGACCAGGTCCAGGGTCATCGGCAACAATATCACCCCCATTTATATTATATGGCTTATAGATGAACGGTTGGTTATAGCGGTTCTGCTCATTGAGCCTTCCTGCGTATGCCAGTTCCAATGACCATTTCTTTTCATTATCCGCTTCAGTGGTTGGCTTATCGGGGGTAAACTCGGACATATCGTAATGCGGTAGCTCTATCCTACGAATACTCTTTGCAGTATCATTTACTATTGTGTCATTAGCTGCTGGCTCCTGAACGACTAAATCGGATAAGGAGTCAACCGTGATTGAATCTACAGTCTGGGCGATTACCGATGGAAGAGTATCAGCAGCTATGATGCTTGTCCGATTCATGGGCAGTTGAACAATGACAGGTTCCTGTGGTTGTTCTGTCAGAGATTCCTTAGGCGACTCTTTCTGCACATCCTTCTGCTTTTCCGCAATAGACTCTTCTTCTTTGACCGCAGTTTCTTCTTGCCTGAACAAGAAGAAGGTAAGGGGAAGGAGAAGCAGTATAAGCATGGCAACCCAGTACTGCTGCATCATCTTGCGCAACATTTTCTTTGCCCGTGCTAATTGTGATGATGACGAATGCGGCTCAATACCCAACATGTCGGCAATCTCCTTGTGCGACAGACCTTCGAATACCGACAGGCGAAACACCTGTCCGTAGCCCTCAGGCAGTCTGTCAATCATTCTCATCACCTCGCTCAGAGGAACCCCTCTTACCCCCTGTTGCTCGTTATCGGAAGCAGCGAACGTAGCATCGTTCGTCTTGTCAAGTGGAACCGTTGGTAATGCATCCAGATGATCCTTGCATTTTGAAGCCACATTCCTTGTTATGGACATCATCCAAGCCTCAGCCTTTTGCTCATCACGCAACCTGTCAAACGAAGTGAAGATAATTACAAATGCATCGTGCAGTACATCCTCAACTGTTTGCTCGTCGCTGATATAACGCCGACATACGTCCCTCATCTGTTGGGCGTATGCCTTATACAGTTCGCCAAGGGCATCTGCATCCCCCTCTCTGCATCGTTCTATCAGTCTTGTTATCTCCATCGTAAGCATAACATCTCTATTGATAGAGTCCTGACTTTGCGGAAAAGACTGCACGGCACTCTCTTTTTTCTTTGACAAAGATACAAAAAACTCCTTTACTTGCAAAGATTATCGGGAATTTTAGTATCTTTGCCCATGAAATATTACTAACGGTTGCTAATGTAACGAGGTTATGACTGCAAGAAACATCCTTTCAGCTATCTGCCTGATGCTCTGCTTGATGGCTTGCCGGCAGCAAATGCTCAAGGCGTATGTTACTGAACTCGACAGTAATGACAGCCTCTCTATCATCATGGGCGACTCCAAGATGATAGACTACCATAGCGAGCGACTTGGCATCGACATCACCTACCCCTCCTTCCTCCGTCATCAGTATTTGGAGGACGACCAGATGGAGGTATTCATGAACGAGGATGTCTCGCTCTCTTTTATGGTGAAGCATCTGAATGATGAATTCAGACGCTCACCAGGTCAGGACATGATGGGCATGGGGGCTGAGTTGCTGGAAGCGGGCGATGACTACTCCATTCACACAGGACAGGACGGTGACTTGGAGTATTATGGCAAAGTCATTGACGACAGTCTTCGTTTTATTACTGTCATCCTCCGTTACAACCCCAGTCACGCTGAAGCCGTTGAGAGTCTCAAAGAACTGGTGCGTGACTACCACCCGTGATAACAAACCCAAAAACTATAAGAAGATGGAAAGATATTTAGCTGACGCAAAGCGTTATGAGAATGGGATGCAGTATGAGCGTTGTGGACGCTCAGGTGTGATGTTGCCTAAGGTGTCACTGGGTATGTGGCATAACTTCGGGAGTGTGGATCCCTACGAGCGAAGCAGGGAAATAGTGCGCTTTGCCTTCGACCATGGAGTGACGCATTTGGACTTAGCCAATAACTACGGACCTGCGTATGGGTCGGCTGAGGAAACATTAGGGCACTTAATGGACGATGACTTCAAACCCTACCGCGACGAGCTGTTTATCTCGACAAAGGCGGGTTACGACATGTGGCCTGGACCTTACGGCGACTGGGGCTCACGTAAATACCTGATGGCTTCGCTCGACCAGAGCCTGAAGCGCATGCACTTGGACTATGTCGATCTCTTCTATAGTCACCGCTACGACCCTCATACCCCGTTGGAAGAAACGCTACAGGCCTTAGTAGATATCGTGCGACAGGGCAAGGCACTCTATGTGGGTATTTCGAACTGGCCATTGGAGCCGCTGAAGTTTGGTATCGACTACCTGAAGCAACACGATACACCTCTTTTAATCTATCAGGGCAAACTGAATATGCTCCATCAGGAACCTATCCAGCAAGGCATCCTGCAATGCTGTCAGGAAGCGGGTGTGGGCTTCATCGCCTTCTCGCCTTTGGCACAGGGTATGCTGACTGACCGTTATCTGAATGGTATTCCCAAAGACTCACGTATGTCAAAAGGTAAGTTCCTGCGTGAGGAGATGCTGACCCCGGAACTGCTTCAGCAATTACGCCAATGGAACGAAGAGGCACAACAGAAAGGCGAGAGCCTTGCTGAGATGGCCCTCGCCTGGATATTGCAACAAAAAGGGGTTACGTCGGTATTGGTAGGAGCCAGTTCTACGGAGCAGTTGGCACGCAATCTGCGCTGCGTCGATGCTCAGGCTCCTGAGCGTTAATTAGTTTTTCCCTGACACTCGCGATGTCATTTCATTACGCAAGCCCTTAAAGCCTGTGAGATAGCACTTGGCCGATCCGAACGAGAGGAAGAGGTCAAGACGGACGGGCAGATGATTTCTGTCGTCAGTGACATAGAATCGAATCAGTTCTTTATTCTTGCCATCCTCGCGCTCGATAAACGAGAAGGTGAGACAGCGATATTTCACAGAGCTGTTCTTCATCTTCAGTACGGTCTTACCTGTGTACTTCAACCATGAATGCGACAGGTGACTGGCATCGCTGATAGGCATGGGGATATTCTCGCCCACCTTCAACTTGGAAGCATCGAAATTACGGGCACGCAGAAAAATGCTCATCATATCGTAGATGCAGTCTTTGTATTCGGCATCCTTCCAATGCTCCTCACCATCGGCATCAATACGGTGCATACGCAGATGGCAGTTGCTGTTGGGATAGGTGTACCACAATTCATCTACGTAATAGCGCTTGCCCTCACGAGCCCCCTTGCGGAAATAGAGTGGCGAGAGGTCCATATGCGTGTAACACAACAATGTATCGCGCATCACGAAATAATTGTCGAGTTTACTGTTTCCCCGAGTAATCAGACTCGTACGGAAAACTGGTTTGCCGCCACGTGTCGACTGGACGGTTGACATGGAGGCAGTGCCCACTTTCACCCATACAAATTTCCAATTGAAATAGAGATCGTACGAGAGATACTCTCCTGACTTAAACGCCGTATTCTCGATGCCACACTGGGCATGAGCAGCCATCATACTGAATGATGCAAAGATCACAAACAACAGTCGTTTCATCATGAATTCTATTTAATAATTGAACTTTCCTTAATATACTCAATACCTAACTGGCGAGCCCGTTCCTCGTTGCGGTTTTGCAACTTCTTCTGCTCCTTGTCAGGTTTCTGTTTCGTAATAGCTCCAAGCTTCTGCCGCGTACGTGGTGTACCCGTCAGATTCCAAGGCAAGGTGATGTCGAACTTAGCCTTGCACTCAATGCTCTTAGGGTAATAATAGACATCCTCGGGCTGCAGGTCTTTCTCGTAATCACCCGTGTCCCATCTGCCATTGCCGTTCTTATCAACAAACGCCCGCACGTAATAGGTGGCTGGTGCCAGATAGAAGAATTCGGCATCGCCATTGTGCGCCCTCACCTGTTTGATGGACTTATCACCCTTGTCGAGCAGTTCCACCACGACACTGGTATCGCTGATGCCCGTCAACTGCAACAGCAGGGTGGCATAATCGTCCATCGAGTGTACCTTGATACCCATTTTCTGGGCTTTTGAGGCTACCCCATAGATATCGACAAAGGCTGCGGAGTCGATTTCCAGACTATACTCTGTGGCAGGCTGCCATTCGGCAATAAACTCATAGAGTCGCAACGTAGAATCGCACCGATGGAAATCAAATGGCGTGTTATACCATAACGAATCTATCTTGGTATAAAGATGGATGGCTGCCGTATCGCAATGCACCAAGGGTGACGGCATCTCGAAAGTAGAGACATAGTCGGGATCCATCTGCTGCTTCACATTATATTTTACTTTCAGAGGTTCTGGCGGCATGATACTATCGTAAGGCTCGCCACGCTTCTTCAGCTTCTCCTGTTTCTTCTCCCACTCCTCGATGGTCTTCTTGCGCTCCTTCATGCGTTTCTCGTAACTGGTCTTAGCCAGTACTTCAGCCGTATCCACCTGTGTCACCAACTGACCCAGCGAATCGGTCATCAGATAACTGAGTTCCATACGAAGGGTATCTTGATTGACAAGTGTGGTGTCGCGCAACCAGTAGGTCAGCGTATCCTTTCTCGCACTGGCTTCTAACAGGAAGGCATCGTGCTCATCGAAGTTCAGACCCTTGATAACCGGCAACTGAGGATTGCCATAACTGAAATAGATAGTGAAGCGGTTGGCCTCCGTCCGTTCGGGTTGTTTCAGCAGATAACGGTCTGTCTGTACCTCCTGGAATGCCAGCAGTGTGACATCGTCCGGATAGAAATGGGTGTAGGGCACTCGCAGGATATTATCAATGTGCAGGGTATCTTTCCATATCGTATCCTGACGGATATCCGGTTTACACGATGGCTTGTAAGTCTCGTGCGAATAGGCCACCATCTCACTCTTCTGATTGAAGATGTAGTTACCATCAGCATCTTGCAGCGCATAGACCCGATACTCGCCAGGAGCCACGCCCTTGATGACAAAGCGTCCACGGCCGTCGGTTCTTGACACACGCAACAGCGGTTTGGTCTTGAAGGCTGAATCGCTCAGGTCATCATAAAGCCCTACCAAGATACCTTTGACAGGTTCGAGATTAGAGGCATCCAACACATTGCCTGACACCTCGAAGGTATCAATCTGTTCACCCGTAGAAAAGGTGAAGGTATAATTACCTAAAGGATTTCCCTCGTTATTATCGCTGATGGCATCACTGAAGTCGATGGTGTAAGTCATATTGGGCTTCAGCGAGTCTTTCAACTCCACCACAATCTTCTTACCTGCTTCCTTGATTTCAGGCATCTCCAATTGAGGAGGCGACACAATAACCTTCTGGGCAGCATCAGCCAGTTTGATATATTCGTCAAACTGGATAGTCACTTTTTGGGTAGTCACTCCTGTAGCTCCGTCTGTCGGTGTGGAACCGATGATGCGTGGAGGGTCGTCATCATACCATCCTCCGTCAGGCTGTCCCATACGGGCACAACTGACTATAGCGCATACAGCACAGACGATATATAGGAGTTTCTTCATACGTTCAATTTCAATAATTGTTCAATATGCTCGCGCGAATTGCTCAGACGGGGCACCTTGTTCTGCCCTCCCAACTTACCGCGCAGTTTCATCCAATCGGCAAACAGTCCCTGGCGGGCCTGTATCAATTCGAGGGGTTGCAGGGTGATATTCTTAAAGCGCTTTGCCTCGTAGTCGCTGTTCACCTCCTGCAATTTCTTATCCAACAATTGCGCAAACTGCTGGAGGTCCTGTGGGGGCTTGGAGAACTCGATAAGCCACTGGTGGCGACATTTGGCATTGGCATCCATAAACACAGGGGCAGCGGTATATTCCAGCACCTCGGCACCTGTCTGCTGACAGGCATAGCTGAGTCCTTGCTCGGCATTATCCACAATGAGTTCCTCACCGAAGGCATTGATAAAACTCTTGGTGCGACCGGTGATGACAAACTTATAGGGGTTCGTAGAAGTGAAACGAATGGTATCGCCTATTTTATAACGCCACAATCCACACGAGGTAGAGATGAGCATGGCATAGTTCTTAACTTTCTCAACACCCCACAAAGGAACGATGTTCCCCTCGTTTCCCATTTCCTCAAACTCGTAGAACACCCCATAGTCCAACATCAGCAACATAGCCTTGTCGGCTGGGTCGTCCTGCAAACCGAAGAATCCCTCTGAGGCATTATACGTTTCCATATAATGCATCCGAGGCGAAGTAATCAGTTGCTCATATTGTTTGCGATAGGGCGTAAAGGCTACACCGCCATGGAAGAACACCTCGAGATTGGGCCATACCTCTTCCAAATGAGTCTTGCCTGTGATTTCCATCATACAGTTCAAGACGGAGAGCATCCACGAGGGCACACCTGAGATGTTCGTCACATTCTTGTTCATCGCTTCACGGGCTATACGCTCGCGCTTCACTTCAAAATCCTGAAGCAGGGCTGTCTGTTTTTTAGGTACACGAACCAAATTGGCCAGCGGATTGATATTCTCAATCAGGATAGCACTCAGGTCGCCTACCAACGAACCAGGCAGGTTATAATTGGGAGAATGACTGCCTCCCAGTATCAGGGCACGCCCGTCAAACAACCGACTCTTAGGATTGTTTCTCAGATACAGGGCCACTGAGTCAAAACCGCCGGCATAGTGAATCTTCTGCAGACCTTCAGAACTGACAGGAATAAACTTAGACTTATCGTTGGTCGTACCGCTTGATTTGGCATACCATTTCACACGACCTTTCCATAGGATGTCCGACTCACCATGACGCATACGGTCAATCTGTTCCTTAAGTTCTTCGTAGGTATTTACAGGACTGTGCTTGGCAAAGTCATCATAGCCCTTCATCGCAGAAAAGGCAAACTTCCTTCCATATTCCGTATCCTTAGCGGACTGTATCAAATGATTCAATACCTGACGCTGCAACAGTTCACCTTGTGTCTGATGCTTCTCCAGATCCCGCATACGGGGCTCAAAAATATATCTAACTAAACTTGTAATGCTCATCGTTATATGTTCTACAACGTGCAAAAGTAATGCAATTCAGATGAACTACCAAATAATTTAATTATTTTTATTTGGCTACAGCTTCTGCAAAAGCTGCTTCTTCCGCCTCGGCAATGATTTCCTCTCGTGTCTTTTCATGTTTCTTGGCTGAAATATCATCCAAAGAGAATTCATCATCTGCTTGAACTGCGGGCTGTGGACTGTTAGCTATTGGCGCAGCATTGTCAACTGCTGATTCTTTCGAATCTTCGAAATCCTCAGGCACACTGACTGGCTCTTCTTCCATCTTGGTACGCTCGGCTTTAGCACCGAAAATGGCGTCAATAAACTGAGGCTCACGACGCAAGCGCTGCAAAGTCTCCTTACTTGCCAATTGCTGACTCTCTTTCTTGGAATAGCCTTTACCTGAACCGCCTTCTACGCCCTCTATCAATACCTGATAAACGAAGATAGGACTATTGTGCTCATCAACCGACTGCTCCAACTGGCTGAACTCCAGTTTGACACGGTTTTTCTGACTCCATTCCAAGAGTTTCGACTTGAAATTGACTTCCTTATAAGCCATCTTGTCAATATTGATCAACTGCTTCAGGATGCGCTTCTCCATGAATTTCATACAGGCAGAATAGCCTCGATCAAGATATATCGCACCGACTAACGCTTCGAAGGCATTACCCCCCATATAACTATTGTGCGATGTAGCCTGACCAGACATCGTGACCATCTGTGTGATACCCATCTCCTTCGCTAGTTTTCCCAGTGTTTCGCGCTGTACCAGTTTGGAACGAGCATTGGTGAGAAAACCCTCGCGCTTACCCTCGAAATGACGGAAAACAATATCGCCGACTACGGCATCAAGGATAGCATCACCCAGAAATTCCAGTCGCTCGTTGTTCAATGGACGCCCTTTTTCATTACGTTTCTTCACACTCTTATGCATCAGAGCCTGCTTGTAGAGCTGAATGTTACGAGGATAGAAGCCCAAGACATGGTATAAAGAAGAATAAAGCTCCTTCTCCTTGCGGAAAGGGAGCCTTATCCTATCGATAAAGTTTGAATTATTCAGCATACTTTTTGAATACTACACAAGCGTTGTGACCTCCGAAACCGAAAGTGTTGCTCAGTCCTGCACGGACCTCACGCTTCTGTGCCTTGTTAAAGGTGAAATTCAAATTGTAGTCAATTTCCTCGTCCTTGTCATCCTCTTCATGATTGATAGTAGGAGGAATGATGTCGTTCTTGACAGCCAGAAGGGTAGCCATAGCCTCAACAGCACCGGCTGCACCCAACAGGTGACCAGTCATTGACTTGGTGGATGAGATATTCAACTCGAAGGCGTGCTGACCAAAGACTTCCTTGATAGCCTTCGCCTCAGAAATATCACCTACATGGGTAGAGGTACCATGCACGTTGATGTAATCGATATCCTCAGGTTTCATACCTGCATCCTCCAATGCATTCTGCATCACGAGTTTAGCACCCAGTCCCTCTGGATGTGAAGCAGTGATATGATGAGCGTCAGCACTCATACCAGCTCCTACCATCTCACCATAAATCTGGGCTCCACGTGCCTTGGCATGCTCCAGTTCCTCGAGAATCAAGCAACCAGCACCCTCGCCCATGACGAAACCATCACGACTGGCACTGAATGGACGACTGGCCTTTTCGGGCTCGTCGTTGCGAGTAGAAAGTGCCTTCATGGCATTGAAACCACCCACACCTGTCTCACAGATAGCAGCTTCTGCACCGCCAGCTACAATCACGTTAGCCTTACCCAAACGAATCAGGTTAAAGGCATCAGCCAGTGCATTCGAAGAAGAAGCACAGGCAGAAGCGGTGATATAGTTGGGACCATGGAAACCATACATGATGGAAATCTGACCTGCAGCAATGTCTGCAATCATCTTAGGAATGAAGAAAGGATTGAACTTTGGTCCGTCCTCACGGTGTGATCCGTAATAAGTGACCTCCTCCTCGAACGTCTTGATACCACCGATACCTACACCGAAGACAACGCCGATACGATTCTTGTCCTCTGCCTCCAAATCCATCTTGCTATCCTCAACAGCCTGCTTGGCAGCGATGATGGCAAGCTGGGTATAGCGATCCATCTTGCGGGCTTCCTTACGGTCAATATAATCACTTACGTTCAGATTCTTCACCTCGCAGGCAAACTGCGTCTTGAACTTAGAAGCGTCAAAAAGGGTGATAGGAGCAGCTCCGCTCTTACCAGCCAACAGTGCCTCCCAAGTTTCCTTAGGATTATTTCCTACTGGAGTAACAGCACCAAGACCTGTTACTACAACTCTTTTTAATTCCATAAACTATTTTTAAAGCATAATGGTTGCTTCGAAACTGGAAGCAACCATTATGTCTAATTCTTAAATTATTTTGCGTTCTCCTCGATGTATGCGATAGCATCACCAACGGTACCGATCTTCTCAGCCTTATCGTCTGGGATAGAAATACCGAACTCCTTCTCGAACTCCATGATGAGCTCTACAGTATCCAGTGAATCAGCACCCAGGTCGTTTGTGAAACTTGCCTCTGGCTTTACCTCTGCTTCGTCAACACCAAGTTTGTCTACGATAATTGCCTTTACTTTGCTTTCAATTTCTGACATAATTTTGTACTTTAATTGTTAATAATTTGATTTCTAATTTAAATGTGCGCGACCACAAATGCGGCTTAGCGGGTGCAAAGTAACTAAATTTTAATGAATTACGCAAATAAAATTTATAAAAAAGCATGTTTCACTGCACAAACTACTATAAATTGTGCATAAAATCATACCTTTTCTACTTGATTTTGTCAACCCTACACGTCAAAATGTTCTCTTCTAAGGGGGTAATGATTACGTAAATGCTCAAAATTCGAAGGGTTAGCCTTCAGTGCCTCACTATCAGTCAACGGATTATACAGTTCCAGTGGATTTCCTGTATAAGGGAAGTCGGCTGGCAGTTTGGGGGGCAACACTTTTTCTGGTACGGGCAAATGGAAATGCTGACAGAATGAAGCTATCACCATATTATCGGCATTGGCTTTGCCGTCGGCTGAATAACCGGCAATGTGGGGAGTTCCGATAAAAACACGCTCGAGGAGCTGTCGGTTCAGTTGGGGTTCGCCTTCCCAAACATCCAGAACTGCATCGCGCACCCTCCCCTCTTCCAAGGCCGACAACAAGGCATCATTATCAACTACCGGACCTCGACTGGTATTTATTATATAAGGTACACGAGGTAACTTTCTGAAGAATGCTTCATCGGCTAAGTGCCAGGTGGCGTATTCTCCCTGACGGGTCAGAGGAACATGAAAGGTGATGATGTCTGCTTCTTCAGCTATCTTTTCAAAAGACACAAATCCAGGATTGCCAAGGGGCGGGTCGCATATCAGCACACGCAAACCCAAGCGCTCAGCAACCTTCCTGACCTTCGACCCTACATGCCCACAACCTACTATGCCAATGGTAGAATCGCAGAGCGAAACTCCCTTCTCCTGTTGTAAGAGCAACAAGACCGATTCTACATACTGCGCGACAGAAGCCGCATTGCACCCTGGACAACTGGTCCACTCGATGCCATTCTGTTCCAGATAGTGAGCATCTATATGGTCGAAACCGATGGTAGCCGTCGCAACAAACTGTACCTTACTGCCTTTTAGCAATGCTTCATCACAACGCGTACGGGTTCGCACTATCAGGGCATCGGCATCCTTCACGTCAGAAGCCGTTATAGCAGCTCCGTTCAAAGCTACCACCTCATCAGCCAAAAGATGCAGTTTCTCTTGGATAAAAGGTATTTTATCATCAACAATTATCTTCATATTGGGCACAAAGATACAAAATATATTTAAATTATGAACTATGAATTATGAACTATGAACTATTTTTCGTATCTTTGCACTCAACTACAAATAGAATATGCAAATGTCGTTTACAAAAAAGGCTAATCAAATTTTCATTCAGGCAATTCGTGACTATCATCTCAAAGATGATGTCAATACTCCGATTTCCAACCCCTATGAAAATGGAACCATAGAGTTTGACCTCTATTCCAAGTGCTGGATAGATACGGTTCAGTGGCATCTGGAGGATATTATCCGTGATCCGCATATCATCCCTGCTGATGCATTGGAACTGAAGCGCCGTATTGACCGCAGTAATCAGGACCGTACCGATTTGGTAGAACAGATAGATACGTATTTCCGTCAGATCTATCAGGAGGTAAAACCACTGCCTGATGCGCGTCTGAACACAGAGAGTCCGGCATGGGCTGTCGACCGCCTGTCGATTCTTGCCTTGAAGATTTGGCACATGCAGGAACAGGTAGATCGAAAAGATGCCGATGAGGCTCATATCTCGAAATGCCAAGCTAAACTGGATGTATTAAAAGAACAGCAGGTTGATTTGAGCACATCTATCGACCAACTGCTGGAAGATATTGAGGCTGGTCGCAAATACATGAAGGTATATCGCCAGATGAAGATGTATAATGACCCTGCCACCAATCCTATTTTATATAAGAAGTGAAAAAAGAGCATATACTCGTTATCCGCTTTTCTGCTCTGGGCGATGTAGCAATGACCGTACCTGTAATATGGTCACTGGCTCACCAGTATCCTGATGTACGCATCACGGTACTGAGCCGTAATTCCTCACGCCCCTTGTTCGAAGACCTGGCACCCAATGTAGGATTCATGGGAGCCGACCTGAAACGCGAATATCGTGGCATCAAGGGCCTCAACGCCCTCTATCGCCGACTGACTGCCAAGCAGTTTACGCATGTGGCAGACTTGCATAACGTGCTGCGCTCAGAGTTCCTGCGCATGCGCTTTAACCTGGGCAGTTTCCGAGTGGAACATATCGACAAGCATCGCAAGGGGCGTCGCCGACTCATTTCCGGCAATAACAGACAGTTGGAACAGCAACCCACCTCTTTTGATAACTATACCGACGTGTTAGAGAAACTGGGTTTCCCTGTCACAATCGATTTCCGAAGCATTTTCGGAGAAGGCAAGGGTGATTTATCCCAACTCCCAACGCTCAACGCTCAAAGGCTACGGGTAGGCGAGCAGAGCTCGGGAATGCTCTCAACGCTCAACATCGGCATCGCTCCCTTTGCAGCCCATCAGGGGAAGGTCTATCCACCCCATCTGATGCAACAGGTGATAGAGCTGCTGACACAGCAATATCCTGAGGCTCGCATTTTTCTCTTTGGACGTGGACAACAGGAAGAAGAGTGGTTCAGCAAGTGGTGCCAGCAATATCAACAGTGCACCTACGTAGGCCATATTGTTGAGAATATGCGACAGGAACTCATCCTCATGAGCCACCTGGATATTATGCTCTCTATGGACTCTGCCAATATGCACTTGGCTTCGCTCGTGGCCACACCAGTGGTCAGCGTCTGGGGAGCCACCCACCCATACGCCGGCTTCATGGGTTGGAACCAGAAAGTCGAGAATGCCATCCAACTGGACCTTGACTGCCGTCCTTGCAGCATCTTCGGACAGAAACCCTGTCGGCGTGGTGACTATGCTTGTCTGAACAATATCAAACCAACGACTATCGTTGAGAAAATCAATTCAATATTACTCACTAAACAAAACACTTAAAATTATGAAAAAGTACATTTGTGACGTATGTGGTTATGTGTATGACCCCGAAGTAGGCGATCCAGACAATGGTATCGAACCAGGCACCGCTTTTGAGGATATCCCTGAAGATTGGGTATGCCCCGTCTGTGGAGTAGGCAAAGACGAGTTCTCTGCTGAAGACTAAAACTCCTACTGCAATACACTACACTCCCTAAATCCTTCCAACAGCATATTGGAAGGATTTTTCATACCAAATCTCCAAATTAAAAAGTCTGTTGTTTTGCATAATTTGGGTGCAAAGGTACAAATTTTCTTTAAAATATCAAGTATCAACTATCAACTATGAACTTTTTATCGTACCTTTGCACCCTGAAAATAAACGTTTATAATAAAAGATGTCATTAAAATGTGGTATTGTTGGACTGCCTAATGTGGGTAAGTCAACGTTGTTTAATTGCTTGTCGAGTGCTAAGGCTCAGGCAGCAAATTTTCCTTTCTGTACGATAGAACCTAACGTGGGTGTGATTACCGTTCCTGATGAACGACTCACCAAACTGGCTGAGATAGTGCACCCTGGACGTATAGTACCTGCTACATGTGAGATTGTAGATATCGCCGGTCTTGTGAAGGGTGCCTCAAAGGGTGAAGGTTTGGGCAACAAATTCCTGGGTAATATCCGTGAGACGGATGCCATTATTCATGTGCTCCGTTGCTTCGAAGATGATAACATCACCCATGTGGATGGCACCATCGACCCCATCCGCGATAAGGAGATTATTGATACGGAACTGCAACTGAAGGACCTGGAGACCATCGAGTCGCGTCTGGCTAAGACGGAGAAGGCAGCAGCTGCCGGCAATAAAGAGGCTAAAGTGGAGGTAACTGTGCTGAAAGCCTATAAGGAAGTGCTCGACCAAGGTAAGAACGCCCGTATCGTGGAGTTTGAGTCGAAAGAGGAGCAGGATTGTGCCCGCAATCTCTTCCTACTGACAGCCAAACCTGTGCTCTACGTATGTAATGTGGGTGAGGCTGATGCCAAGAGTGGAAACGATTTCACCAAACGTGTTGAAGCGCTGGCTCAGGAAGAAGGTGCCGAGGCCATGATTATTGCTGCCAAGACAGAGGAGGACATTGCCGAACTGGACAGTTATGAAGACAAACTGATGTTCCTCGAGGAACTGGGTCTGGAGGAGAGTGGTGTCAACCGCCTCATCAAGAAAGCCTATGCCCTGTTGAATCTCGAAACATTCATCACAGCCGGCGAGATGGAGGTAAAGGCTTGGACCTACAAGAAGGGATGGAAGGCTCCGCAGTGTGCTGGTGTCATCCATACCGACTTCGAAAAGGGCTTTATCCGTGCCGAGGTCATCAAATACGATGATTATATCCAGTATGGTTCTGAGGCTGCCGTCCGCGAGGCAGGCAAAATGGGCATTGAGGGCAAGGACTATGTGGTGCAGGATGGCGATATCATGCACTTCCGGTTTAACGTTTAACTAGTTCATAGTTCATAATTCATAGTTCATAGTTATGAAAGAACTTCTCTTCATCCACTGGAATCCTGACCTGGTGTTTTTCCAACTGGGTCCTATTGCAGTGCGCTGGTATGGACTGTGCTGGCTGTTAGGCTTTGCTTGTGCCTATCTGCTGGTGCGCCGGCTCTATAGGGAACAGAACATCAAGGACGAACTCTTTGATCCGCTTTTCCTCTATTGCTTCATGGGCATCCTGATAGGAGCACGCCTGGGCCACTGCATCTTCTATGAACCCGACTATTTCCTGACCTCAGTAAGAGGCATCATTGAGATGTTTCTGCCCATCCGCTTCATGATGGATGGAGGCATCAAATTTGTGGGATACGAAGGATTGGCCAGTCATGGGGGAACCTTAGGACTGATGATAGCCTTGTGGCTCTATGTCCGCAAGACGAAACTGAGCCTGTGGCGGGTACTCGATAACATCGCCATTGCCACTGGTTCTATGGCTTGTTTCATTCGTCTGGGTAATCTGATGAACTCAGAAATCATCGGCAAAGTGACGGAAGTGCCTTGGGCTTTCATTTTCGAACGTGTTGACCAGATGCCTCGCCACCCAGGACAGCTCTATGAGGCTATTGCCTACGGAATCCTGTTCTGCCTGATGTGGTGGATGCACAAGAAGTGGCCTGAGCGCATCGGCACAGGCTGGTATTTCGGCTTCTGTCTGTTCTATATCTTCACCTTCCGCTTCTTCATCGAATACACCAAAGAGGTACAGGAAGCCTTCGAAGCCTCCCTGCCTATTGATATGGGGCAGATTCTTTCTATACCCTTTATCATCCTTGGTGCTTACTGCATGATAAAAGCAAAGAAACTATCATAAAAATTCCCACCCTGGGAATGTTTTGTTCCCAAGGTGGGAATATTTTATTCCCAGGGTGGGAATTATTTCCCTGTAACTATCTTCTTGATTTCATTCAGTTTGTTAAGTGCTTCCAGAGGGGTAAGGTTGTTGACGTCCAATTCCAATATTTCGTCACGGACCTGACTGAGCACAGGATCGTCTAACTGGAAGAATGATAACTGCATGCCCTCACGGCTCTGAGCGATCTCAGCCGTAGGCTTGCCGGCTTTACCAACTTGGGCATTGTCGGCTTCCAACTGTTGCAGGATGACATTGGCACGCTTTACAATACTCTTAGGCATACCGGCTATCTCAGCCACATGGATACCGAAAGAGTGTTCCGACCCGCCTTTTTCGAGCTTTCGCAGGAAAATGACTTTGCCATCCACCTCCTTCACACTGACATTATAGTTGCGAATACGACTGAAGTGTTTCTCCATCTCGTTGAGCTCGTGATAATGGGTGGCAAAAAGAGTGCGAGCCTGCGCTCTGGAATGTTCATGCAAATATTCCACAATAGCCCACGCAATAGAAATACCGTCATACGTACTCGTACCACGACCCAGTTCGTCAAAGAGCACCAGCGAACGGGGCGTCACATTATTCAGAATATTGGCTGCCTCCGTCATCTCCACCATAAATGTGGATTCGCCCAGCGAGATATTGTCTGAAGCACCCACACGGGTGAAAATCTTATCTACCAGACCGATTCTCGCGCTCTCTGCAGGTACAAACGAACCTATCTGCGCCAACAGCACTATCAATGCCGTCTGGCGCAACAACGCTGATTTACCAGCCATATTAGGACCCGTGATAATGATGATTTGCTGATGTTCATTGTCAAGCATCACATCATTGGGCACATAATGCTCGCCCATCGGCAACTGGGTTTCTATCACCGGATGGCGACCCTGACGGATGTCTATCACGTTGCTTTCGTCAATCTGTGGACGGATATAATGCTGTTCCTCAGCTGTCTTGGCAGCACTGAGCAGACAGTCGAGATGGGCTATGATACTGGCATCCTGCTGTACCTGAGGGATGAACTCCTGCAGGGCTTGCACCAACTCGCTGAAGAGTCGCTGTTCGAGGGAGAGTATCTTGTCCTCAGCACCCAGAATCTTGTCTTCATACTCCTTCAGTTCCTGTGTGATATAGCGCTCTGCCTGAGCCAGCGTCTGCTTGCGCACCCACTCGGCCGGCACCTTATCCTTATACGTATTGCGCACCTCGAGATAATAGCCGAACACATTGTTATAACCTATCTTCAGCGATGCAATACCTGTGGCTTGCGTCTCGCGCTCCTGAATCTGCATCAGATAGTCTTTGCCTGAATAGGCGATATGGCGAAGGTCATCGAGCTCGCTGTTCACACCGTCGCGAATCACCCCACCCTTCTGCACCAACTGAGGCGGATCGTTGTTAATCTCAGCAGCTATACGATCGCGAATCACTTCACACAGATGGAGCCGTTCGCCCACCTTCTGGATAGCCTCGTTCTTGGCATGCAGACAGGCGGTCTTAATGGGTTCTATGGCTTGCAGTGCTACCTTCAGCTGCACCACTTCGCGAGGCGACACTCTGCCTGTAGCCACCTTCGAAATGATACGCTCCAAGTCGGCTATTTGATGCAACTGGTCGTCAATACACTGACGGAACATCGGTTCGCGGAAAAAATAATCAACAATATCTAAACGTGCATTGATGGGCTTCACGTCTTTCAGGGGGAATACCAGCCAGCGACGCAGCAGACGGCCTCCCATAGGCGATACCGTGCGGTCTATCACATCCAAGAGCGACTTGCCATCCTCCTGCATCGTATTCACCAACTCCAACGAACGGATGGTGAATTTGTCCAATCGCACATAACGCTCTTCCTCAATGCGCGTCAGGGTCGTGATATGGGCTATCTGGGTATGCAGTGTCTGGTCGAGATATTGCAGGATAGCACCAGCAGCAATGAGACCGCTCTTCAGATGGTCAACACCAAAACCCTTCATGGACTTTACCTGGAAGTGCTTCAGCAACTTCTGGTTGGCTGCCTGTTCTGTAAACACCCAGTCGTCCAACTCGAAAGTACAATAGCGCGAACCAAAATATTTCACAAAGTCGGCTTTGCGCTCCCTGTCGTAGAGCACTTCCTTAGGCTGGAAACTGCCCATCAGTTTCTCTACATGGTCGTAGGTACCTTCGCCTGTAAGGAACTCACCAGTGGAAATATCCAAGAACGACACACCACAGGACCCCTTTCCGAAATGCACAGCGCAAAGAAAGTTATTTTCTTTGTAATTCAGCACATTGTCCTGCATGGCCACACCAGGTGTGACGAGTTCGGTAATGCCTCGCTTCACCAGTTTCTTGGTCAGTTTGGGATCCTCCAACTGGTCGCAGATGGCCACTCGCTTGCCAGCACGGATGAGTTTGGGCAGATAGGTGTCCAATGCATGATGTGGAAAACCAGCCATCTCGTCGCCTCTCGCCCCTGCCCCATTATTACGGCGGGTCAGTGTAATACCCAATATCTGCGAAGCTGTAATGGCATCTTCGCAATAGGTTTCATAGAAGTCGCCACAACGAAACAGCAACAAAGCCTCAGGGTGTTTCGCCTTGAGGTCGAAGAATTGTTTCATCATGGGAGTCAGTTCCTTCTTTGCCATGCTTTTAATTTATAAGCCACAAAGTTAGGTATTTTTTGTTGAACTGTCAAATTATTAACCATTTTTTTCTCACTTTCCAATTTTAATCGTATCTTTGCAAAAGATAATAGAAAAAACAATATAGATATGGAATACAATTTTAGAGAAATTGAACAGAAATGGCAAAAGCGATGGGTGGAAATGAAGACCTATCGTGTGACCGAAGATCCAACGAAGAAGAAATTCTATGTGTTGAACATGTTCCCCTACCCTTCTGGTGCCGGATTGCATGTGGGACACCCATTGGGTTATATCGCATCGGACATCTATGCACGCTATAAGCGTCAGAAAGGTTATAACGTGCTGAACCCCATGGGCTACGATGCCTACGGACTGCCTGCCGAACAGTATGCTATCCAGACAGGACAGCATCCTGAGAAAACGACCTTTGAGAATATCGACCGCTATCGCTCGCAGTTGGATAAGATTGGCTTCTCGTTCGACTGGGAACGTGAGGTGCGCACTTGCGACCCTATCTATTATAAGTGGACGCAATGGGCTTTCCAACGCATGTTCAAGAGTTATTATTCACTCTCGTCACATAAGGCTCAGCCCACCATCAAACTGATTGAGCACTTTGAGTTGATGGGTACGGAGAACTGTAATGCCCTGGGTACGGAGGAACTGCACTTCACGGCCTCTGAATGGGCTGCCTTCTCTGAGAAGAAGAAACAGGAGGTACTGATGAACTACCGTATTGCCTACCTGGCTGATACGATGGTGAACTGGTGTCCGAAACTGGGTACTGTCTTGGCAAACGACGAGGTAGTAGAGGGTGTTTCCGTCCGTGGCGGCTATCCTGTAGTTCAGAAGAAGATGCGCCAGTGGTGCCTGCGTGTCAGTGCCTATGCTCAGCGCCTGCTCGACGGATTGGAGGAAATCGACTGGACAGAATCATTGAAAGAGACGCAGCGCAACTGGATTGGCCGTTCTGAGGGTACAGAGGTGGAGTTCAAAGTGGCTGACAGCGATAAGCATTTCACCATTTTCACCACCCGTGCCGATACGATGTTCGGTGTGACCTTCATGGTACTGGCTCCTGAGTCGGAACTGGTGGCTGAACTCACTACTCCTGAACAGAAACAGGCAGTAGATGAATATCTCGACTATGTGAAGAAACGCACCGAACGCGACCGTCAGATGGATCATAAGGTGACGGGTGTATTCTCCGGCTCGTATGCCATCAACCCCTTCACAGAAGAAAAGATTCCTATCTGGATTGCTGAATACGTATTGGCTGGCTATGGTACGGGTGCTATCATGGCAGTACCTGCTCACGATTCCCGCGACTATGCCTTTGCCAAGCACTTTAATCTGCCCATCATCCCCGTCATTGAGGGTGCTGATGTCTCGGAGGAGAGCTTCGATGCCAAAGAGGGTATCATGTGCAACTCTGCATCGGCTAAGTTCAGCCTCAACGGCTTAACAGTCAAGGAGGCCATTGCTGCCACAAAGAAATTTGTAGAGGAACAGGGCTTGGGTCGCGTCAAGGTGAACTATCGCCTGCGCGATGCCATCTTCTCGCGCCAGCGCTATTGGGGCGAACCTTTCCCTGTATATTATAAGGATAACATGCCTTATATGATTCCTAAGGAGTGCCTGCCACTGGAATTGCCTGAAATCGACAAATACCAACCCACAGAAACGGGCGAACCCCCATTGGGACGCGCCAAGAAATGGGCTTGGGACACCAAGACCGACACTGTGGTCGATTGTTCCGCAATCGACAATAAAACCGTCTTCCCCTTGGAACTGAACACCATGCCTGGCTTCGCCGGTTCAAGTGCCTACTATCTGCGTTACATGGACCCCAAAAACGAAAAGGCTTTGGTAAGTCGCGATGCCGATGAATACTGGCGTAATGTTGATCTCTATGTAGGTGGTACAGAGCATGCTACTGGTCACCTGATCTATTCACGCTTCTGGAATAAGTTCCTCTATGATTCTGGTTACTCTTGCGAGGACGAGCCATTCAAGAAACTGGTAAACCAGGGTATGATTCAGGGTCGTTCCAACTTTGTATATCGTGTAGAGGAGGGGAGTGACAAGGGTAAGTTTGTCAGCTTCGGACTGAAGGATAAATACACCACGACTCCTATCCACGTGGATGTCAACATCGTTGCCAACGATGTATTGGACATCGAGGCTTTCAAGGCTTGGCGTCCTGAATACGAAAAGGCTGAGTTCATCCTGGAGGATGGTAAATACATCTGTGGCTGGGCCATCGAAAAGATGTCGAAGTCGATGTTTAATGTGGTGAACCCCGATATGATTGTCGAGAAATACGGTGCCGATACCTTGCGTCTTTATGAGATGTTCCTGGGTCCTGTAGAACAGTCGAAACCTTGGGATACCAACGGTATTGACGGTTGCCACCGTTTCCTGAAGAAGTTCTGGGCACTGTTCTACGGCAACTTACGCGAGAATCCTGATGGCAAGCTCTTAGTGGATGATTCAGAACCTACAAAGGAGGCTTTGAAGAGCGTCCATAAGCTCATCAAGAAGGTATCACAGGATATTGAGGTATTCTCTTACAATACTTCTATCTCTGCCTTCATGATTTGTGTGAATGAACTGGCACAGATGAAGTGTCACAATCGGGAAATGCTGAAGACGTTGGTTATCCTGATTGCTCCTTTCGCACCTCATATCGCTGAGGAGTTGTGGGAGGCACTGGGAGAGCAGGGTAGTGTCTGCGACTCACAGTGGCCTGCATGGAACGAGGAGTATCTGGTAGAGAACTCTGTGAAACTGGGTGTTGCCTTCAACGGTAAGACACGCTTTGATATGGAGTTCCCAGCTGATGCCGACAACCAGATCATCCAGGACACCGTCTTAGCCGACGAGCGTGCTAAGAAGTATATTGAGGGTGAAATCTTAAAGGTTATCATCGTCCCTAAGCGTATGGTGAACATCGTTTTTAAGAAATAAATGACTGAACAGCACAAGTTGATATGGAACGAAGCCAAGGACTATATGTTTATAGCCCTTGGCCTTGCCATTTATACAGTGGCATTTACCGTATTCCTGATGCCTTACCAGATAGTAGCTGGTGGTGTGACAGGTTTGTCAGCTATCATCTATTATGCCACTGGGTTCCATTTGGAGAATACGTATATCATCATCAATGGCATCCTGTTGGTGGTAGCCCTGAAGATATTGGGTGTGAAATTTCTGATGAAGACTATCTTTGCCATCTTCACCCTCTACTTCATGCTGATGTTTGCACAGGACATCATCCCCAAACAGGCGAATGGTCTGCCTTTCAAACTGATGGGTGAAGGACAGGACTTCATGTCGATGATCATCGGTTGTGTGATGACTGGTATTGCCTTGGCTACCGTCTTCCTGCATAATGGTTCGACAGGTGGAACAGATATTATTGCGGCTTCTGTGAACAAATACCACAGTAATGTGTCACTGGGTTCCGTATTGATTGCTGCCGACTTCTGCATCATCGGTTCGTGTATGTTCTTCCCTCAGTTTGGCACCTATCTGGAACGTGCCCATAAGGTGATGTTCGGTTTCTGCGTGATGGCAATGGAAAACTATGTGCTCGACTATGTGATGAACGCGCGTCGCCAATCGGTACAGTTCTTTATCTTCTCCAGCAAATGGCAGGAGATAGCTAATGCTATTGGAACGGAGATGAACCATGGTGTGACCATCCTCGACGGACATGGATGGTACACAGGACGGAAGAGTAAAGTACTGTGTATTCTGGCTAAGAAAAACGAGAGTGTCAACATGTTCCGACTCATCAAGATGATCGACCCCAATGCCTTTGTCAGCCAGTCGAGTGTCATAGGTGTCTATGGTGAGGGATTCGACGAGATGAGAGTGAATGTGAAGAAAGAAAAGAAAAAGATGAAAATAGTATTTGCCACCAATAACACGAACAAACTGATGGAGGTTCGCAAAATACTGGGTGACCAGTTTAAAGTACTGTCGCTGGAAGACATAGGCTGTCATGAAGACATACCCGAAAAGGGACAGACACTGGAGGACAATGCCCTGCTGAAAGCCCAGTTTGTGTATAATAAGTACCACGTTAATTGCTTTGCTGACGACACAGGCCTGGAAGTAGATGCCTTAGGAGGAGCCCCTGGTGTCTATAGCGCACGCTATGCGGGTGGGGCAGGGCATGACTCAGAGGCGAACATGACGAAATTGTTGCACGAATTAGAGAATAATAACAATCGCAAGGCACGATTCCGCACCATCATTACGTTAATAATAGATGGAAAAGTCAAGAACTTCGAGGGTGTTGTCAATGGCGAAATCATTACCCAACGCAGAGGAGGACAGGGCTTTGGCTATGACCCCATCTTCCAACCGAAAGGCTACGACAAAACTTTTGCCGAACTGGGTACTGACATCAAAAACCACATCAGCCATCGAGCCATGGCTACCCAAAAACTGGCAGAATACTTGAAAAAGCAAAAATAAGTATGAAGAAGTTAGTAATCACTTGGCTATTGACTTTTAGCTGTTGGCAAATAGCTCTTAGTCAAATAGGTACATGGAAAGCCTATATGGCTTATCATGATGTACAACAGATACAAAAGGCAGGTGATGAACTCTTCGTAATGGCAAGTAATAGTCTTTATCAATACAATCTGACGGACCAGAGTATCTATACCTATGATAAAACCAATGGCATGAGCGATACGCATATCACGCATATCGCTTGGTCATCAGCTGCCGGACGACTCATAGTTGTTTATCAGAACTCGAATATCGACCTCATAGAACCGGATGGGAATGTGGTGAACATCAGCGACCTCTATCTGAAGGTGATTACAGGCGATAAGACGGTCAGTAGCGTTCGGATTGATGGTGTCTATGCCTATCTGATCTGTGGCTTCGGTATCGTGAAGGTAAACATGGAACGTGCTGAAATTGCTGACAGTTATACACCTAACCATCCAGAATATCCTACCAATCTTCCTGACGAGAATAACAGCGATTATGACAAGTATATCGAGACAGTGAAGACTCTGAATCCTGGAGGACCGAAATACAATGCTAATGGAACGCTCAAATTTATCAACGGCAGACTCTATACCTGCAATGGAGATTTAAATAGTGCACCTGCATCATTTCAGAAACTGGAGAATAATGAATGGACTGCCTTTGGTGACGAAAATATTAAGCATACTACTGGAGTTGACTACTTAGGACTCGTATGCATTGAAGAAGATCCTATAGACAAAGAGCACGTATTCGCGGGAGGTAGAAATGGACTTTATGAGTTCAGAAATGGCAACTTCGTTAAATTTTATAACCACAAGAACAGTCCTATAGAATCTGCCTTTTCAAATATTAATCCAGAATATGAGTTTGTCACTGGATTGAAGTTTGATTCACAAGGCAACTTATGGGTGATGAATAGTGAGAGCCAAACACATTGTTTGCTAAAACTGAAAAATAATAGAGAATGGCAAAGCTTCAATCATTCTGAACTGCTAAAATACAATGGTATTGGACTTCCTAATTTAAGCCAGCTGATGATAGACAGTCAAGGCATCATGTGGTTTGTCAATAATAGCTGGGTGACTCCTGCTTTCTATCAGTATGATATAGAGAATGATGGTATCACTGCCTATGAATCGTTTGTCAACCAGGACGGAGTGAAAATAACATTAAACAATGGTGTGAGATGCATCACAGAAGACTCGAACCACGATATCTGGATAGGAACAGATGCAGGACCCTTCGTCTTCGAAAGAAATGCTATGAACGACAATTCTCCTACGTTCATACAAGTGAAAGTACCTCGCAATGATGGTACCGATTATGCTGACTATCTGCTAAGTGGAATAGATATCACAGCAATAGCCATTGATGGAGGTGGACGCAAATGGTTTGGTACCAATGGCAATGGTGTCTATCTCATCAGTGCGGATAACATGACGCAGATTCATCATTTCACTACAGAAAACAGTAAATTGCTATCTGATATAGTGCTTTCTATTACTATCAATCCTCAATCGGGTGAAGTATTTTTTGGTACTGAACAGGGATTATGCTCCTACATCAGTGATGCTATAGAACCAGCAGAGAGTATGGATAAAGATCATGTATATGCTTATCCGAATCCCGTTGATTTCAAAAACTACTCAGGACTGATTACTGTAACAGGTCTTACACTTAATGCCGACGTGAAAATCACCAATACTGCTGGTTATCTGATAGCTGAAGGACGTAGTAATGGTGGATTATTTACTTGGGACGGCAGAGACAAGAAAGGAAATAGGGTAGGGAGTGGCATCTATAACGTCCTCACAGCTACTAAAGACGGTAAAAAGGGAACTGTATGCAAAATAGCTGTCATCAGATAGATAGAATACACTGGATAGATATAGCGCGAGGTATCTGCATAATAGCCCTTGTACTTTATCACACAGAATCATATTATATAGATACTTATCATGTTTTTCAATTTAATTGGTGTAATAATTTTCTGAAGACGTTTTTCTTCCTTTCTGGGTATTTGTTATATAAAGAAGGTAAATTATATGATAATGACTTTATAAAATATAAAACAAAACGTATAGTAAAGACACTCCTAATTCCATACTTTATCTTCACCATTGCCTTAGTTATTCCAAAATATTATGCTCTTCATTTTCATATCCAAGAAGCATTAACCAATATCGTCTTAGGAAAAGCATCTTGGTTTGTCTCTACGCTTATTTTGTCAGAGCTTTTATTCATTTCTATCCTACGATGGAGTAAAAATTCGTTTTTGACGCTACCTATAACAAGCATCATAGGACTTGTGGCAGCTTTAATTTTAAGTAAGTGTGTCACTTATAACCCCTGGTGCTTTCAACAGTCATTAGCAGTTTTTTCATTGCTTTATTTAGGGTTTATCTATCATCAATATGAAAAGCGTTTACAGAATCTGAACTGGACTTACATATTAATATCGGCTGGGGTAACAATGATTATACTGAAAATAATAGTTGAAAAACAAAAATTAGTATTGAACGTTTATCCACTGGAAATCAATAATTTGTTTTTTTATATAATCGATGCTATAGTTGGAATATTACTCATCATCGCCACGAGTAAAATTATTGCCAACAACAAATTGTTAGAATATACTGGCAAATTGTCTATCATCATCTATTTCCTCAATGGTGGTGTTTCTGTGATTACCAGTAACATTATGAATCAAGTAGGATTCGTGTACAATGAGCTATACTATCGGGTTATTATCATATTTTGCTTGAACTTACTGATAGTACTGTTTATTTCACACATCATTTACCAATATCTCCCTTTTATAATTGGCCTAAAAAAACAGGCATCACAATAGATAAATAGGATGCATATTTATCTGAAAATATTTTCAGGATGATTTAAATAGGCTGATTCTATATCAGCTGCATCTAATATAGAGTAGAATAAAAATGAGGTGTTATATTCTTTGTCTTTATTTTGCTCTAAACATTTTATTTTCTCAGGATAAAGCGATTTGAACTGATCCGAATACCACACAAAACATCCTGGATAATGTTGTGCCGGCCAATCACCGTCACCATGCGTATAATGACCATCCTCACCTAAATTTTCTGAATGGTCGGATAAATAGATAAGAATAGCATTTCGATACCGTAATTCATTGATTAATAAGTACCATATATAGTCAGAATACAAAATGGTATTATCATAAGAGTTAATAATCTCTTCATGACTATTGGAAGAAACTATCTTACTCTGTGTAATAGGTGTATATTTTTTAAAACTATTTGGATAATGATTGTTGTAATACCAATGGGAACCAACAGTATGTACTAAGAGAAACTGTTTGGCTATTTTATTATTCAATACCTTTTTATAATGAGGTAGGATGTCTTCATCAAGCCACTTACTAAATATAAATAATGACTTTCCACTGCTGACATTGATTAGCGTGTCACACTCATTTATAAAGTAAACAAAAGTATTAATTGCCTCTTGATTAGCCAGCCATGTAGTTCGAAATCCAACCTTCTTGAATAAACTGATAAAAGAACGCTCCTCATATCCTTTTTCAGGATATTGATGGTCTGCACGCGTCAGTATATAGGGCACACTCTCGTGTGTATATCCGTATTCTGAATAGATATGAGGCAAGTTTATCAGATTCTTTTCTTTACAAATAAATGGAGTTGTATTTCGTTTATAACCATTAATCTGCATGTTCTTAGCTGACAATGACTCGCCTAAAATAAAAACTACAGTAAGTGAATCACTATTACATCGAACTTGATCCTGAAAGTCTGAACGGTTTTCAGCTATGATACGCTTGTTTTCAAAGTAGCTTTGAAAAGAGTAATAGATAGAGTAGGGGGTATGGCGTACCAAAGGTTGCGAGAGGATAAAATTGCTATCTATAAATAAGAGTAACAGAAAAAGAAAAACCAGTTGCACTAGACTATATTTGACAGTTATTTTCTTGAAACGATATACAACGACCAGTATAGAGAGTAATAAAATAATAATAACCAATAATACAAGTTGCCAAGAAATAGCATCAAAACTGGTACGAAAGTCGTTTACAAAAGCTAAGTCTATTACCATCTGGGTCAACTCTACGTGAAATGTCAATTTGTAATAAGACAATATTCCACATAAAACGGAAAGTATAGGAAATGTAATAGCAAAAAGATACTTGTTGACAGAAAGAAAACAGAGTAGAACAGCTGTCATCAACGTCATGTATCCCCATTTAGCAGATACATAAATAATATCCTTTATACTGTTAACAGGTGTATCTATAAAATCAACTAAAATAAAAGTGAAACCATAAAATAGTGTCAATAACAATATAAACACTACAAATGATTTCACTTTTTCTTTCTGTATCATTATGATATAAATTCTCTAACTCAATTCCAGCATTTTTTCTATAGGTTTTACGGCATCTTTGGCTATCTCCGGATCAACCTCAACGGTGGGCCATTCGTATTTCAGACAGTTGTAAATCTTCAAGAGGGTATTCATCTTCATATACTGACACTCGTTACAGCTGCATTCTAAGCCGTTCTCGCTGATTTCTGGAGGCACAGGTATAAATTCCTTATCTGGACACGAACGCTGCATCTCGTGCAAAATACCGGCCTCTGTAGCCACAATATACTGTGTTGCCTGATTCTGTCGGGCAAACTTCAGCATATCTGCCGTCGAACCCTTGACATCTGCTAAAGCCAAAACAGGACCTTTACACTCGAGATGTGCCATTACGACAGCATCGGGATACCGTTTCTTGAGGCTTAAAATGCCATTGACGGAGAAGCGCTCATGCACATGACAGCCACCATTCCAAAGCAACATCTTTCTACCTGTCACTTCATTGATATAATTACCTAAATTATAGTCAGGACCAAAAATAAGTTTGGCATCCTTAGGCAACTGATCGACTACTTTCTTGGCATTACCTGAGGTCACTACTACGTCTGTCAATGCTTTTACAGCTGCTGTGGTATTGACATAAGAAATGACTTGGTAACCAGGATGCTCGTCCTTGAATTTCTTCAGATCTTCAGCTTTACAACTGTCAGCCAGCGAACAACCTGCATTTAAATCAGGACAGAGTACGGTCTTGTCTGGTGAGAGCAGCTTACAGGTCTCTGCCATAAAATGCACACCACACATCACCATCATCTTGGCATCTGTCTCTGCAGCCTTACGGGCAAGTGCTAAAGAATCGCCTACGAAATCAGCAATATCTTGTATATCACCGATGGTATAATAATGAGCCAGGATAATAGCATCCTTCTCTTTGGCTAACCGACGAATCTCTGCTTTCAGATCTGTACCTTCTGCTACTGGTTCGTCAATGAATCCTTGTTCTTTCCACTCCGTTTTCAACATGACATTATTATTTTTATTTCTTTATTTTTTTATTTTTAAAATAGAATGATATAGTATGATGTGACGTTGATAAGTGCATAACTTTCTGGTGATTTTCTTGTTTATTTTCTTATGCACATCCTATCTCCGACTTTCAACACACACTGTTGATACTTTCCTATTGATAATGAATCAGATAAGTAGTTTATCCACATTTCTATATTTTGGTGCAAAATTAATAAGTTTATATCTTTTTTCTTCCTTTTTTCGTGGAAAAGTGAGTGAAAAACTTGTGATTTATTCTTTTTATCCACATATCGGGTGGGGTAGAGGTGCGTCTTGTTGATTTCTCCACTCTTTTTCCCATACTTATCCACACACTTATCCACTACTTTTTCAACATCAGTGTTTCAGCAAATTTATAGATGATGATACCGGCTGTTACACTGACATTCATCGAGTGTTTGGTACCTAATTGGGGTATTTCCAAGCAACCGTTTGAGGCATCTACTACCTCCTGGTGAACACCCTTCACTTCATTGCCTAATACGACGGCATATTTTTTCCCAAGTATGGGAATAAATGTTTGTAGCTTAGTGCTGTGTTCTACTTGCTCTACCGAGAGTACTTCATATCCTTGTTGCTTCAGTTCTTCTACTGCTTCAAGTGCGGTCTTAAAATACTTCCAATCTACTGAGTCTTCTGCTCCCAATGCGGTCTTATGTATTTCTGTAGCTGGTGGTGTACAACTGATGCCACACAGATAGACAGCCTCTACTCTGAATGCATCACTCGTTCGGAATACACTCCCCACATTATACATCGACCTGACATCATCTAATACCACAATGAGTGGCATCTTTTCTGCCTCATGGAACTCTTCTACCGTCAGTCGTTCCATCTCTATTGTCCTAACCTTCCTCATAGTTCAATTCTTAATGCGCTTCCAGCCAATTCTCTCCAAAACCGCTGTCAGCTACCAATGGAACTTTCATTTCAAAGGCTCCCTGCATCTCTTCCAGCACGATGCGTTCCACCTTTTCTTTCTCGTCTGGATAAACACTGAAGTTCAATTCATCATGCACCTGCAGAATCATCTTCGATTGGATGCCTTCTTTCTTGAAGCGGTTGAAGATGCGAATCATAGCTACTTTGATAATATCTGCAGCTGTGCCCTGAATAGGGGCATTGATGGCATTTCGTTCTGCAAAACCGCGTACCACGGAATTGGCGCTGTTGATATCCGGCAGGTAGCGGCGACGACCGAATAGGGTAGTGACATAACCTTGTTTACGGGCTATTTCCTTCGATTCTTCCATGTATTGATGTACCTGTGGGAAGGTATCGAAATAACCGTCTATCAGCATCTTAGCTTCATCACGAGGGATATCCAGACGCTCTGCTAAACCAAATACGGTGATACCGTAAATAATACCGAAATTAGCACGTTTCGATTTGGTACGCTCATCGCGTGTCACTTCTTCAATCGGTTTTTTGTAGATATTAGCTGCTGTAGCTGCATGTAAGTCCTTACCTTCACGGAATACCTTTATCATCTCTTCATCACCACTCAGATGTGCCATTACACGCAGCTCTATCTGACTGTAGTCGGCAGAGAAAAACAAACAGCCTGGTTCCGGAATGAAAGCCTTACGGATTTCCTTGCCATCCTCGCCTCGAATAGGAATATTTTGCAGGTTGGGATCGGAGGATGACAGTCTGCCTGTAGCCGTGATAGTCTGATTAAAAGAGGTATGGATATGTCCCGTCCGTGGATTAATCAACTTCGGAAGGGCTTCAATATAGGTACCTAAGAGTTTCTTCAATCCACGATGGTCGAGAATCAGTTCTACGATTTCATGTTTATGACGCAGTTGTTGCAGTACTTCCTCTGAGGTTACATACTGTCCTCTTTTGGTCTTCTTAGGTTTCTCAATAATTTTCAGTTTTTCAAATAGGATATCGCCTACCTGTTTGGGTGATGCGATATTAAATGGTTCACCGGCTAATTCATAAATACGCTTCTCGATGTCCATCATACGTTGTGTAAACTGCTTCGAGGTCTCAGCCAGCGATTCTGTATCCAGACAGACTCCATTCATTTCCATCTCTGCCAATACGGGCATCAGGGGCATCTCTATCTCATAGAATAGATGCTCGCATTCGTGTTTCTGCAGTTCTGCCTCCAACTTGTTTTTCAGTTGCAGGGTGATGTCTGCATCTTCACAGGCATATTCATAGACATCGGTAGGGGAGAGGTCGCGCATCGAACGTTGGTTCTTTCCCTTCGGACCAATCAGTTCATCAATATGCACCGTTTGGTAATTCAGATAGATCTCTGCCATATAGTCCATGTTATGTCGCAATTCGGGTTGGATGAGATAGTGGGCTATCATCGTGTCCCACATTTTTCCCTTCAACACGATTCCATAGTTGTGCAACACTTCCAAGTCGTATTTCAGATTCTGACCAACTTTTAGTATTTCCTCATTTTCATAGACGGGTCGGAAAATCTCTACGCGCTTCTGGGCTTCCTCTTGATTTTCGGGTATGGGCACGTAAAAGGCTTCATGTTCCTTCACGGAAAAGCTCAAACCCACTAATTCTGCGTCCATCGAGTTGGTTGAGGTGGTCTCCGTATCTAGACTGAGAATTTTGTTTGTTAAGAAAAAATCACGTAATTTTAATAAATCGTCCTCATTTTCAACGAGTTGGTAGTTATGAGTCGTCGTTTTTAGGGTCTCAAATTTCGAAAATTCTGGTTCACTTGGGTCCTCGTTCGTAAATTCCGCAAATAAATCGAGTTGTCCATTAACAGGTTTAGAAACTTTTTCAGTTTTTTTAAGAATCTTAGCAGCAAGGGTCTTGAACTCCAGTTCATCTAACAAATGGCTCAGTTCTGCCTCATTGGGTTCCGACACTTTCAATTCATCGAGGTTTAACTCAATCGGGACATCTGTTTTGATGGTCGCCAAAAATTTTGACATCTTGATGTCCTCGACGTGTGTTTCCACTTTGGTCTTCAGTGCACCCTTCAGTTCTTCCGTCCTACTGATAAGACTCTCTACCGTTCCAAACTCGTTGATGAGTTTCACGGCAGTTTTCTCTCCCACACCTGGACAGCCTGGGAAATTATCAGCTGTGTCGCCCATCAGTGCCAGTAGGTCGATGACGGCCTGAGTGGATGGAATACCGTATTTCGCTTTTACTTCTTCTGGACCCATCACCTCATAACCGCCTCCATGACGGGGACGGTAGATAAACACATGGTCTGTCACCAACTGTCCATAGTCTTTATCGGGTGTCAGCATGTATGTATTGATGTTCTGAGCACCAGCCTTGGTGGCTAAGGTACCGATGACATCATCTGCCTCATAGCCATCAACCTGTAGGATGGGTATATTCCAAGCCTTCAACAGGTCCTTGATGATAGGCACTGCTTTTCTGATGTCTTCAGGTGTTTCTTCACGTTGTGCCTTGTAGGCTGGGAAAGCTTCTGAACGGAAAGTCGGGCCGTGTGGATCGAAAGCTACTCCAAGGTGGGTGGGTTGCTCCTTGGTGAGCACTTCCTGAAGGGTATTGACAAAGCCCATGATGGCCGATGTGTTCAGACCTTTCGAGTTGATACGCGGATTCTTAATGAAGGCGTAATACGAACGGTAAATCAACGCATAAGCGTCTAAAAGAAATAGTTTATCCATAACAAAATGATAATTTCTGCGTAAAATTACTAAAATATTTCGCAATATCCCGATATTTTCACTATTTTTGTATCAAAATTTTAAGTTAATGGATTATTTATCGTTAATTAAGCAACCTATTGAGCAAGATTTGAACGATTTCATCAACTTGTTCAACCAACGGATGTCTCATCAGGAAGGTCTCCTTTCTGAGGTGTTATCTCATATCCGTCAACGGGGTGGAAAACGTATGCGCCCAATGCTGATTTTATTGATGGCTAAGAACTATGGTGCTATTTCTGATGTTACCCAACATGCTGCCGTAGGTCTTGAATTGTTGCATACTGCTTCCTTGGTCCACGATGATGTGGTGGATGAGAGTGGGGAGCGCCGTGGTCAGGCGTCTGTCAATGCTTCTTATAATAATAAGGTGGCTGTTCTGGTAGGTGACTATATCCTTTCTACTGCTTTATTAAGTGTAGCCAAAACGGGTAATCAACAGATTGTCGAATACTTGGCTGAATTGGGTCGCATCTTGGCTGCTGGCGAGATTCTCCAACTTTCGAATATTCAGAATCAGGAGTTCAGCGAGGAGGTTTATTACCAGGTTATCCAACAGAAAACAGCGGCGCTTTTTGAGGCTTGTGCAGCCATTGGTGCTATCTCTGCAGGGGCTTCAGATGAGGATATTGCTAAGGCTTCGAAATTCGGTCAGACGTTAGGTATTATGTTCCAGATCCGTGATGATATTTTCGATTATTACGACTCTAAAGAAATAGGTAAACCTACTGGTAATGATATGACGGAAGGTAAGTTGACATTGCCTGTTATCTATGCGCTGAATAACTCTACTTATGAGTCTATGCATACCTTGGCACGTAAGGTGAAGTCGGGAACCATTAACCCTGATGAAATCGCTGTGTTGGTTGAGTTTACCAAACAGAATGGGGGTATCGAATATGCGGAACAGAAAATGCAGGAATTCAGTAATATCTGTAAACAGTATATCAACGAGAATGTGCATGATACTTCGATTTGTAAGTCTCTTACGGCTTATGTCGATTATGTGGTACAACGCAATTATTAATGTTTTTGATGATGAAAGAACAAGAGAATAAAATAGAAAAGGCATTGAGTCTTTATGACTATAGCATGAGTGATGAGACGGTTCGTGAGACGGTTAAGAAAATCATTGCTGAACATGTGCATGAGAATGATACACCTGAAGTAAAGAAATTCCTCATGGGCAGTGTGGAACTGACTACGCTCAAGACAACGGATTCTGAAGAGAGTGTGATGGCTTTCACGGAACGTGTCAATCAGTTTGATGATACCTATCCCGATATTCCGCATGTAGCTACCATCTGTGTTTATCCTAATTTTGCCAAGACGGTGGCTGATACATTGGAGGTGGAAGGCGTTGAAATCGCCTGTGTATCAGGTAGTTTCCCTTCTTCTCAGACTTTTACTGAAATCAAAATAGCAGAAACGGCTTTGGCTATCAAGGATGGTGCTACCGAGATAGATATGGTGTTACCTGTCGGTAAGTTCCTGAGTGGTAATTATGAGGATGTAGCTGACGAGATAGCTGAAATGAAGGCGGTTTGTGGCGAACATCCGCTGAAAGTGATTTTGGAAACGGGTTGTCTGAAAACGGCTTTGAATATCAAGAAAGCGGCTATACTGGCGATGTATGCAGGTGCTGATTATATCAAGACTTCTACTGGTAAACTGGAACCTGCAGCTACTCCTGAAGCAGCTTATGTCATGTGTCAGGCTATCAAGGAATACTACGACCAGACGGGTATTCAGATTGGTTTTAAACCCGCCGGTGGACTGAATAGTGTGATGGATGCGCTGATCTATTACACCATTGTCAAAGAGGTGTTAGGACCGAAATGGTTAACCAACCAGTGGTTCCGCATGGGAACCTCGCGTTTAGCTAATCTCTTGTTGAGCGAGATAGTAGGGGAGGAAACTAAATTCTTTTAACCCTGCTGTCTGAATAGCATCTGTACAAACAGAATAATAATCGCCAGTATCAGAATCATGATATTCTGGCGATTTTCTTTTTCATATTCATTCCAATGAAATGCCTTATATAAAAAGGTTATCAACCAGCACAGCAGACCAAATGCACATGGCCATACCCCGTATTGCGTACCTACAATCCAAGACATTGCAATACCTATCACCACCAGTATCAACCCTGATACTTCAATCTCTCTTAAATACTTCTTCATAATCCCTTTGTCCCGTAAGTTGCGATGTCATCGCAACCCCCTTTTTTATATTATTCTTTATTCTTAGTATCCATACAAATAGTCACCGGCCCGTCATTAATAAGCCGAATTTCCATATCCGCCCCGAATTCCCCAGTACCAACTGGTTTCCCCACTTGAACTTCCATTTCTTTGCAAAAAGCCTCGTATAGTGGAATGGAATGCTCATGTGACCCGGCCTTAAACCACGATGGTCTGTTTCCCTTTTTATAACTGGCATAGAGTGTAAACTGACTCACTATCAGTACTTCCCCTCCAATATCCTGTATAGACCGGTTCATCACGTGCTGATCATCATCAAATACCCTCAAGTTAGCTATCTTCTTAACCAGCCATTCCACATCCTCCATATTATCCTCCTCACAAACCCCGAGAAGCACCAAGAACCCTGCTCCAATCCTCCTTTTCTTTCCCGTCCCCATAGTCTGGTAAGTTGCGATGTCATCGCAACTCCTAATCACTACTTCCGCCTCCTTCACTCTTTGTATAACAGCTCTCATAATCAATGAAAATAATTGTAAATAATTTTTGCTTTAGCGCTCCCAATCAAGCCCTCTAATACTTCCAGTTCTGCCTCCTTGATTTTTTTGACCGATTTAAGCCCTTTTAGAAGCTCCTCACGCGTTTTCGGACCGATTCCCTTGATACTATCCAACTCCGATTGTAAAGCGTGCTTAGAACGCTTGTCTCGGTGGAAAGTAATGGCAAAACGGTGTACTTCATCCTGTAAATGTGTAAGCACCCTAAAAAGTTCAGAATCGGGTTTCAGACCAATGACCCTCGGTGGAAAACCATAGAGTAATTCATGGGTACGGTGCTTGTCATTTTTAGCCAAACCGGCTATAGGAATATCAAGCCCCAACTCGTCCTGAACTGCCTGCCTGATGACTTCCATCTGCCCCTTTCCACCATCCGCCACAATCAAATCTGGAAGTTCTTCTTGTTCCTGTATGAGGCGATGGTATCGCCTCCAAACCACCTCTTTCATCGAAGCATAATCATCAGGTCCCACCACGGTCTTGATATTGTATTTCCGGTAGTCCTGCTTAGATGGCTTCATTTTCTTAAATACCACACATGCCGCCACAGCATCCGACCCGGATATATTCGAGTTATCAAAACATTCTATCTGATAGGGCATTTTTGGCAGATGCAATAAGTCCTGTAACTCCTTCATCAGTCGTACTTGTTTCTGTTCCGGATTCAGTTTCTCTGCCTGTTTCAGACGGTCGAATTTATACTGTTTTCCGTTCATGATAGAGAGGTCTAAAAGTGTCTTTTTATCTCCTCGTTGTGGCACGGTGATGGTCACTCCTTCAAGGTCTAAATCAATCTCCTGGGGCAGGATGATTTCCTTCGCATGACTATGGAATCGTTCGCGCATCTCCACAATGCCGAGTTGCAGCAGTTCTTCATCACGCTCGTCTAATCGCTTCTTATATTCAAAGGTGAAACTCTGGTTAATCGAACCGTTTGATACGTGGATATAGTTGATAAACGCCACTTTCTCATCGTTGGTGATACTGAGTACATCTACATTATCTATAGTATGGCTTACCACCTCGCTCTTCGATACAAACTGGTCTATCAGCTGATAGCGTCTTTTCACTTCTTCAGCTTCCTCAAAACGCAGTTCTTCTGAGAGTCTGATCATCTCTTCTTTGAGTGTTTTCAATACCTCGCGGGTATTTCCTTTCAGAATCTCCTGTGCCTGATTGATGTTTTTCTGATAGTCTTCCCATGACTGTTTTCCTACGCACGGACCACCACATTTTTTGATGTGATAATCCAAACAAACTTGGTATTTTCCGCTTTTTACTCCTTCTTCCGTAATAGGCTGTTTACACAGTCTCGGGCGATAGAGTTTGTTAATCAGGTCCAGTACCGCATGCATACTGCCTACATGGGAATAAGGTCCGTAATAGGTCCCCCATTTCTTATTGATGGTGCGGGTAGGGAAGATACGAGGCAGATATTCTTTGGTGATACAGATACTAGGGTAGGTCTTTCCGTCTTTCAATAATACATTATAGCGGGGATTATATTTCTTGATGAGTGAGTTCTCTAACAGTAGTGCATCTTCTTCAGTATTGACTACCGTGTAACTGATATCTTGTATTTTAGAGACCAGTACCTTGGTCTTGAATCGGTCAACCTCCGTGTGGAAGTAGGAAGAAACTCTTGCTTTCAGATTCTTTGCCTTACCCACATAGATAATGGTACCTTCAGCATCATAATACTGATAGCTTCCAGGCTTCTCCGGCATCGCCCTGACGATAGCCTTCAACCGTTCTATTCTTTCCTCATCCTTCATCTTATAACCTCACAACCTCATAACCTCATAACCTCACAACCTCCTTCTTGTTTCACGTGAAACTTTATATCTTCATCAATGTTGTAATATCCACAAGTCCTTCAAATAAGTCTCTTCCATGCAAACCTTCATCTGTGATTTCAATAATAAAGTTCATGTAGATTTGTTTAGGATGAAAGAATTTCACCAGTTTGTAGGTTGCATAGGCAGTACCACCAGTTGCCAGTAGATCATCATGTATGAGCACGACATCGTTTTGGTCAAGGGAATCAATATGCATCTCTACGGTATCTACACCATATTCTTTTGAAAATGATTCTTTGATAACAGTAGATGGTAGTTTTCCTGGTTTTCTTGCCAATACTATGCCGCATCCTAATTTTGCAGCTAAAGCCGAAGCCATCACAAAACCACGACTCTCTACACCAACTATTTTGGTAATACCTTTGTCTTTGTAAAGCTCGTAGAGTTCATCGAGCATAATTTTCATGCACTCCGCATTTTTGTATAGCGTAGTAACATCTCTAAAATTAATTCCTTTCCTCGGAAAGTCCGGAACGCATCTCAAGTTCTTTAATAATACTTCGTTATTCATAATTTATAGTTTTTAATTAATATGTTATTCAGTTATTATATCAAAACATAGTTCCACGTGAAACATTATGATGTCTGATGTCTGATGTCTGATGTTTGATGTTTTAACTCTAAACTCTAAACTCTCAACTCTGAACCCTGAACCCTGAACCTTAAACCTTAAACCTTAAACCCTGAACCCTGAACCCTTATCTTCCCATCAGCACCAACAATACATTGATATCGCTGGGCGATACTCCAGGAATCCTACTTGCTTGTGCCAATGTTACAGGATCAATGGCTTTCAGTTTCTGGCGGGCCTCCGTACTGAGCGATTGCAACTCATCGTAATTGAAGTGTCCTTTGATACGGATATCCTCCAGTCGATGCATTTTATCTGCCACCAGTCGTTCGCGTTCTATATATCCTTTATATTTAATATGTACCTCGGCAGCTTCGGCAATTTCTTCTTTCCGATTACTCGGTCGGTTCAGTATTTCTTTCAGCTCCGGTATGATTTCTTGCAGATTTTCGAAATTCAGTTCTGGACGTGCCACCAAGTCTTCCAGTTTACAACCATAGACGAGTGGGGTAGAACCTAATGCTTCCAATGCACCATTGATGATCTTCGGTTTGATAGGGAATGTCTTGCAGAAGTTTTCGATTTCTTCGATATGTTTTTTCTTTTCCATCCAATAGTCATACCGGTCGCGTTTCACAATACCTAACTCATAACCTTTTTCAGTCAGTCGTGCATCTGCATCATCCTGTCTTAGCAGAATTCTGTACTCAGCTCTGGAAGTAAACATGCGGTAGGGCTCATCCACTCCTTTTGTCACCAGGTCATCAATCAGCACCCCAATATAAGCCTCATCTCGGTGTAGCTCGAATGTACGGTATGTTGCGTTGCCAACGCAACCCTCACTCCCCGCATAAAGTGCCGCATTAATCCCAGCCACCGTCCCTTGTCCACCAGCTTCCTCATACCCGGTTGTACCGTTCACCTGTCCAGCCATAAACAAACCACTAATCACTTTCGATTCCAGGGAATGTTTCAATTGGGTAGGATCAAAGAAATCATATTCGATGGCGTAACCCGGACGGTACACCTTCAAATCTCTGAAAGCCGGAATATGTTTCAAGGCGGCTATCTGTACCTCCATAGGCAACGAGGAAGAAAAACCGTTCAGGTATAACTCATTGGTATCTGTACCTTCTGGTTCCAGAAACAGCGGGTGTTGCTCTCTGTCGGGGAAGGTTACCAGTTTGGTTTCTATCGACGGACAGTAGCGTGGACCGATAGACTGTATCTGTCCATTATAGAGTGGTGAGTCTTTCAAGCCCGACCGCAATGTCTCATGAACTTTTGAATTTGTATTACAAGTCCAGCACGTCAGTTGGGGTAGGGGGCGATGTCCGCCCATATACGAGAACTGGTGGAAATCGTGTTCTCCCTCTTGTATTTCCAAGTCTTCGAAATGTACCGACCGCTTGTCAATACGCACGGGGGTTCCTGTTTTCATTCGTTCTGAACGGATCCCATGACGGGTGATACTCTCTGTGAGATGTGCTACAGCAGGCTCGGCTATTCTACCGCCAGCCACCATCTTCCGCCCGATATGCATCAGACCATTCAGGAAGGTACCAGCCGTAATAATCACTGCCTTAGCCCGCAGCTCCACGCCCCAGATAGTCCTCACTCCCTTCACGGTACCCTGCGGCATCCCTTTCACGGTGCCCTGCGAGTCATTCGCAGGGTCCTCCACCAGCAGCTCCTCCGCCTGGTCCTGCCAGATATCAAGGTTAGGCGTTTCATCCAACCGGCGGCGCCACTCCCAGATAAACTTCCCACGGTCGCACTGGGCACGGGGGCTCCACATCGCAGGTCCTTTACTACGATTCAACATCCGGAATTGGATGGCTGTGGCATCCGTCACCAGACCCATCTGACCGCCCAACGCATCAATCTCGCGCACAATCTGTCCTTTGGCAATACCGCCAACGGCAGGGTTACACGACATCTGTGCGATTTTGTTCATGTCCATGGTCACCAGACAGGTCTTTGCACCCATGTTAGCTGCCGCACAGGCAGCCTCGCACCCGGCATGACCACCACCGATTACCAATACATCGTAGTTCAGAATCATCTTTATCTCGTTTCTTGTTTATTCAATACATAGGGATATCTTGCAGGTGACGGATCTCTGGTGTGCCACTCTCTGGTGTTCCCACCACCGTTACCACATCGAGGCGAATCTCCTGCCAAAGCCTATGGAGTTTCACATAGTGATTGATGGCAGCCCGTAGGTTGCGTAACTTCTGATAGTCAACAGCCTCCTCCGGTTCTCCGAACACTCGGTTATGACGGGTCTTCACTTCCACGAAGACTACCGTTTCTCCATCCATGGCAATGATGTCCAAATCACGGTGTCCGGAGTGCCAGTCACGCTCCACAATGGTATATCCTTTGCCTTGCAGATAGTCGGCAGCCAATGCTTCACCCCATGCACCTAATTCGTTGTGTTTTGCCATTTTTCCGTATTTTGGGTACAAAGTTACCATTTTTTTTCGAAAACGTTTGCGGAATTCATAATTTTATAGTAATTTTGTGGCCTAAACGTGCGTGTACGTACTTACTATTAGGTAAAATTTATCAATTTAATACTATAAAATTTATGTGGTTAATTAATTCATCAATTGGTCGAAAAGTTGTAATGTCTGTTACTGGTTTGGCCTTGATTTTGTTCTTGACATTCCATTGTGCCATGAACATTGTCGCCATCTTCTCAGGTAATGCTTACAACATGATTTGCGAATTGCTGGGAGCCAACTGGTATGCCGTAGTGGCTACCATGGGTCTGGCTGCCCTGGCAGTTATTCACATTGTGTTTGCCTTCATCCTGACGGCGCAGAATCGTAAGGCTCGTGGCGAGAACCGCTACGATGTGGCAACAACAGTTAATCAGCATGGTATCCTCGACGTTGCCGAGGGATGGGCTTCCAGCAACATGTTAGTGCTGGGTCTGATCATCCTCTGCGGTCTGGTGCTCCACCTGTATCATTTCTGGAGCAAGATGATGCTTGCCGAGATAGTAGGTACTACAGCAGGTCACCTGCCTACCGACGGTTTCGCTTTTATCATCGACACCTTCGCTAATCCTGTCAATGTGGTTATTTATCTGATTTGGATTTGCGCCATCTGGTTCCATCTGGCTCACGGCTTCTGGTCTGCCCTCCATACCTTGGGTGCCAGTGGCAAGATCTGGCAGAAGCGCATCCAGTGGATTGGTCTCTGCTACGTGTCGCTCCTCCTGCTGGGCTTTCTGGTAGTGGTATTGGCTTTCGCCTTTAAGTGCGCTCCAAGTCTCTATGCCTTTGCTGGCTGCTAATAAATTGAAAAATTGAAAAATTGAAAAAATTACTATGGCTAAAGTATTAGATTCAAAGATTCCCGCAGGTCCAGTACCTGAGAAATGGAAGGAATATAAGGCTCATCAGCGCTTGGTAAACCCCAAGAACAAACTGAAGCTCGATGTGATAGTTGTTGGTACTGGTCTGGCTGGTGCCTCTGCTGCTGCTTCTCTCGGCGAGATGGGTTTCAATGTGATTAACTTGTGTATCCAGGATTCTCCCCGTCGTGCACACTCTATCGCTGCGCAGGGTGGTATCAATGCCGCTAAGAACTATCAGAACGATGGCGACTCTGTATATCGCTTGTTCTATGATACCGTAAAGGGTGGTGACTACCGTGCCCGTGAGGCGAATGTCTATCGTCTGGCTGAGGTCAGCAATAATATCATCGACCAGTGCGTGGCTCAGGGTGTTCCCTTTGCCCGTGAGTACGGTGGTATGCTGGCAAACCGTTCGTTCGGTGGTGCTCAGGTGTCTCGTACATTCTATGCGAAGGGTCAGACCGGTCAGCAGTTGTTGCTCGGTGCATACTCTTCTCTCTCTGCACAGGTGCAGGCTGGTAAGGTAAAGCTCTATACCCGCTACGAGATGGAGGATGTAGTTATTGTGGATGGTCGTGCTCGTGGTATCATTGCCAAGAACTTGGTGACTGGTGAGTTGGAGCGCTTCTCAGCCAATGCGGTGGTTATTGCTACCGGTGGTTATGGAAACACTTACTTCCTCTCTACCAATGCAATGGGCTGTAACTGTACCGCTGCCGTTCAGTGCTATCGTAAGGGTGCTTACTTTGCTAATCCTTCTTACGTGCAGATTCACCCCACCTGTATCCCCGTTCATGGCGACAAGCAGTCTAAGCTGACACTGATGTCTGAGTCACTGCGTAACGACGGCCGTATCTGGGTTCCTAAGAAGTTGGAAGATGCCAAGGCTCTGCAGGCTGGTACCAAACAGGGTTGGGAGATTCCTGAGGAGGATCGCGACTACTATCTGGAGCGCCGCTATCCTGCCTTCGGTAACCTCGTTCCCCGTGATGTGGCTTCTCGTGCTGCTAAGGAGCGTTGCGATAAGGGCTTCGGTGTCAACAACACCGGTCTGGCTGTGTTCCTCGACTTCTCGGAGTCTATCAACCGTCTCGGTCTCGACATCATCATGCAGCGCTATGGCAACCTCTTCGAGATGTATGAAGAGATTACCGACGTATTCCCTGGCGATGTAGCGAACGAAATTAATGGCGTGAAGTATTACAAGCCCATGATGATCTATCCCGCTATCCACTATACCATGGGTGGTATCTGGGTTGACTATGAGTTGCAGACCACTATTCCTGGCCTCTTCGCCATCGGTGAGTGCAACTTCTCCGACCACGGTGCTAACCGCCTCGGTGCTTCTGCACTGATGCAGGGTCTGGCTGACGGTTACTTTGTATTGCCTTACACCATCCAGAACTACCTGGCAGACCAGGCTGTATGGCCAAAGGTTCCTACAGACCGTCCTGAGTTCGACGAGGCAGAGAAGGGTGTTGCCGCTGAAATCGACCGCCTCATGAACATCAAGGGTAAGCGTTCTGTGGATTCTATCCATAAGGAACTCGGTCACATCATGTGGGAGTATGTAGGTATGGGTCGCACCGCTGAGGGCTTGAAGACGGGTCTGAAGAAGATGCACGAGCTCGAGAAGGAGTTCGATACCAACCTCTTCGTTCCTGGTTCTAAGGAGGGGCTGAATGTGGAGCTCGACAAGGCTATCCACCTGCGCGACTTCTTCACCATGGGTCAGCTCGTAGCCTTCGACGCCCTCTCTCGTAATGAGTCTTGCGGTGGTCACTTCCGTGAGGAGTACCAGACCGAGGAAGGCGAGGCTAAGCGTGATGATGAGAACTACTTCTATGTAGGCTGCTGGGAATATAAAGGCAAGGGCAACGAGCCCGAGCTCATCAAGGAGCCTCTGGAGTATGAAGCAATCAAGGTACAAACCCGAAATTACAAGAACTAAAAAGGTATAGTGTATGCTGCGGTTTTGCCGCAGCAACCACCTAATAAATACTTATAATTATGGCAAAGAATATTTCATTTACAATAAAATTTTGGCGTCAGAATGGTCCCAAGGATGCGGGTCACTTCGATAGCTACGATATGAAGGATATCCCCGATGATACCTCATTCCTCGAGATGCTCGATATCCTCAACGAGAACCTCATCAACGAGGGCAAGGAGCCCTTCGTGTTTGACCACGACTGCCGCGAGGGTATCTGCGGTATGTGCTCTCTCTACATCAACGGTACACCTCATGGTAAGACCGAGCGTGGTGCTACTACCTGTCAGCTCTATATGCGTCGCTTCAACGATGGTGATGTCATCACCGTTGAGCCTTGGCGCTCTGCTGCCTTCCCTGTTATCAAGGACTGTATGGTTGACCGTAACGCCTTCGATAAGATTATCCAGGCTGGTGGCTACACTTCCATCCGCACCGGTCAGGCTCAGGATGCCAATGCCATCCTCATTCCTAAGGAGGATGCCGACGAGGCAATGGACTGCGCTTCTTGCATCGGTTGTGGCGCTTGCGTAGCCGCTTGTAAGAACGGCTCTGCCATGCTCTTCGTATCGTCTAAGGTTAGCCAGCTCGCCCTGCTCCCACAGGGTAAGGTCGAGGCTGCCCGTCGTGTAAAGAACATGATTGCCAAGATGGACGAACTCGGTTTCGGTAACTGCACCAACACCCGTGCTTGCGAGGCAGTATGCCCGAAGAACGAGACCATCAGCAACATCGCCCGCCTCAACCGCGAGATGCTGAAGGCAAAGATTGCCGACTAAGTCTCTACATATTTTATAATAAAGAGCATCACATTGATTTGTGGTGCTCTTTTAATGTTTCATCGATTCAACAGGTCAAACATCCGCCTGTACGCCTCTACCTTTTTCTCGAAAGCCAGCGGATAAGCTCTGGATGAAGAGGGTAGGCGATAGAGCACCACTTGTTGCCCATGGCTATTGAGCGTGTTGGGGATAGGGACATAGGTGTTCACTTTGGGTACGCTGGGGATATTCATCGAGGTACAAAGCGTCTCCGTGGCTTTTTCGCCCGTAGTCGCGATAGCTTGCAGTTGGGGCAGTCGGGCTATCAAGGCACAGATATCTGTAGGCTCCACCACCTCCAGGAATTTGTCAGAGGCATTGTCCTGTAAGCGTCGGATGGCCGTTGAGGTATCGAAGAAAGCAATACCCTTCTCTTGGCAGAAAGCCACGATGTCTGCGAGTTTAAAGCGTTTGGCATCCTCATCCACGAAGTGGTTGCGGTCTCCGAAGAACACCGCCCCCTCTATGCGCCAGTGGTCATTGATGAAGTTAGGATAGTAGAAGTCCATACACCATCGCTTGCGTGGAGGTGGAAAACTCCCCAGAAACAACACCTTGGCATTCGCAGGCAGAAAGGGTATCAGCGGGTGATACTCCACACCATGTTGGCTACGGGCTATATGCTCCTTGTTAAGATATGATGTCATCTGTTCCACAGCTTACCTTTATTTATATATACAAAGGTACGAATAAGCGAGAAGAAACCCAAAAACTAATGCCCCATTTGATGTAAATTGTGAATTATTCTTAAATATTAGCACTAAAATGTCACACAGATCTCTCAGATCTCACAGATTCCTAATGATTCTAGAGCGAACTGCTGTCGCAGTTATGTTGTGCTGCATGGCCTTCTGCGCTCATGCAAGCATGGCTCCGAATCCCCTACATCCCAACACCACCTCTGACGAGGATGGTTCGCTCTAGAATCATTCCCACAGATTTTATCTTCCATTGGGGATTGAAACTTGAAACCTGCCGTGGAGCTCAAGTAAACTTGGCTCCTCGTCACTTGCTACATAACACAAAATCCTTCTGATTTTGTCCTCTCTGCCCCCATTCCCACAGATTTTTGCCCCTTGAATCCTGAATCCTGCGCTCGACCTTTGGT
>Ga0256405_10000743_pt1 | contig 102686 bp, 169 predicted proteins | sample RumenRJG_02DNA_FD_189096 | JGI IMG/M metagenome (GOLD analysis project Ga0256405, IMG submission 189096) | Bovine rumen microbial communities from Lethbridge, Alberta, Canada - RJG_02 | ecosystem: Host-associated > Mammals > Digestive system > Stomach > Rumen | place: Canada: Alberta...
TACGTCTTATCATTCTGCGACCATCTGATGTTAATTCACTCGGCATCTTGTCTATGTACTTTAGAACCTCTTTTCGGCTGATACAATCCTCACAAGGCTGTTGCTCTAAGGCTTTGATAGCCATATCAATAGCTGTTCCATAGCTCCCATTGTGAAACGACTTTAACTTTTTAAGATTCTTTGTTGCTTCTTCATTCGTCATCCTGCACCTCCAACGCTTTCAGAACTTCTTCCATCGGAATCGTGAATTGTAAATCAACCGCCTCGCATCCTATCGAAAGTGAACATCCATACTTATCTCTTGTCACGTTCACAACCAAAGGAGCTTCTCCGTATATTTTCATTATGCTTGGCTTACTCATAAGTCCTTTGAGTATCCATTGTTTATGTGTTTCTTTCATTCCTCATCCTCACTTTCATACTTATCATTAATCAACCCAACATTACGGATACATTTATTGCAAGGAATTTCATATGCTCCATAATCCTTATAAGCACATCCTTCACATATAGATGCATCTTTAGTTTCTTCTCCAAATTCTATCTCTAACCTATTAACATAACATTCAGTCACTTCAAATACACCAATGTCATTGTTATATGATATCTTCATTCTGATCAATACCTCCTTCTTTTATATTTTTTGCAATCATTGCATATAGGAACTCCTCTATTAAACAACGAAACGTATTTTCTTCCGCATTTATTGCATTTTCGTGTACGTAACTCGGATTCATCATATACTTTAGCTTTCTTCAAAATATCAATTATGTCTTTTTCGCTTGAATCATTCAAATCTGCTAAAATCAATATCTGTTCTGACTTGTTTACAGCATGTTTATAATTGTACACTACATCATATTCATACGAAGTCATTCTTTATCACCATCGGGATAACGACCCCAAACCTTTTTAAAATTTTCTTTATACTCATCATCATCCATATTGTCTATCATCGAAGTAATCATTTCATCCCTTGTGCATTCAACAACATCAATGAACTTATCTAAGAACATTAACAATATTCTTGTTTCAGGAGACATTGTTTTTTTCTCTTCTTTGGTATAATCATCATATCCCTTATCACTGCAAACAATTTCAACGTCTACATTATGAACATTGAACCCAACTTTGAAAAAATCATATGCAAAATCATCCAATCTGCCAATAAATACATCTAATTCATTGTTCATAACGTAGTCCATTCCTGCTATAAATTCAGAATCTTCTTTATTCAGATATCCTTCATAATATGGATTCGGTTCATCCTTTTGTTTACCTGAAAAATCTACATCATACTTATTTCTAGCGTCTCTAATAAACATATCTACCTCTCCTTTTCACCTAAACTATTAAAGAAATCTTCTTTCTCTTCATCTTTCAAACTTCCAAGCTTCATAATGCATTTCTGACACAAAGTTACTAATCTCCCATCATGAAGTTCAAAACTTATTCCATTAGGCATTCCGTTACTTGATCCGACACTAAATTCATTACCACAACTATCACATTTCATTGCATTTATTCTCCTTTCTACAAAATCTAAAATATCATCAAGTGCTGTGTTTATCATTTTCATTCTATCAAAATTATCAGGCATGAATACATAACATTCATTTCTGATAATGTCAATTTCTCTTTTAATCATTTTCTTCGTCATATTCAATACCGCCAGTAATTTCATTAACAAGCATTACAGTACATACTGCACATATCATTGTAACTATACCGCTCCACAATCCAGTAATATTCCATCCAGAGATAACTGTTGCTATCATCATTAAAATCGTGATACAATACATCATGTCAACAACCTCTTTTCCAACATTTGAGTCCTTGGCTGTCTGATCAACAGCCTTGGACTCTCTTCGTTTATTAATCTTCATCATCATATTCCAATTCATTTACAGTAATTATTGAACGAACCCTTCTTAATGGCAATGTTGCCCTGCATGCTTCTATAAGCATTTCAAGTTCTTCTTTGTCATACCTTATATTAATATTCGTACTTCTTATGACTTTAGCTTTAGCAAGAACAACTCCATCTCCATCTTCATTAACAGTTTCAACCATTACATCAGTTCCTGCTGATATGTGTGAATACTTAGGTGCTTCAAACAAATACGGAATTCCTTCATCTCTAAATTTCACCAATACAACATCAAATTCATCACATCTTAATCCATCCATTGTACAACCTCCTAATTATAAATATATACATTATGGCTTTGAACACCAAACTGTTTACATGATTCAACATCCCCTAAAAATATATCAATTCTGTTATCAACTCCTATCCTGTCTTCTATAACGAAATCACCTACTCCTTCAATGTATATCCTTGTTCCAAATGGCAGATAATTGCAAGCGGCTGAATACATTACAGTTGGATAATTTCCATTTGCACATGGACTCTGAGGCTCTGTCCATTCATATGCTGAAATATCCCATGTTCCAAAGAACTCCATGCCATCTCTCGCTTCGTACGAGGCTTGCTGAGAGCTTTCAGAACTTGATCCGATAAATTCTGCGTCTTCTTCATCATCTTGTCTATTTGAGGCTTCTACGATGTCGTCAACCCTATGGGTCAATCTTATAAGAGCATGATTTGTATTTCTTACAACAGACCTCAAACTCTGTACGTCATTGTCAACATCTTCTATCTTCTGATCATATTTATCCACAATCTCATTTAATCTATCATCTACATTACTTTTTAAATCTTCTACTTTAATTTCCAAATCTTCCGCCTGTGCTTGAGTAGACTCAATTAGGTCATTTATTCTTTTGTTCAGATATGCTGTCTGTAACGACAAAAGAATAATGCATATACTGAGCAAAACAATACATTTTCTCATATCATTTCTCCAATCCAAAATAATCACTAAACAACATACATTCATTCATCTTTATGCTTTTCTTATATTTGATATCAAGATATTCAACGCAATAAATCTTTTCATCATACTTTATTGCTATAACTGGCGAGTGATTTCCACACGCAATCCATCTTTCAAATGCCAAAAGCTGATTATCTTCAAGCCTGTCTATACTGAATGACTTTCTCGATTCTGTTAATGTCTTACATTCTATAGCATATGCTATATTATCTTTTGCTGATATGATATCAAACGGCTGTGCCCCACGAGCATCGGGCACAATGAAATGCACCCAATACCCGTTACGAGCAAGAACTTCACAGACTTCATTTTCAAATGAATTACCAAGTCTTTTATTATCCATAACTAAAACGGTAAATCTCCTTCAATTCCCTTTGGTACTTCTATGAACCCATCAGCACTTGTATCATATAACTGCTTGCCTGCTTCTGTATTGCTAGGCTCTTTCCAAGGTGGCAAATCTCCCTGCTTATCCTTATGAATGAAATAGCTTACTTTTGCTGTTTCATTTCCGTTGTACTCATCATGCTTAACTTTACAAGCACCAACTTTACCTATCCAATTCTTCATATTGAAATCTCCTTCAGGAATATCCTTGAAGCTATCAAAGAACTGAGTCAGCATTCTGTTCGTGATTTCAGGTCTATCATTCATGAAAACAATGTAATGATACAAGATCGTATTGCTTCCGCTTACTTCAAACTGAAGTGCAAGCATATCATTACCTGATTTACTTATTGCTTTCTCCGCTGACTTGATCCTGATTCTGTACTGTCCTTCAGGTAGTACCTCAAACTTTGCTTCTTCTCTCTTAAAATCCCATGCCATAATATTTACCCTCCTTATCTTTTGGTTCTAATTTCTTTTATGACATTTCCATCGCCATCTTTGACGTAGGTAACAACTTCATCTGTGCTACTATCATACTCGCACATTAACTTTACTGCAATTACTGATCGACCATCATCCCTTTGTCGAACAACAACTTCCATTCCGCCATCTTTGCTTCTTGGGCCTCCACAAAGGTCTGTCCTTCGACCATCTATTTCGCAATCAACCCAAAAATTTCTCACTTCTTCTTTCCCTCCGAAGTAATCTCAAACTTTACGAAATCTTCAACCGTGCATCCTTTTCTCATGTCTATCTGATTCTTTGCATAAATGTTCTGAGTTGCTTCAAGTAATACTCCATGCTTGTTTTCCTTATTAACAAGTATCTTTCCAACAACATCGCAAAGACCACAGATGTTATCAACTATCTTATTGCTTATCTTTGGAACAAGTCTTGTATATTGCGTTCCGTCAGGATACGTGAACGGTTCTGCTGTCTCCCAAGCTGTCCACACAATGTTTACTCCCCAAGACTTCATATATCTTAACGAGTTAACAAGCTTGAACTGCATGTACTGATAATCAGCCATAGCAGGAACACCCTTATTCTTGCCCTTTGCTCCTAAATCAGACAGGATGCATCTTTCAAGTTCCGAGATATTGTCCACTGCTACCGTAGTGATCTTATTATCTTTCAGGAACTTACAATCATTATCTCCTATTTCCTTAAGAACTGCCGACCAATCATCAAACGTATTGATATTATCAATCTGCTGAACAAGTACCTTATCGGTATTCTTCACGACTTCTTTCTTTGCAAGCGTTCTCATTATAGTTCTGTCTATATCAAGAACGAGAGTGTTTCCTTCAGATTCTTCAGCTATAAGTCCAATAGCTGTAGACTTTCCAACGCCAGGGGCACAATACAGCAATGCTGTGTACGGGGCGTTTTGTGTCGATTCAACCTTCTTTAATTCCATCAATAATCTCTCTCCTTTTTATAAAATTCAACATATTCCGCATCGGGATTGTAGTTCAGACATACTCCTGAATATTCACATCTACTTCCCCACTGCGAACAATGGTTTGGGCATCTATAAAAGTCATCAGACTTTTCCGCTTCTTCCATATCATCACAGATTCTCTGAAAGTTCTTTGCGAATTCTTCAACTTCATCGTCTGTTCTTTCGATAATCATTACTCTTATCTTGTTTTCAGTATCAGTGTCATACCACTCAACCATTCTTTCATAGAATGCTTCATCAGTTTCATTGCTTCTTTGCCTGATCGTAGGCTTTTTACACACCGTATAATACACCTTTCTCGTTCCTGTCATGTACATGTAAGCGAGTATCTGCTCATCCCATAACAAGTTGTACTCATACGATTCTCCTATATCAAGTGATGTTGTCTTATGCTCAACAAGGCAACCGTCATCGGCTATTCCGTCAACTCTTCCTATAAGACAATGCCTACCAATCTCAGCTTCTTTCCACTCTTCAACACTTTTTACTTTGAACTTCGGGAAAATATACTTTTTGTATGCCATTGCCATAGCCATTTCTTTCGAGTAATTTTCATCAACAACCAATGTATTATCAGTATAAAGCTTTTCAAGCAATTCATGATAATTGCTTCCAGTCTTTAATGCATCTGACTTTTCAACTGGCTCAAGAGATTCAACATACTTGAAATAATAAGCTTTTCGGCAAGACTTAAATAACTTGATCCGACTTATACTCGCTTTCATTTCTTGCCCTTCACAATCTCCTTCATAAATGCATCAAAGTTTATAACATCTTCCATGCTCATTTCTTTCTCATCATCCTGTTCATCAATCTCGACTATGCTATCAATATCTTCTATAGACTTGATCAATGCTTCTTTAAAGAAACAAGCCGATACTTTTCCTTCTTCAGTTCCGTTATCCATCATGCCTTTATATACAGCATATGCTATCGTTGCTACATCAGCTACTAATTCAATCGCTGTTCCCTCGATCTTGGCATTATATAACTTACCTTTATCAATCTTTATTTCTATCATTTCTTTTCCTCGCTTTCCTCTTCTACGATAAGTCTTATCTTTGCTTCTGTTACTTTGCTAGGCTTCTGAAGTCCATTCTCTACTGAATTAATCGTCTGAAGTGATACACCTGCAAGCTGTCCTAACTCACGCTGACTTAAACGATGCTTTGCTCTATAACTTATCATAAGCTCCCTAAGATTCATATGCTACCCTCCTTTCTGAAGTGTTTTTGTATGATATTATACTAACACATATACTTTCTTATGTCAATATTTTTTATTATTTTTTTATAACTTTCTTTTATGTAGGATATGTAGGATATGTAGTATTCTATAAAAAAGTCTATAGAATAAATACTAAATATATATAAAGTTTATATCAGGCTCAAATACTACATATCCTGCACGATACTACATTACATTTCAGCTATCTGTGGAAGTTCATCCCCTGCTGAATACGAGTACAGGTTATTACTTAACACATCTTCTTCAGGAACACATTCGCTGTTCACCTGACCGATCATTGACTTAATACTCTCAACATCTCCATCATTCTTTATTGCGATTACTTCATGAATACTGCTAGGAATAATATAAACATTATCTCCTACTGTATCAGTAATCTTCTTCAGCATATCCTTATCAAACATTGCACTTGCTCCAAACATTCTGCTTTCAGATGTTATAACATACATTGGAGCGTCATCTCCGTAATCATCATCAACTGGCATTCCTGCCGCTCTCATCATCTCTCTGATGATTTCTCCCATCTTTATGATGGAATAATTCATATTCTTTCTTGCCTGATCAAAAACTTCATCCGCTGTTTTGTTCCATATCTTGAGCAAATCATCAGTTACTTTAACTGTACCAATCCCAAGGTCTACACGAATATACTCATCGATATCAAGAACCTTTCTTCTTACTACTCCATCTTCAGCATGTGGGCCTACACATACCATAAGCTTATCAGCTACCTCATCCCAATTCTTTACCATACTTGTAATCTCCTTTCCATTTGGTGCATCTTCAATGCCTTTCTTTATATCTTCTACAGCCTGATCGATATTATCATCTGTAATATCTTCAGTATAAATAATAGCTCCAGTACCCTTGTCATCAATATCAGCGATCAATACATCACGCTCAACTCCATTTTTCACAACTGTGGATTCCTTCAAGGACATCCCTAACTTCTCTTCAAGTGTCTTCTTAATTTCTTCATTCATAGCTTACTCTCCTTTACATCTTACTACTAACTGCTTGTGACCATCTTTGAAAATAGCAACTCCTATATTTTCAAGTATATTTTTAACATCATCTGCACTAAGGCTTGTGGTTTCTCCTGAACTGTCGTGATTTGCAAATATCAGATTGCCAACTAACATTGGTTCATGAGTCTTTTCATCTATCGCAGATACAACAGGATGTTCTACGAACAATCCATTATCATCAACAAAGATATCATAATAACTTGATCCAATCTTTCTTGTGGCGATATCAAAACAATCACACTTGAGATACTTGTAATAATCATCAATTTCATTACATGTTACTGCATGAATCATATCATCTATACTTTCAGCAGTAATATCAAGCAACAACAACCTTGCCATGTTATATCCTCCTTTCTTATTCATCTTTAGGCGTAGCTAAACATTTATCAAGTTCAGTCTGCGTACCGTTATCAACCGCCATAAACAGGCTTGCTGTCATGATCTTGTTTGCATTTTCTTCGCCAAGGTCTTTCTTAAGAATGCTATACATTCCTGCCATAATAGCAGTAGTTTCAGTAGTCAACTGCTGTGTGCTTCCACTCATTTCAATGCGTCCACTTTCATTATCAATTCTAATCATATAATTCATCCTCCTCTTCATCCTTCCATCCCTGATCGGGGTCGGACAATGATGGCTTGCAATCCTCATATACTGCGTCAGGATCATGAGTAATCTTAATCGGGAACTTGAGCGATGCATTGTCTTCATCGTAACAAGCTATGTCTATACCGATAATCCTGAAATTCATATCAGTCACATATTCAATGCCTTTCTTATCAAGCTCCATATTCTTATAAGCTGAAAACCACTTGAATTCTCCTGCCTTAAACTTTATGTTCTCCTTATATTCGGGATTCGTCTTCTGATATTCCTGAACGAACTTATATCTTTCAACTGCATGTGGAAATACATGATCCTCATCAAGATACTGTCTATTCCACTCGGCTACAAGTTCATAAATATCATGACCTCCAAATCTTCCATATCCATCATAACAAGTTTCCTTAATATGACCGCCGCCAAATTCCTTCGGAACTAAAACGTATACATCTCTCCTTACATTATCGAGAACCTGCTCTCCTGTCTTGCAATCTAACCAACTAAACTGTCCCATATAGAACCTCCTTCTTATAAACTATCAATAAAATTCATTGCTTCTTCTACTGTCTCAAAATACAACTCATCACCTGCGAACTGAACTGTAAAACCTTTTGATTCACCAGTTGGACTCCACATCTTGTAAATATCAAAGGTCTTGTAACTTGTTACTAATTCAGGCATAACTTTTCCTCCTTTCGTCATGCATTTGCTAATCTTGTCAACTGCTTGTTATACTTCACAAGCTTCTTTCTTGTATACATCTTCTGCTTATCTGTGAGAAAACCACGCTTCAGTAAGAACTCTGCAACACTTGACAGGAACGGAGCATCTACTCCATTGAATCCCATTCCGTTATGTTCTTTCGTCTCCTGATCAGCCTTTTCATCTTCTGTCTGACAAGCATAAAGCTTCTTTAATGCTCCGTACAGAACTGTATCATTCGTCTGTATTAAATCTTTAATTTCTTCTTCTGTCCAAACTCTTTTCTCTTCGTTCATACCATCTTCTCCTTTCATGTGTACTTGAATGTCTTGCTACTTTTCAGCTCCCAAAGCCATCTACTAGATAACCTTGAATTCTTACTTACTTCGCTTAGTTCATTCTGACTAACAATCAACCCAAATTATCATGTCGCCCATAATTGTGATTTCTGACTTTACTATCTTGTATCCATTTTCTACTGCCCATCTAGCCATATTATCGGATGCTTCTAATTCCCACGCATCACATCTATTCAAAATAGTTCCAACTTCATCTCTTAATACAACATATATCATTTTGCTTTCCTCCTTATGGGATATTTATTTGATGATTTAATTCTAACACCTATGACTACATAAGTCAATATTTTTTTTAATTTTTTTTAAAAAATTTTAAATCAAAAAAGCGAGACCCATTACTGAATCTCGCTAATTCTGCTTATTACTGCATCGTATTCTTTTGGAAATAGAACTTTCACAACTTCAAAGTGTTCATTAAGTACATCTATCACTTTATCAATTTGCTTGCCTGATATGACTTCTCCGAACGCTCCTGCAATGTCAGGAAAAATGTTCATAGTCACGCTACGAACATTCTCCTGATCATCAGAATACAACACACTTAACAATGTATAAAAGGTTGCTAACTTTTCGCAAGTGTTGTACGTTGGCTCTCTTGATTGTAAATCTGCTATTGCTTGTAACAATTCAAGCTTAGTAGGCATTACTCTTCAACCTGACGTACGAACTTTTTAATCATCTTGCGTTCTTCTTCAGACTTAGCATCCTCTAACATCTCATGCAGACGCATTTTTAATTCTTCCATGTCATCATCTCGTGAATATCCATATGAATAATCATCTCTGCTGTATCTGCCTCTTCTTGATCCCATTCCGCCTCTTGCATAAGAATATCTTCCGTCTCTCGAATAACCTGAATCTTCCATTGCTTCAATAGTATCAATGGACTTGATCGAGTGCGTAAGCTTATCTATTACATCAAGAGAACCTGCGGATAATTCTCCCTTCTTTGTGATGTTTTCGAGTTCATCACAAAGCATCTCTCTAAGTTTGTGCATACCGATATCCTCCTTTATGCTATTCTGCTAACTGTCATATTAGCATTCTGCACATTAATTGCAGGTGCAGGCGTTGTTGCAGGCGTAGGACTTTCGCTCGTATTCTCTACGCTCACATTAAAACAACAACCTTTCGGAACTGTAATTATAGCTGTGCTTGTGACATTGAAATAATTTTCATTAGATGGCGGAGCTTCTGAAGCTGCCGCAGGCGTAACTATTGCTTTGCTTGTGAGAACAGGCTCTCCATCAATGGCTATAGCTACTGAAATCGGAGCAGGTGCTGTTCCTCCTTCAGGAATAGCTATGTTACCATTGAATGTCACCTGATATCTCGCAAAGCAATTATTCGTAATGCCACGCAAAGTTACAATTCCACTTCCGTTTCTATGAATAACATATCCCTTTGGACAACCTATCGTAGTCTGTAAGACTACTGGCTGATTCGGCTGAACAAGCTGAACTGGATTATACGTAAACTCTGCCATGCCTATACCTCCTTAGAAATTTCCACCACATCCACAGCCATTGTTGCCGTTAAAACTTGGATTACATGAGAATAACGGAGTGCTTCCTGCTACGGGAACTGTTCCGATTGGACATGAACTGAGCCTGTTGTAAAGCTGATCTACCTCATTTGCAAATCCCTGAGTTATAAGAGCATTCTGAGCAGTCTGCGACTCTCTGAAACTTGCCATGTTAACCTGATTCTGAAGTCCAATATTGTCTCTCTGAGCCTGTGCAAGCTGAGCCTTAACATTGTCAAGTTCAAGCTGACAAAGCTTATCAAGGACCGCCTGAGTGCTTCTTGTCTGAGACTCTATTATGTCTCGAGTATTCTGCATGGCCTGAGTTCTATCAGCACAATTCTCAGTTGCTACTGTATACTTCAGGTCTGCTATTCCTGCTCTATTTTCGCAACAACAGTTCTGCAGAGCTGACTGAATACCAAACATCTGTTGCATATCTGCCATCTGTCTAGCATTAGCTCCCTGCTCTACTCCTGCGAAACCGTTTGCAAGACTCATCTGAACACCATTGAATCCATTACAAAGCTGAGTTGAAATTCCAGTTACGCCATCACGAATACTTGTGATATTGTCATTAATCATCTGATTCTGAAATCCATCATTAAACTGATTACTCTGATTCATCCACGGATAAAGCATTGCTCCTTCAGCGGCTAAGCCACCGCCACCATATCCTCCGAATCCATTGCCCCATCCACCATTTGCAAAGAGAAGCAGAAGTATAATCCACCATCCATCTCCACCAAATCCGTTTCCGAAGCCATTGTTTCCTCCCATAACTGCCGCAAGGTCAGCAGGAGTCATTCCTTCAGTTGTAAGTGACATATCTTTTTCTCCTTTACATTTATTTATAATTTTGCAAAATTATCTTCCGTTATACATTCTTTGAAAATCTGAGTTATTCTGCATCAAATACTCACAGATATCTTTCGGATTATTCATAGTCTTGATCCGTTCATACTGTGCATTATCAATCTTCCCTGACTTTAATAACATGTCTCCTATTTGAGACGGATTCTGCTGAATATTTCTAAACATGCTTATTACATTAGGTCTTCTGAATCTATCGAACACACTATTCATCTATCAACGTCCTCCATTTCTTTAAATCGTCTATCTGTTCTTTTAACTGATCGAGTTCTTCTTTTGTAGCAAATTCAATTTCGTCATCATGCTTTTCAATTTCGTCATTTTTGTTTTTTTGACTATATTCATAAACTTCAAGCGGCTGAGACAATCCATTCTGTGCAACTGACTTGATATAGAATACTGACGTATTTCTATCGAAGAAAAACACCGTCTGACCCGCTCCTACGACCCATTCTTCGGCTTCTTTCTGCGAGTTAACAAAATAGAACGACCCTCCATTTTGAGGCTGTTGCTGAGCCTGCTGAGGCGGCTGAGGCTGAGGCAGATACATCTGCGGCATCATATACTGATAATTCATCGGATAACCATTGTTAAACAACATATTCATCATCTCCTAAAATAAAAAATCGGTACTTCAAGTCCTGAATCCCATGAGTCAAAATAACAACCATCGCTGATCGAGACAACATGGCTTCCAGTCGTTACTATAAAATCACCATGCGGATGGTCCTTGCAAAAATCTTTTATCGTGTAACAATTAGGACAACTATCAGGAATAGCTGTTCTGTGCCATCCTCGATCTTTGAGATACGCACCCCACACAGCATTACTTGATGGCATGTCAGCCATGTTGTATGCATACGTAAACAATGCAAGTAACGTATCTTTCCACTTCTGTCCAGTTGCTTTACTTATAGCCCTAACTACGCAATCTCCAACTGACTTGCCTAGCGGGTTCGGATTAAAATACTCATACATAAAAAACGCCCTCCATGAATAAATACTACTTCATGAGGGCGTTACCTAAAATGAATCATACGTGCATCTTTAGTGCATCTTTTAAACAAAAAAAGAGATGCATTTCTGCATCTCTTCTAAGAGGAAATAACTATAAATGACAGAATAGTGTGTCACTCGACTTATAAACTATCTTCTTGACTTGTCTAACAGATAAGTCAAATTCTTCAGCTAATCGCTCATATGTCAAACCATCAATTAATCTTCTTTTCAATATGGCTCTATCTCTTTCTGAATGAATCCATTCATCGATAGCTGAAGAGATTTGACTATTAGAATACTCAATCATCTTTTTCTTCTTTTTCTCTTCTTTACGTCCTTAGCACCTTTAGGTCTGCCACGTTTCTTTCTATATCTACTTGTCTTCGTTACTTTCTGACTCATTCAAGATATTCCTATTTCCTATGATATTCGTACCTTGTCCATCTTGTTCGTAACTCGTAGTCTCACTTACGTATTCATATGAATTCCACATAATCATCCAAGCTATATTACTTGCAACAATCATTACTATGGCAACGATCAGTGCTATTACAAGTCTCCTTACGTGCCTTTCTGACCTTGCCATCGAACTCTCGTATACTATGTACGGAACATCATTAGGTCTTTCAAAATCTTCCATAAGCTATACCTCACTTCTGATTATATCAATAGGGTCTGTGCATGTCAATCATCATCTTCGTCTTCTCCTCCACTGCATTCTTCGTAATGCGGGCATAACGGACAATACTGATCTTCGTACATTCCAGTTTCCCAACAAGCTTCATAATCGTCATTCATCTTGATTACCTCCAAAATCTTCTTCAATAATTCTCTGAATAGCCATAGCACCCGCTGTACAGGCATCGATCAACCTCGTCATGCATTCCCAATTTTCTTGAGATAGCATAACATCTCTCATATCTTTAAGTGCTTCTATATTGGCTTCCAATCTTCGCTTACATGCTATATCTTTCATGTACCGCCTCCTTTCTTAATCTAAATAATACTTGTAAATATCTTCATCTCCCCAAACATCACATGTTCCTATCACAACATCTTTTGTGTGGACTTTATCATATCCGATACTCTCAAGCCACTCTACAAGCTGATCCTTAATTTCTCTTTTTGCTACAATCTTTACATATGGGCCGTGGTCATTGTAAGCAAGCATATCAACTTCGTAAGCCATTCCCCATGTGTTCTTCCATGACAGTATCTTGAAATATGCTTCCTGCCACGCTCTTGTATCTCCTGAAAATTCATCTCTTCTTATTGTAACTACTACAGCTTCTTCTCTTTCATGCCATAATTCCATCTTATCTTCCTCCCCTGATATACATATAAGATATCTGACCTCCGAAAGCTATCTTCATATTATTCATTCCTGACTCTGCTTTGTCTCTGTCATCATACTTGTAAGCATCTATGCTTCCATCTCCCCAAATTACAACCAGTTCAAACATGTCTTTTTCTCCTTTCTACATTCCGAAACAACTTCTTACTAAATGCTCTGCGGCTTTCATGCTTGCTAACGTAAGATTTCTTGTGTCTTCTCTCATTGCCTTTCTTGTGTTCTCAACCTTTATCTCGTCTATCTTCTGTTTGATTTCTGCAAGCTCTTCCTTTGTGATTACCCCCATCGCTTCAGCCATGTGAATCTTTCTTGAAAAAGCTAAGTGTGCTTCATGGTCTCTTGAATCTAAATTCTTCCACTCTTCAATCGCTTTTCTTACAACTTCGTTTTCCATCTTACTTCCTCCTTGGGATATTTGTTTTGATAATTATATTCTAACATCTAACGATTCTTATGTCAATAAAAATTTGAAATTTTTTATAAAAAAAGAACCTCGGCTTAACCGAGGCTCTTAATAATTATCCTACGTATCTATACTTTCCAATACCACATATCCATTTATCATGGTCAATCTTGATCCAAACTTCAGAACCATTCATCTGTGCATCGATAACTGTAACTTTCTGACCATTCTTTACAGTTCCTACTATTTCATGATTCATGCTTGCACCTGATCGAACATTCAGGAGATTTACAAGGACTGTATACGTATTTCCTATCCAAAATCCAAGTTTCTCAACAGGATCTATTTTATCAATTCCTGACTTAATAGCAGAATCATTTGCATCTGTGGTTATGAATGCATCATATCCTGCGTCTTTAAGCTCCTTTTCAAGCTTTTCAGCATTCTTCTTTGATGAAAATGCTCCACACTGAACCTTGTACAGTTCTCCTACATTTACGATATACGTATCGAATCCATCATTTTTAAGGCTTTCTTCAAGATTCTTAGCGTTATCAAGCTCCTTGAATGCACCAGTTTGAACTCTATATAATGTCTTTACTGGCTGAGGTTTCGGGTCTTTGCCCATTGCGACTTTAATATCATTTTCAAACTTTCCACTATCGATAATGCCTTTAAGATATGGGCCAGGGCAAGCAGTAGCAGAAAACATCTGATGATACGTAATGCTTGCTCCCGCATTTCCAGTAAAATGCGGTTCAATATCATATCTTTTACAAATATCTGCACAAAGATTTACAAGAGACTTATAAGCTTTGTCAGAAATATGCCAATCTGGATCGCCGCCATCATTACTTATTTCAATACAAATATGAGAATAATCATTGGCTCGGCTATCGGAAGTCCATGATCTCCTATTTTCACTTACCCCTGCACATATTTCGCCATCATAGCCAATATAGTAGTTCGCACTAACTTGCCTATCAGAATATAAATGCGACTTTGCACAGTCTTCCGCAGTCATCTTTCCTGCCATATGATGCGGTGTAACTCCGATGATTTTTTCATTCCTCGGATTGCTTTTGTTACTTCCGAAATCAACAACTTGAGTTGCTAAATCTGATTTAACCATTGTCTTTTCCTCCCTTGTATTCAGGCATTCCAACTGCAATACTCGTAAGAATGCTTACTACAAATCCGAATGCTCCCGCTGAAAGAACATGTAACCAATTTACCTGCTGTAACATAGTAGCTTCAGTACCTATCATAGCAAGCATTGCTTGTGCTACAGTACGAATTGCCCTACCAATAGCCATGCTCCACCATTTCTTATCCTTTATCCATTCCATGTTTGACCTCCTCTCTTAACTCGTCAATTCTCATAAACGCTGTTTTCAGATCATTCTCAACTACGCTGAGTCTCTTATCCATTTCTATAAGAGAAGTATTCAACGACTTGATATCTGTTCTTGTTTCTGTAACCATCGCACATAGCTGATCGAGCTTTACATTTGCCTTGAGTAACGACTCCTTTAATGCTTCCATTCTGATATCATTCTCCTGTCTTTCCTTGATGTCTGCTGTCTTTCCGTTTCTCATATAAGTTAGAAATGCAACGAGTAAAGCTCCAAAACTAAGACCCCACGGGATGATTTGTAACCACTCCATATAATCACCCCCTAATTAAACTTAATAACGTAGGTTACTTTCATTGTCTTGTCTGCTGTCTTTGTGACAGGTGTTCCAAGATTGTTTATTGTTGCTATGTATCTTGGGTCCCTCCATATCTTCGTACCATCAAACCCAAGCAACCCATTACAGCTCTGTAAAGCGTATCCCTCATCACTTGACGGATTAACAGGAGCATACACGCCCTCAGCCATGTCTACTCTGTACCCGTTTGACTCGCATATCTCTCCGTCTATCGCATACATATTCTGCCCCGACATTGGAAAATCAACAAGCTCTGTTACATTCGTAAGGTTGCTGAGGTCAAATATATACTTGGCAAATACAGCATACTCGTTAGTTACTGCGTTGCTTGGATACTCATTTCCTCCGAGGTCAAACGCCGCAAGCCCTGTTGTACTTGGAGTTAATGACGCCACAAGCGTTACTGTATCGTTGCTCATGTCGTACTTTACAATGTATACTGGGTAGCTGTCGCTGAAATGGAAATATCTTGTGTAGTATGTTCCTCTCGTTTCCGCTGGCATCATCATTATGTACGCCGATGAGCCTATCTGTCTGATTGTATACGAACCATCCGAGTATCTTTGTCCGAGATTTTGTATCTCGCTTGGGATTTGAACTGTAACTGTTTCCACGAGCCTGTTGTTAAGATTGTCTCTTACGTCAACCTCTGTTGTAGGAAGTGAAAACTTGCTTATTTCCCACTCAGTCTTACCATTAAATCCAGTTGAAGAATTTCCTTTTAACAGTCCAAATCTCATATTATTGTAAAATCCGAGAATGTTATAATCAATTAGGTTTGTTGGTGTGTTAAAGGCGTTATAGTTGCTCATATTATAAGCGTTTGTCTTATATGTCACAGACTTATTTCCTGTGCCTCTGTAGCCTCCATAAAGGCTTGTAAGGCATACACAAGCAATCGTCCCATTTGCCTGCGATGTGGTATAGTCCCACACCATTTTATATGAGCCATCCTGTTGCCATCCCGATTCTGTCTCATTCCATGATCCGAGTTCTGTTGGATTTCCGCTATTAAGGACGTTGTAAACTCCATTTCCAGTCATGCCTACACCAGTAGGGACTCTGATTATGTCTGCATCTTCTGTTAAGGCTGTATCTAACAACAGGACTCCACCAAGCAAATAATGGAGGGCGTCACTTCTAATCGCTCCTACATTAAAGGCACTTGGGTTAGTTATTCCACCTTGCTTGTAAAATTTGGTGAGGGCATTGGTAAGCATATTTTTGTCCTCTGTTCTTCTTACGAGCTTGCCCGATTTGGCATCCTTAAGCTCTATGATTGTCTTTCCTTCAAACTTCATATTGCCCTCCTTATGTTGTTGACTTGGTGTATTTGATGGTTATATCCACCGTACTACCATTAAACCAACTTGAGCATATAACTCTGATGTCGTTATTAATTCCTTCAACGTCAAGCCTGTCTCCACCATCGTTATATGACTCTTTGAATCTTATTATATTGCCCCCTCCATCTATCTTGTATCCGCTTGCCTCTACAGCGACAAGTGAACCGATATTCTCTCCTGTCTGTATTGTAGTAGTTGTCCCTGTAATCGAGATATTTGGAATCGTCTTTTGATACAACGTCTCTCCAAAGTAAGTGCCGACAACTCGCTCTGTATCGTCATAATGCTCCATCGGGACTCCCAAAGAGCCATAGCTTCCGCTTCCTGCAACGTCCGAGTCTTTTGTATACCAAACTGTGACGATGCCTGCATATACTGGAGTGCCTGCATTCATGTTCGGTCTAACATTGATATCGGTTGAATCTTGGTCGGTTACAACTGTAAAAAACTCTCCGCTGTTTCTGTAATATTCGTAAGGAAACAATGCTCCTGTTCCCAAAGAGAAATATCCCTTATATGATTTAATACTTATTCCTGTTGTCCCTAATATGCCATTATTCCAAGTGTTATCTGTAAGGGCTTGGCTTGTTAGGTCATAAGTCTTTTGGTATAGTGGCTTATCATCCACCCATACTCCGACTTCTCGCTCCTCCGTGCTGTAAATCATGGGTGCGAGTGTGCCACAGAATTTAAGTCCTGTTATCTTTGTATAAGTCGTGGCATGACTTGATTGATATGCCTCTAACTTTATAGACGTATCATCAAGAAATGTAATGACAAAGCCCGAATTTTCATCCCCTGCTTGAACGTATTTCTCATTCTCCACTATGTCGCTAACACTTAAAACATATTGCATCTGATAATTGTCATCTGTCTCAATTCCATCAAATACAATAAAATCATAGTCGCTATAAGAATGCGTGAGAGTCGCTGTATAGGTTGTTGGATATGTTGGAGTCTCCGAACCACTCCATAAAACGTCTGCGATGGTCTGTGAACTTCCTCCACCGCCTCCACCGCCTCCCGATGGTGCGTAAAGTGCTCCCGAAACTCCGTCAATCTCAAAGTCTGCTATCTTTGTTCCGCTTTGGAGCGTTGGAGTGATTTCGACGTCCGAACCGCCTCCACCGCCTCCATGCTCTCCTGCTGTCGTTCTCTGCCACTTCGTTGAATCCCATGTGCCTGTTACGTCATCATCAAGACACTCATACATGAGGAACTCATACATGACGATATCCCCAGTATTATATGTCTCCGATGAATCATAAGCAGGAGCAAGGCTCACCTGTGACGCATGGAGAATATCGTCAATCGTGTCCATGTTTCCATTGATTGTCCTAATATCTGCTGTCTCTGCCATTGTAGGCTTGACTAAATTATAGTTATCTGTATATGTTGCCATGATTCCTCCTTACCATGTATGCTCATCGTAAATAGCTCCCCATGTATTTTCATAGACATCTTCCCACTTCATTCCTTCAAGATATATAGAGGTCTTATTCATAAGCACATAGTCCTCAAATTGAACCACTGTTATGTCATCAAGCATTATGAGTCCGAATGTATCTTCCATATCGCTCTCTGCAGGAGTGTAATCAGATATCGTCATCGTCTCATTTATGCTTCTTACTCCTATGCTATCAAGCTCAATTCCTTCAAGTGTATCTTCACAATCAATGTATCCATCCCAAGTCTCCGTAGATACAAGACCCTGACCCCAAATAGACGCTCTACATCCACCTGCGTCTATATAAATGAGCCCGCCATCACATTTCAAATATACTTGCCATCTGTACAATGTATTAGGCTCTACATCTATAACATGCCACAAGCTTAAAATATGCTTGCCATTTATCCAAGTCTCTACTGGCTGATAATCATATACAGCTCCATCAAGCATATAAACTACTGTACATGTAGCTATATCTTGAGTATTAACATCACATAGAATTTCAGCCTGAAATATAACTTTATCGGTTTCAATAGTAGCGAATCTGATATTTATGACGTTCTTTTCCCTAGAACCTATATAAAGCTCCTCAACATTCATGAACGTATAATACTGAATGCTGTTCTTATCAGTCTTAGACATCAATCCCGAAATATTCTTATCGGTCTTCGATCGAGCAGTTGCAAGTGCAGGATTAGAACCAAATCCTTTAAGCGTAGTCTTTTTCTTGTACTTCCATTCGGAATACATTACACATCCTGACGCACCTGATCCTAATCCATTAGGGAACATCAATCCGTCACCTAAATCATATACCGCTCCACTAGAAATATCAATATTAAATGGCGTATACTGAATATTCTGAAGTCCATTAAGGACTGCCTGTCTCATAATTTTCTTTGTAGACTCAGTACCATACTGAAGCAATGGATTACTTCCAAGATTATACGTAAGCCCATCGTCAGGAGTTACTGAATAATAATTGGTACTTTCAGTCTTAAAATCAACAACCGATAGTCCAGTATACCTTGTTACATAATCAGAGAATTTACCTCCTTTAAATCTTACATCTTGATCTATAGAATCATGCACGGTATTCCCATACATCTTAAGTTTTAAAGAACCATCTCTATCTATATAAGCAAAAGCGGCAAGCGTCTGTGCTATCCAAGACACAAAATCCCTATACGTTTCAATGTCGTTCTCTGTATACAAAGCAAGTGCGACATTCCCGTTAGGAAATGCCTGAATATCAGCCTGAGTCATTCCTAATGTAACACCGCACTTTTCACATGCAAAAGCAAGCATTGAATAAGCAGATCCTTGAGTGATATCAGTCGGGAAATTCTTATCAAGCTTAGCCATATTATCATAGGCTGTAACACTTACACCAACAGCAGTATGTTCTGCATCGTCTACTGTGAATACTCCAATAGGAACATATTCATATGCATTACCTACAAGCAGTCCTTCGCTTATGGTTATCGTCAATCCAACCCATGTATTTCGTGGCACGTTAACGTGCATAAACGTGCATTTAAGCTTTGAAATATATACTGTACCTATACTAACAGCAGACCCCTCAGAACACTGCCTCGTGACAGTTAAAGAACCTGGCAACAAGTTTTCGTCCGTTATTATCTGATTCCCTATAGTACAGCGTATCTTCCATCTATGAGAACTTGACTTGAGGGCATCTTTGTATCCCTGACTTACGTTATACATATATGCCCTCCTTTTTAATACTCTTCAAGCGTGAATGATATTTCCCAAATACCATTGCTTGCTTCTATTCTGTCTGAGTAATGCATCATGTTAGCTTTAAAACTTCTTATTCTCATATTCCGCTCCTCATATGCATCACTCAGATAATCATATCTCTTAACTACTATAATATCCTTTTTTGAAAATTCTTTCAATATCTTTGCCCACGAATCAGTACATCTATATGATGCAGATATTTTTAACTTATCATATCTTGTAATATCTACTATATCAGTACCTGCTTCGCTTTCATTTACAGTTTCTATAACTTCAGACGATTCACTCCATGAAGTTGGTAACAACATCTGTACATTATCAAAAAACGTTGGATAGTCTCTACTTATCATTACCTACCTCCTGATCTATAGTTATAAGCGTTCTGTGCATTAACAACTATCTCCTGCCACAAATCACCATCAGGCAGATAAATCGGAATTATTATGTCTCCTCCTCCTGCGACTCCTGCACTAACCATTGTTCCTGCACCAATCGTAGGATTTATCGATGATATTGACTCGTCCATATCACTTGCCATATCAGATACTGCATCTTTAACCAACCATTCATTGTCTTTAATTCCGCCTGCGAGACCTTTCATGAAGTCAGGCATCCACTCTTCATAATCATGCAGAGGTCCTATATCAGGTCGAGTAAAGTGAATGTACTTACTTACCCAATTAGCCGCTCCACTTGCGGCATCCTTTAACCATCCGTATGCTGATTTAATACCACTTGCAAGGTTCTGTCCTAATTCAGAACCCCACTCTTTAGCCTTAGACCAAATTCCCTTGATAGCATTCTTAACTCCTTCAGCCATTGATTTGGCGGCATCAGCTAACGCACTAGCTTTATTACTAATTCCAGTCTTGATATTATCCCAAGTCTCACTAGCTTTTTGCTTGATATTATTCCATTTCTCGCTTAAAGCAGTCTTGATATTATCAACTATGCCACCAACTGTAGTCTTTAATGCATTCCACTTTTCGGATGCTACGCTCTTAATAGTTTCCCAAGTTCCGCTAAGCCAATTACCTAAGCCATCAATTATTCCACTGATTGTACTTGTGATAGCACCCCATACAGTAGATGCTATGCTACATATACCATTCCAAATTCCGCTCAAAAAGCTTGTTATCGTATTCCAAATGCTTGATATGAAATTCCATGCCGCTGTCAATGCGTTACTGATAGCAGATACAATAGCATTCCATACAGTTGATGCAATGTCACATATTCCGTTCCATATTCCACTCAGGAAGCCTGTTATACCTTCCCAAACAGAACTAATGAAACCTGATATGGTTTCCGTTACAAAACTGATAATATCGCAGATTCCATTCCATACGTCTTCTGCCATCAGTTTTATTCCGCCCCAAACATCGCCAAGCCATTCGGATATTGCTCCCCAGTTCTTTATGACAAGAATGACTGCGGCTATAGCGGCGGCTACTCCCGCTAAAATTGGCAATATAGGAACTATAGCTCCTATAAGTCCAGTAACAGCAGGGATCGCTGTTCCTGTTATCCAACTTGCTATACTTGCACCCTTAATAAGACTTACAACCTTCATTACAGCACTTACGCCAGTTGCAATCTTACCGATCATTATAAGCAATGGGCCTAAAGCGGCAACTACTCCCAAAATAACAACTATAGTTGTTTTCTGTCCATCCGAAAGCTTATTCAGCCAATCAAGGAATTTCTGAAACGCTCCTACTACTTTTGATACTACTGGCAATAATACATTACCAAATGAAATTGCCACAGCTTCTAACTGTGACTTGAGAATGTCCATCTGACCCTTGAAATTGCTAGTCATTGTATCATACTGTTTAGCGGCTTCACCAGTCTGATTCTTCATTACCCCAAGGAAGCTGTCTATTGCTTTTTCTGCATCAGAATAATCCATATCATATTCAAAATGCAGATAATCTTTCATTTCTTTTGCAAACTGTTCTGCATCTCCTCCGACTCTATCGAAGTTGTAAACCATGTCATCAGCAAGATCTTTGAATCCAACATTCGTATTTCCTATGACAGCACCTGTAGACTGCATAGCATTTGCTACTTCATCAAGATTTACTGATGCATTTGCAAGTGCAACTGCCCACTGCTCTTGTTTTTCAACGCTTGTAACAGTCATCTTATTAAAAGCATTCAATCCCTGAATACCAAAGATTGTCTGCTTATAAGCATTTGCCTCTTCATCAGACATTCCTGACAATGCATCAGACAGTTCGTTTACTACAGTATTGAAATCTCTTGCCGCACCTGTTTCATCATATGCGGCAACTCCTAATTCCTGCAATGCACTTGCGGCTTGATCCGTAGGCGTATAAATGTTTTTCATTGCGGCGGCAAGTGATGTTCCTGCGGCTGATCCTTTCTCACCCTGCTCTGCAAGTCTTAACAATGCAAGCGTCATTGAATCAGCAGACTGATTATAAGCGGCAGACGTTGCCGCACCATCCTGCATAGCTTCACCGAGTTCCTGCACACTTGTATTAGCAAGCGTAGCACCTCTTGCCATCAAATCTGCATAATACTGAGAATCCTTTGTGGCATCATTAAAACCCTTCATTGATCCTGATACATAGCTTGCCGCACTTGCCATATCCATTGAGCCTGCGGCGGCAAGATGCAATACATCCTCTACCATTGCCATAGACTGCTCTGCATCATAACCTGACATCGCAAGGATATTCAATGCTTCTGCCGCATCAGAAGCTGAGAAGTTCGTAGTCTCACCCATCTCCTTAGCCTTAGCTGTAAGCTTATCCATCGTATCAGATGCTCCATTAACATTGTTATTGATATCGTTAACAGAATATCCGAGCGTAGCGGCTACCTGAGACATTGATGCTTCAAAGTTTTCTGCGGTCTTTACAGATGCTCCACCCAATCCAACAAGACCAACAGTCAATGGCATAAGTTTCTTGCCTGCCTTAGTTGCTCCATCACCAAATTTAGCGGCTTTATCAGCCGCTGTATTTATACCTTCTTCATATTCTGAAGAATCTAATTTTAATTTTGCAACAAGTTCTAATAGGTTCATACTATCACTCCAATATCGTTATGCCTGCGTTATTTATAACATCTCTAGCTATATCATCTCCTGATCGAGTATCAACATTCATTGGAGTCAATATTTCCTTCAACGAATGCACTTTATGCTTGCTTTGCGGTATATTCTGCAATGAATCAGCAACATAATACTTATACTCCCATTCAGTGCTTTCATATACGAGCTTGGCAAGCAGATATTTTACGAAGTGCATCGGATTTCCAACATATTCGCCATAACAAATCCAAAATATCATTCCGAACTTGATGTGGCTTGCTCCGTAAAAAAACCCGTAAGGTCTTCATCTTCCATGATTTCTAACAGCATCTTAGGAATACTTGTTACTGAGCAATGATACTGTTCTACAGGAACTCCTTCAAGAGTAGCTAACATCTTAAATATTTCATCAGGATACTTTTCCATAGCCATCTGAATAGTTTTCAGCTTATTGCCTCCCACAAGCTCCTGTGCTATTTCTTTGTCTCCAAAGACAATAACAACAGGAGCGAGTATCTTGGCAAGAAGTTCAATGGCTTCTCGATCTTTGTATTCAGATAATTTCTTCATAATCAACAACCTCCAATAATATTAACCTTCAGCTTCTGATGCTTCAACGATTACAGTACATGTATCAGTATATTCAACTCCATCTACAGTAATCATAGCTGTGATTATTGCACTTCCTTCATCAACACCAGTTACAACACCACTTGAAACAGTTGCTACGCTGTCTGATGAACTTGTCCATGCAACAGGTGCAGTAGCGGGAATCTTTGTCGCTGTGAGAGTTTCAGTTCCATCTACTAATATCTTTGCTGAATGCTTATTAAGCAGAATACTTGGCTTTACCTCACTTCCGCCGCTCTTCACATATACCTCAAACGGAACTTTGTCCTGCTCATTCATGGAATAATGTGCTGTAAACTCAAGAGCAAAGTTACCTTTTGCCTTATCAGTAGACTGAATCTGAAAACCACCAGTTGAAAGTGCGTTCATAAGATGAACAGCACAATAGCCTGCATCATCACCAGTATTCTTGTCAGAATAATCACCTATCCACCAAAGGTCATCAAAATCCTTTGCATCAAGATCGTTTCTAGGAATGATATGACCGTCATTATCTCCGTCAACATCTGCGGCGGCAATGAGAGTCTTTGCTACTGAAGCAGAGATTGTAACAAGCGTTGTTGAAAGCTTAATCTCCCATTCAGTAAGCTTCTTAAGTTCCTTTGTATTCTTAGGACAATTATCAATGTCCTCGCCAAAATCTTCAAACGTAGGTGTTGCTGTGAAATTTACACCGCCAGTTGTAGCACCAAGAAGTCCAGTACCTTCTCCTGTGAGCGGATCGAAATTTCTAACAATGATTCCTGCGTTCATCTGAAGGTTCTGAAACGTATCATCAGGGATTCTTGTATATTTCATCTTTCTACCTCCTAATCAGCCGATATAAATTCGACTTCTACATTAATATTTATTCTTCTTATAGAATCATCTTCATCTGTCAACCTTTGAGCAAACGGAGTGCTTCTCTTTATCCATATTATACCACTTTCAAACGGAATTGTAATGCCACCCATCGTTATTGTCTTAGAAATTTCTTCAGTAATGTCAGTGACAGTCTTCCATGATCTGCTTCTGTCCCATACAGACGCTCTGAGTATAGTTTGGCTTCCAATGCTATCTCCTGCGGCTTCATATGTTATGTACGGGAACGTAGGATTATCTTCAACTGTGCTTTCATCATAGGTTTTACCAAACCTAGACCAAAAACTTTGCAATGCTTGCCATTTATCCATTAAACAAATCTCCATTCCTCACAAGTAACTTGCCTCATATTCAATGATGCAGAATCAGGCGTATACTTATCATCTCCATCCGATGTTACTCTGAATACCTTTCCATCTCTCACACGCTTGATAACATCATGATATTCAAGGATAATATCCTTTCTTGTCGTAAACGTGTACAGAGATGTAACGCCCTGAGCAAGAGCAACCTTGGCTTGAAGTGACGAATCAAACACCATAGCTCCACTGATAGTAGCTCCTTCTTGCCAACTTATGACCTGACCTCCGTAACCGTCATCACTTGATATCTTATTCATTATGATATAATCTTCCATTGCATTTTCTAATAAACTCATAACTTTTTATACCTCGCTAAACGATCAGCGAAAACAGCCTGCCAAGTTGGAACAGATGACGAACTTGATCCGCCTGAACCACCACTTCCTTTAGAGTACGAATATCCTCCGAAACTTTCGCTTTGGAACGGAGACATATTTTCAGATGATGAACCACCGTACTTTACTTGCCACTCCTTTATATCAGCGGCTAATTGTTCTACATCTTTAGGAACAGCCATTAACCATACTGCTCCATCCCATTCCTCATCAATAAGTTCTTCAGAGCCTTTCTTATAAACTCCGTCATTAAATACACTGCCGATAATTCTATAATACTGATTGTCCTGTATGCCCATATCTCTATCGTGCAATGATATAAGCACACCATCCTTTATTCTAAACTGACCATAAAATCTCGGCTGAAATCTATTAAACCAGTTTCTAAGATATAAACATACTTCAGTAATCATATAGTCTCCTTTAAATACAACAATAGGTGCAGAAAATAAACTATCTCCTGCACCTATCACTTTACAAATTAACCTTCTGCGTTGGATTCAGTTTCAGTAACAGTTGCAATCCAAAGTGAATTCGGATTATAAAGAACTGGCATGAACAGTCCGCTTGCCTTTGTCCAAAGAACAGCAGGGTCTTTTTCAGTCCACTGTGAAATTGTAACGAACGGACTTTCTGTGCTTCCACTTACATTCATGAACTGTGCAACATCTGCTTCAGGTGCATCACCCCAAAGACCGATACCCATTCTTCCACCTGCATTTGTAGCGAAGAATGAAACCTTGTCATCAGGGAAATATCTTGCTGTGTCAATCACAGGTCTGCCATCAGCACCAATCTCTGAACTTGCTCCGTATGTCAGATCATTTGTAATAATCTGAGTAATACCAAACTCATCCTCGAGATATGCATTCAATTCAGCAACTCTTACGAGTGTGCCTGCTCCTGCTGAACCATAAAGAGCGGTCTGAATATACTTATTCTTACGCATCTTTGTTACATTCTTCTTAGCTGTGAGCATTCCAGTAATTGTAACTCCCTTATCAAGAGCGGCATCTACTATAGCCTGAAGCTGTGCAAGAATGTCTGCATTCTCACCGAGATCGAGAGTGAATCCTGTCTGAGCGTTAGGAACACCATAATCAACTGTAAGGTCAAGACCGTTCTCCTTGATAGTAACCTTACCAGTTGCCATCAGCTCGTTCTTTGCAACCTTAGTTCTTGTGATAACCTGCTCACCAAGACGAACACCATCTCTGATTACATAATCATACATCTGATCATTCTGAACACCACTTCTAAGTAATGCTCTCATTCTTTCAGACTGATTAATCTTAACCTTAATGAGACCCTTCTCAATGTTGTGATTATCAATCGGAACTCTGAAAGTTGTCTTTGCTTCTGTATCAAATCCGTGGAACTGAGCCATTACAGGAATCTGATACTCTGCGGCGATTGACTCCCATTCTGCAACAAGATTATCTGTCTTGCTATCTCCAAACAGAACATCAATAGGATCATTCTGTCTTGCAGGATTGAACGGAACATCGAGCCAATCTGTCTTCGGAATAAATCCGAGTATATTATTCTCCCATGCAATTTTTGGCATAATTCATTTCCTCCTTAATATGGTCTTTCAACAGTAGGCTCGTCAACAAAGACAATACCTGCCGCCTTAAGAGCATTCTTAACAGTTGAACTCAGCACATTACCATCAAATGTATAGTATGTCTTGCTTCCATCAGCCTGTGTGTCTGTTGACAGAGTATAGACATAATTTGGTGATGAACCACTTCTCTCATAAAGACCGAGGGCCTTTGGATTATCACCATATTCAACATCATCAACTTCTGTATAAGTATAATCTGGGCTTGTTCCACCCTGCTCATAGTAAGTCTTACCCTTTACAGCAACTGTATCTGTTGAAGCTGAATAAGTATCTCCGTCCTTCTCATACCAACCCTTTGTTGTAGGGTTGTCTGCTGAAGTGATTGAGCTTGCTTCACTGTAGCTAGGTGTTGCCTGTGGAAGTCTTGTTTCATAAACTTCGCCCTTGTAAACTACAGAGCCTGGCATGTTTCCAGTAGAAACATCAACGTCCTCATAAACAATTCCCTTTGCATTTCCATTAAGAGACGGGAAAATTGTTCCCATAGGAACATACTTAGAACCATCACTAGCTGTCGTAGCCATGCTCTGCGGTATTTCAGTAGTTCTTCTAGTACACTCTTCGTGTGCTAAGAAATAGCCAGGGGCATAAACTTCACCAGCTCTTCCTGAACCAATAAAAGACATAGTTTAGTCCTCCTTCGTTTTTCCATATAAATTTTCATGATACTGCTGAGCGATTTTAGCCGCTCTGCTTGACTGCTTCTTCTCTCCACCATTATTCTCAGGCGGTGTAGCAGTCTTAGCACCTTCAACATGAGTTGTCTGTATGAATTCAGACCAATTATCAGCGATTCCTTTGACGATAGCATCTTTGTCCTTAACAATGCCTGCTTCATCAAGTTCAATCTTGTCGATTTCATCACTTGAAAGCTTTGCAATAGCATCGAATCTCTTTTCAGATACTCCTGCTTCCTTCAGTAAAGACTTAAAAGCCTTTTCTTTAGACTCACGAATAGCTTTCGATTCAATGTTTGTCTTGAACGTATCGAACTCCTTCTTGAGTTCATTATACTTACCCTCAAATCCATCGGTTTCGATAGTTTCTTTAAGTTCACTCAACTCCTTCTGAGTGTCCTCTAACTGCCTCTGTGCTTCAGGAAGCTTGTCAGCAGTTTCCTTGTACTTCTTGATCTCTTCTTTTAAACCGTCCACAGTTTCTGTATGAGATGCGATTATCTCATCAACCTTGTCAGCTTCGATTCCGAGTGCTGATAAAAACTTTCTTGTAAGTGCCATATCTTAATCTCCTTTTCTTCGGTTGCTATCCTTCGCAATTAGATTATCTATTAACAAATATACATAAAAGTCAATAAAAAATCAAGTGCTTTCTAATCGTGTAGCATCATGTAGGATTGACTTTCTGTCGTCATGTCAGTATATGCTAACATATGTCAATACTCTATATTATTTATTATTATATTTTATTATTTTCTTTTAATATACAATGTAGGAAATGTATACCTATGTAAAAAAGTCCTATACGAGAAAATAAAATATAGAAGAATTTTATATCGGGCCAAAATGCTACATCATACATTATGAATTCTGCAAACAGCCTTCAAGAATTCTTTTATATTCATCAGTGTAATTCATTAATGTATTTTTAAGGTACGGTCTAGCCGCCATTCTACTAGTACCATACTCAACATACGGAGCGTATTCTACGTTTGTTCCTACGTATGCTGTATCAGTACCATTGTCATCACCTTCGATGCTCCTTCTAAGTCTACCAGTATCAACCGCACCCATTACAGTAATTTCAAGCTTGGCATTGTTTATCATTGCCTCACTAAGCAGTTTTAATGCTATTTTCTCCTGACCTTTCAGTGCCTGCCACACTTCATCAACGTGACTTATAACCTGAACAGCTACTACGTCTTGAGCCATAATATCACCTCCTAATATTCATTACCTTCAACATACTTGAATTCTTCAGCCATTTTCTTCTGATCGAGACAATTCTTGAGTTCGGCTATCTTTTCGTCAATGTCAAATCTTGCAGTAATCATAACTGGGAACGGAACTCCGAACTTTTCTTTATATTCATCACATAGCTTATCGAATTCGATTTCCTTCTTCGATTTCATTGATTACCTCCCTGCTAACTTAGTAGCTTCATCAACCATTTCCAAGTACATATCATGAGACTTAGGCAAGTATTCTTTAATCATGTTCAGAGACTGCGGGTTAGTTACTGTTGCTGAAGTCATTTCTGCGAATGCTTCTTTAGGAAGACTTCCGCCTTTTCTAGCGTATGTAACTCCATGTCCTGCCCCGAATGGATAAGCATACTCGCTTCCTGCATTCTTTGTGGCGAACTTTTCAAACATGTCTGACAAATCTCCACGTTCACGCAAATTGTAGTCTCGCCTTATTTCATTACAGAAATCATCTATGGTCCGAGTATAATCAATCGGATCTTTATGATATCCAAATACATCAAACTCGGATTTAAACAAGTCTATCATGTCAGTAGTTCCACTCTCAGCAGATGCTATCTTGCTTTTAAGATCGAGAAATCTTAGGTCATCCCTTGATATTCCGTTATCAAGCCTCCACCTTCTTAACTGATATTCAAGATACTCCTTGTCTCCCATGCCTCCCTTAGACTTATCGAAGTTTTCAGCGAATTCTTTCTCACAATACCTATAGTGAATAAATTCTTGCCATTCTCCGTTTATAGTCTGTTCGAGAGTCTTTCCAGTAGTCTTACTTTTGTATACCTCACTAAATGCTGTATAAGGCTTATATGTCTTACCTCTTCCGTTTGGAATCTCCTTGAGCGAACCATCAGGATTATGCGTATAAGCATACCCTGCTTTATAATCTATATTGTGTCCGTATTCATGGAAATGCGTCTGATATGCCGCATGCAGATCATCACCTGCACATGAGTGCGGGGCGTTTAAGTGAACCATATCATCACGGGAACTATACCAAGCACCCGCTCCTTCCTTTTCTGCATAATAAGCCTGCATTTGGTCACTATATGCTGAATACATTTGTCCTACTCCATCAGGAGCGGTTCTTATGAGATGTTGCATCATTTCAACATCATCCTTATTATATCCATCAAGAGTCTTGCCGAACTTAAACTCGAACTTCTTTGGCTTGTCCTTTGAATGTCTCCACTCTTCGTAGGTCATTCCTCCGAGCCGCTCATCTATGTTATAATCAGTGACCTGTTTATCATATCCTGCAAACACGCTGATCATATCACACCTGCAATTATATACCATAGCAGGATCAGCACCTGAATCACATGGATACATTATCTTGTACTCACCAACTATAAATGGGTCATCGATATCCTGAGTCTGACCATTGAGAATCATGTGTTCGTGTCGAGTCCGATTATCAAGTGTCGAGAGCCATCGTTTCTGCATCTTGATCCCCATATCCTCGGCACGTTTCATTGAGTCAATGCGTCCTGCACTCTCGGCATTGCCTATCATGGTCCTCGCATTTCTGATCGATGCATTATAATCCATCTGAGCAACACCCCTGAGCCTTTGTGCTAGATGCGGAATGCTCTCGCCCTGCAATATACCTTGCGTAACTGAAGATGTCAGCTTCTCTTCGTTCCACTTAATAAGTTCGCCCTTTCTTATTTTCTCAGCAGTCTTATCAGACATCGTAGGCATTAACTTTGGATTATCCCGAATCAGACGTTCTACAGCCTGTCTATCGTACAAAGTATAAGACGTATCAACAAGCGAATCAGCTTCTATAAGAAACGTAGCGTAATCATGATTAAGAGCATAGACTCCAGGCATATAACCTTCAGTCATGCTCCTACATATCTCACTAGAATTAGCTAGGTCAGTTGCAAGCGTTCTTCTCATTTCGTCCCATCTTTTCCCGATTGCAATCTGTCCAGTTCTCCACTTGGTATATTCATCCTTTGTGATCTTACCATCTGCTAACTGCTGTTGCTTTATCTGATCCTTCTTCTCGAACTTAGCCAAGTAATCCTTCCATTTCTTCTCGGTTTCCTTAGCGGCTTGTTCGTATTCCTTTCGGATTTTCTCTTCAAGTTCAGATATTACATCATCAGTCTGCTGATGAGCTATATCATTCTGTATAGTTATCTGCTTCGCCATTCGTCTCTCCCTCTTCTCCGCCGAAGCCTATCATCCGTAATTCATTAGCATCAATTTCATTAATCATATCAGCCGCTTTATCTCCATCCCCAAGCAATGTGAGAATCTTCTCCGTCACATATCCTGATTCGAGATATGTTCCCGCTGATAATATCGTTTGGATTTCCTCCTGAACATTGATAATCATTGCCCTTGTAAATGTCGGTTCATCATCGATTCCTGCTATTTCAAGGATTCCTCTGATGAATTCAATCACGCAATACTCGAACTGATCCACCTTGGAGTTCAGTGGTTCGTAAGCGGCTTTAATCTGTGTGGCTGTAATTGCTCCATCAGCTATATTCTTTGTATCAAGAGCCATAGCATCATCATATAAATCACTTCTAAGTCTTTGCAGTAATGCTTCTCTTGACTGATACGGAGCTTCTATCGTATGTGCCTCCGCTCTTGCATTAGCATCTTCAAGATGAGCGGCATGCAGTGTCTTCATTCTTTCAACGAAGTTTGCAAGGTCTACATCGTCCATTCCTCCTGCGTTCTGAATCGCCCAATAGATATAACTGGCTTCATCCACAGTGTTTGCAAATCCTGACTTTATGAGGTCATATGCATCTATATTTTCCCTGAGTCCTATCAGTTCACTCTGTCTATTCGGATTGCCCCACAGCGGTACAATCGGGAACGATTCGTAATTGCTATAATCATAGATTTCCGTTCCGTCTGCTTCTGATGTTCTGACAGCTACCTTATATGCTCTCTTTGGATTCAGGATTTCTCCTTCTCCATCGCCTCTCCATATATAGTCAGTATATCCATCGATTTCATAGAACGTTGCTCTTAATGGCTTAAGCGGATTCAACTGCCAAAATCTTATACCCAACATTAATGCTCCGTTGTCTTCGTCAGGAATAGGAACGAATTCATTCACACCAAAAACATCAATATGGTCATTGTTCCAAAAGCCAAACGAAACCGCACCAATCAATGCTTTGAGGGCGGCTTTCTGAAGTTGGCTATCGAATGACTTTACTGAAGTACCAAGCTGTTCTTCAGTAGCATCGTTATTCCAACTCACTCCGTTTGATAACAGATACTGATTCTCCTGAGTTACGAACCTATGAAAGAAATTACTGCGAAGCTTGTAATTAGCTGAATAATTATCAGGAATAGCTTTGCCTGTAACAGTGTAAAGCAACTTCTGATATTCCATTATAGTTACATTCTTGAATGCAAAATATTCCTGAGCAATCATTGCATCCTTGTAAACATCCGAATTTTTATGGTCGTATATTGCATTCTTTACAAACTCCATACGATCCCTGTCATTATTCGGAACTTTCAAATAATCCTGATAAGTATACATACTCCCTCCTTAATACATTCCTGACACATAGCGGTCACGTTCTTCTTTTTTATCATATAGTAATCTTATCAAACTTGCAAGAGAATCAGGTGCATCATCGTGTTCTGCTGTATCGCTATAATCAAGTATCTGCTGTATGTATTCTTGATCCGTTCCACGCACGAAAACTATGTTATCCCAATCACCTTTCAAGTACGTTACAATCTTAAGGAACTTATTCATACCTTCATAGTATGTCGCTACTCGGCTCTCGCCCCTTCGTTTGAATTCCTTCTTCAAATATCCTTTATCTGCATTAGTCTCGCAGTAAAGCTTTCCTACCATAAAGCTGTTCTTCAGCATGATGACTTGATCAATGCAATCATCAACATGCTTATTCCATAGCTTACCAAATACATATATCTTTCCATCGTATTTCTTTGCAATCGTGAAAGCTGTGTAATCACTTCCACCATATGCCGCATCAACATGACAATATCTAGCCTGCTGTAATACATCAGGATCTGCATTCGTGACAGCGTTGCTAAATATTACATCCTCACTTGCTATGTGCTTCAATTCATAATTGGCGGCGAACAATGACGGTATCATCTTGGACCTGATATTTTCAAGTTCTTCATCACTGATCAATCCAGTCGAGTAGCAATCATACTTTGAAATATTCGACATCAACGTAAATGCATCTTCCTTATGCCAAGGCGTGCCAGTATTTATGAACCTACCTCCACGATTCTTGATGTTCTGAAGCTCCTGATATGCAAGCTTAGTCCTTTCTCGTTCAGCCTGAGATATTCTGTCCTGAATATTTACGATATCATCAGTAACAACTATATCTGCATGCTTACCTGTGATACTTGTTCCTATACCAAGACCTACTAACTGACTCGATCCCTTGATATCCGTAACGAGATTCGTATGAATTGCCGAACCTTTATCTGTGATAAACTGCAAGTCTTTGTTATACAAAATCTTTACGATTTCTTTAACACATCCTGACTTCAGAATATTAGACGTTGTTTTCAAGACTTCGTTTACATCTGTTTCGGTCTTTCTGAAAAACAATACAGATTCATTAGGCTTCGTGATGATATGCAATGCAAAAAACAGGGCAAGCGTGGTAGTCTTATAGCTACCACGATGCCCCTGCAATGTTTGGTCTTCAGTATCATACAAGAAATGCTTAAGCCATTCGTTATGCAATTCGGTCAAGTCTTTAAAGCCTACCCAATGACCAATCTCTACAGGATTCTCCCACAGTAGGTCAAGAATTCTCTTCTTGTCTGCGTTCAGCAAAGTATTTCTCCATTTCTAATATCGAATCATCAGTATCTTTATTAAGCGTAATATCCTGATACTCTCTCTGACCGAGATATTGTTTTCCAAGCCAAATCAACATAGTAGCATTTCCTGCATCAGCTACCTGAAATTGCTTACGTCTTACGCTTATTTTACCCTTAGCGGATTTCCTTTTATAGACCTCCGAAAAAGTCTGCCCTCTGTACGTCTTTTTGCACCAATTTTCTATTGTATCTTCGGAGCAATCAAAGAAACCTGCTATTTCAACAAGAGTGCATTGCATACTGCAAAGCTTTTCAAAATCCTCTTTTTCTATTTTGACTTCAGGTCTTCCAATCTTTGCCATAAACAGACCTCCTTTTTTATACATATACTAACATACTTTTACATAAAAATAAAGAGGGCAATTAACAACTGCCCTCCCTGATCGAAGTTAAACTAGCTTCTTGAAAAACTCCTGAGTATTATGTTCTATTTGTTTCTTTCTTTGTTCCTCCTGAAATCTTTTTACTTCTTCTTGCTGTTTTTCATCTATTTCTCCATTTTTAATTGCCTGTTCATAATATTCCTTCCAGTCTCCGTAATCGAACATGCTGTACTGATGCGGCGATAATGCTTGTTCTTCATCTATTGTCATATCTAAGTCTGTCTTTCCAAGTTTGTACTTGCCTTTCAGCGTATGAATATCAAACACCCAATCAGGAATCTGACTTTCTTCAAGTCTTAACTTTGCCAATTCCTGAAGATTAACATGCCCTACCTTCTGTAATTCTTCCTCTGACAATTTCTTATCAGGCCACATAAAATTACATCCTACATAGCAAGCATCCCTATTCTTTCTTGCCATACATAATAGCGTTACTGCCTTTGCAAGGAAAATTGGGTCTTTATCATACCCTTTACAATCCTTATTAACAATATCATCTGCTTTCTTCAGAGCTATGATTTCTTTTGTCATGATTCCATAACAATCCTCAGCAGAAATAACTAGCAGTCTTTTCCAAACATAGTTATAATACTTACCATACAATTCGTATGCGGCATAACTTGCATACCTTACATATCCTCGCCTGATAGCTTTTTGCATCATGCTAGACATGTCATACATATTATGTCCATTTCTTGTCAACAGTTGCACTGATCATCTACCTCCTTTAACTCCAACGATAAAATCTTTTTTCATTCACCATAGTCTTTAACAACCATGTATGTCCATGACCTTCAGTGTCATAACATTTATACTCCGTACCTTCTACTGCTTCTACTACGTACATCTTTCCTGTCTCTGCACTTATGATTCTGTCTCCAACCTTTAATCTAAACATCATATCATCTACCTCCATCCATCTATGGCTTTCTTTGCATCTTTTAACGTAGGATATTCTTCTCCAACATAGTCATCTCCGTCATCTACCAAGTAAAAATATCTTCCTCTTCCGTTTTCATCAACCCACCAAGCCTTTGAAATTCCATATCCTTTATATTCTTTCAATTCATTTGTTTCAAAATCCTTCATACTCCTTACCTCCTTGGGTTATGTTTTTTGATGATTTAATTCTAACACTTATGCATGCATATGTCAATAAAAATTTGAAAAAATACGAAAAAAAGATGGAAGCCTTAAAGCTTCCATCCTGAATCCTGATCAAAACTTCTCATAGTAGAAACCTGATTCTGCATTATCTGAACTCCAAAACTCTGTTCTGAAAAACTTAACATTGACTGTTACAACACACTTATGAACTTCTGTTGTAATCGGTTCAACTACTGGCGACATTACTTCATAGAATATTGATCCATCTTCAAATATGTACTCCTTATGATATCTTCCATGTTCGTCCATCGGACTTGTTTCAATATGGAAATCATAATCATGAGCTTCCATGAACTTCTGCTTGGTTTCTGCATATTCCTTATAATCAACAACCTTCATATTCCTTACCTCCTAATGGGTTATTTATTTGATAATTCTATTCTATCACATTGGCGTACTTAAGTCAATATTTTTTTGAAAAAATTTGAAAAAATTTTAATCTATCTTCTCACCTTTATATTCGGCTTGTTCTTATCCCAGTTGTAATCAAAATATTGTCCCCACTTGGCTTTCATGTTCATTACAGAATCAATCTGATCCTGCCTACGTCTTTCCGAGTTTCCACCTGCATTCACATCCATTCTTGACTTATCATAAAAATACTTAGGAACAAGAACGATTCTATTATGCAACAGTTCCTGAAGTGTCATGTCTATATCGAAGTTCTCAGCTACAAGTGGGTCATACTTAGCTTTAAACACCTTGCGGTTTATGAACTTCACAGCACCTACTATGCCTTTAAAGCCAAACTCCTTATCATAATTATACGGAATACATGTCGGGGTCAGGAATCCGAGTCCAATGCCAAGATCACTGATCAACTGAAGCTGTCGTTCTATCTCTGCGGTGATTATTTCTTTATCTTTGCCTATCTCCCAAGAATAGTCAATCATATACTTGAAATCATCAAAGTCATCATCGCAGATACATATCAAGTCTTCAGGAGCATTTTCTATGATGTACCAAACAACAACATCTCCGCCGTTTATCAATTCATCATCTACAGCCCACAGATCCTTTTTCTTGATTCCTGCCTTAAGATAAGCTTCTTCTTCTGACTTTCTTACTACATAGGTGCATTCTTCAAGTAAATGATACGTCTTTATAGCATTGCTTCTATGATAACTCGGAACGTAAATCCTTGCTTTTACTTCATCCATAAATCTTCACCATCCTTGAAATAATAGTCTTCTCTAAATCTTGCTACTTTCATTCCATAATCAAGTCTTGTATCAAAGCAAGTGCTTCCCGTCATATAATATTCAATCAAATGTCCGAGCAAGTTTACACCTGCCTTAGCTACCAAACTGATCGTAGCAGTCGGTCTTGGATTACATTCGAGTATATACACCTTGCCATTCTCGTCTTCTTTTAAATCAAAGCCAACAAGACCATCAAGACAAAACATTTTACATGCAGGCTCACAAAGCTTTATCAATTCAGGAGCATCAATGATTTCTGAATAGATACTTACTCCTAAGTCCATTTCATAATTCTTTTTTACACAACCCCACATGATACGTCCGTTGGAACAGAAACAATCTACTGAATATTCAGTTCCTGATAAATACTTTTGTGCTATAACTGGCTGATCAAATACAAACGACTTATACACTATATCTTCAAACTTATATTTCATCATGCCTTTAGCACCAGTAGAATCAACGACCTTTGTAACTACTTCGTCTATATTATTTGCTTTCATCCACAACTGCAATTCAAACGAATTTTCGAGCAATGATGACGTTGGCGGAACTTCATCACAAAATGCACAAAACTTTGATTTATCATTTGCGTCTTCAGTTCCTTTATTGTCTCCAAGAGCTACAACAACTCCAACCTTATGAAATTCTATTCTATGCTTTCTAAACGGAGCAATGTCAAGTGAACTAAACGAAATAACTATGTCTATTTCTTCATCCTGACATATCTCAAGGATTCTTTTCGTATATCCTCGTTCTCCGCATCTTGGTACTTTATAGAACGAGTCAACACCATTATGATTGAAATACATGTTCCTCATATCAACACCGACTATCTTACAGTCAGGATACGCTCTTCTTATATCTTCAACATTAGACTTTATATGGTCGCCCAAGCAACACGTAATCAAGATATTCATACAACAACAACCTCCTGTCTTGGAATGATAAATTCAGGCTCAAAACAATACGAATATGCTCCACAATTACTGAACTTAATCAAGTCTCCTATCTGTGGTTCGTATGGAAAATCGTCTATGAGCAGGTCATCCTCTATGCAAGTACATCCATACACCTTAAAAGACCTGCTTAGCGACATTTTGGCGACTCCCGATGGAATAAATGTGTATGCGAGATTCTTAGAATGCACCATACCGATTGTAAATTTATCGATATCGAGTACAATCCTGTCATATTCATCAATTCTTATAATCTTGCCCACGACACTTACTGCATTAGCTATAAGAGCAGTTCCCAATTCAAGTGCTACAATCGGAATGTAATCAAGCCTATTAACTTCAGATGCTATAATCTTTGCATAATCTTCAAACGAACATACTTCGCTAAACTGACTTGACAGCCATTCATCCATGATCCCATACATATTTCCACCGAAGTCTATGATTTCAGGTCGTATTCCACACTGCAATACTGCATCAATCATGTTCTTTACTTTCTCTTTATACTTGCTTTCTGTTCGAGTGCCGCTTACATGACACTGCAAACATATGATCGAGAAATTCATATTACGAAATGTCTTTATTGCATCATTTAGATCATTTACATGAATCCCAAATCTTGAATCATCATCGAACCTGATCCTAAGCCCAACGCGATATTCTTCATCATCATCAAGAACATCTCTTACAATCCTAGCTGACGTTACATCGTTAAAATTAACAATGCAATAGTCATCACGAACTTTTTCAGCAAGTTCTTCGTATGACATTGCTACCCCGTTACATATAATCGTTTCGTTACATGACTTCGGTATATGCTTAAATTCATATTCAGATACTACTTCAGGACACACTTCATAGCGATCCATTATCGACAATACCTCTGGCATCATGTTAGTTTTATATGAATAACATAACTTTAACCGAATATCGTTTTCATAAAAAGCATCCCTGATACTTTTTACATTACGTTCTATGACATCTCTATGAACTACATACATATGCTACTCCTTCTCGAATACTACGTTAAACGATTCTGCGTAATTACATCCACACATCGCACCCCTAACTTTTGCTATTGCTAACATCACTTCAGGACTTCTTGGATGCGGAGCAAGCCTTATTACATTATCATATCTTTTTACTCGTTCTATCTTCATGAATATGCTTTCTTCATCAACCTTCACAAACATATTGGGATTAAATCTATGCTCTCCCCACATGGTCGAACATGGAATCTCCATCATCATTATTTTCTTTATCGGATTTTCACAATACTCATCAGGCCGCCTTTGATAATATCTTACAGCTTCCATAGTCAAATCACTTACTTCAATATGATCCTTATGCAAATCAAGATTGCTATGCGTAATTATCGTATCACACTTACAATCGAGAATAACACCTTCGATAAACTGTACTTTATCAAGGTGCGGAACATTACTTATAGCTGATGCGGCATATGGAGCAACATACGTTTTGCTAACACCAATCTCGGCATGTATCTCCTTCATCTTCTTATCTATATCTTCTTCTCTGACATCAGAATACGAAGTCATACAACATACATACACTTCGTTACCATCAGCTATCAACTTGTCAATATAACAACCCGAACCCAACAGTTCATCATCGCAATGAGCCGCAACAACAAGAACCTTACTCATTATCCTTATCCTCCTTCGGAACAATATCTGCTTTCATCTGATCAAACCAAATAGCCCTTGCATTTATCTTACGCTTTTCTCCATTTATCTTTACTTTAGCACCTTCTATTCCAAGGTTTCTAACAAGCGTGTTGTAATCCAGTTCGTTCCTGCATACAATCATTACATAATCATACTTTTCATAATGAATAAGCTCCATTTCTTTTATGTCTCGCTCTCTCGGGTCTTTGCCATCAAGGTCTATACCGAGATCGAGAGACAAGTCAGCAGTCCAATCTGCAAGCAAGTCAAGATCCCATTCTCCTGCATGAACATTGTCTTCAATGTTAATCGCCCTAAGCTCGGCATTCGTATATCCAATCAACTGCTTACATAGCAGTTCCTGTTCAGGATTCATTTCCATTATCACAGACAGCCTCTGATTTCCTGCTATGACATTCATCTTTTCATCGATCAAGAACAACCCAAAGTCTCCGAATTTTTCAAGACTTGCCTTCAATTCATCTCTTTTCTTCTTGCCTATCTTCCTTGGATTTCCAAAACCAGTTTTAAGCTCTAATGCTTTTACTTTTAATGTTCGGATTTCTTTCATTTTTTAAACCTCCATACCTTTAACAAAAAAGCCAAAATCTTCTGCCCATCTTTTAAATACAGTCTCGGCATCCAACCAACCCTGAACAGTATCTTCAATATGTTCGTTCGGAATCAAGCCCATTTGTTCAAGCAATCCATCCTCCGCTCCATACGTTCCGAAGCCTATAATAACATCGCTTCTTCTTTCTCCGTACGGACAATACACTATCTGAAGAATCTTTCCGTAAGGACAATCCATAACAACATCCCGCCTAAACGGGATGTCATGCTTTTCAAGCAATTCAATCAGCTTGTTATATTCAGTTAAATCAACTTCAAGAGCTTTTTCTTTCATACTTCTTTTCTCCTCCAACTACATTTATTTCTTTACAAGAGTGACACTTTACTTCTATAAATGGCAGTTCTCCAAACACCTTTTTATCTAGTATCTTGAATAACTTATGCCCACACCTACCACATCTACACCAACTATCTATATTACTTATTCTTGCTATAGTCATTTGTCAATACCTCCTTTATATGCTCCTCACTATTATCCTGAATGGCTCTTCCCGATAAGAACAATGCGTTCTTTCCAAGAACCTGAGTTGCGAAATCTGCTAACTCCTTAGTGCTGAATCTATATCTTAACGCTCTTCCGTATCCGCTTCTATACTTTCCATGCGGTGTCTTGCTATACCAATCAAATCCAATCACTCTAAAGAATGCTGTATGCGTCAACGGAAAACTTATTCTTTTGAGGTCTATCGGAGTGTTACTTGACTTAACCTTTACAATCAACATGTCTGCATCTTCTTCTCCTGAGTATGTCTGAACTGCGTAAAGATTAAACTTGTAACCTTGCTGTTCAAGAGCGATGATTGCTCCAAGCAACTTCTGACCATTTTCAATTATCGTCTCGCTATCAGTTCCGCAATTTGTTGTCATGTCGTAATAGACATCTATTACTTTACACTTGATAGGCTTCATTGTCATGTTAATCATTGACTGTGGAACACCTTTCAGAGCAAGTGGAACTATCGGAGCAAACCCCTGAATGTCATTCATGAAGCTAATTCTTTTTCCTTCAGCTAACTTATTTGCCTTTACTGCTTCATGAAGCTGATCAACTGTAGGCTGATATCCATTCTTGAGAAGATCGAGTGCTTCATCATAACTTTTAACACCTTCCCAACTTCCGAAACTTTCCTTAGATTTATCATCAAAACTTGAATCTGTTATAGGTCTTGACTGGCAATGTGCTACAACTTCCTGAGCAGATTCATATCTTTCGATATTTACCTTGTAATTCTTATGACTTCTTGTACTAACTGTCTTGGAATATAATGTACTCATGGTATCTCTCCTTTCCTTATGCCGCCTCGGATAATCTTACGAGTGCTTCTCTGTACTTGTTTCGAGTTCTTATTCCATCGGCTATGATGTGAATGTCATCTTTCTCCAAACCCTTTACTAAACAAGTATCAAGTGCTTCATCTATGCTGAGAAGCTGAAGCATCTTTGCGAGTCTTCCGATTGCTCTGTAACTTACGATAACCTGAATGCCTGCCTTACTTGCCGACTTTCTGAATTCTCTGCAGAAATCTGCAAGTTCTACATCAAGTGCTACACTATTTTCAATCGTCACACTGTAATCTATCTTTACGATTGCGAAGCGATCAAGCGATGCTCCATCCAACTGATTTCTTCCTACGTACTCGTAATCTGCTCCATGTCCTATTGTGTTTCCTGCGGCGATTACTCTGAAATCGGGATGTGCTTCAACATATCCTATTGGAGCAGGAAAATCAAAGTATCTATTAGCGATTGCGGCATTAAGGATTACAAGAACTTCAGGGATACTTGCATCCATCTCATCAAGCATGAATAATCCACCCTGCGTAAAAGCTTTATAGAACTGTGTCTCCTGAAAGTTGCCAATTGCATCTGTGAAGCCTGTAAGCTTGTACTCCTGAGTAACTGCATTTGTGAAGTAAAACTTAAGTCCGAGTGCTTCAGCAACTTGCTTACATAAAACATTTTTTCCTGATCCAGCAGGCCCTGTCAAGAAAACAGGTTCGTTGTTTGCTACAAACTTAAGAACTGTCTCGAACTTTTCATGCTGAACACCTTCGACCTTCTTAGGAACTCCATCGATTACTGTATTAATCTTTCTTTCGATTACTCCGTACTCGCTCTTGATGAAATCCTGAATCGTCTGCTTTACGTTTCCAATGATTTCTGATTCTATCTTTTCAGCCTGCGTCTGAGCGATGATTGATGCTACTGCATTTTCTATAATACTGAGACTTGCTCCAACTTGACCTTCTGTAGGAACTGCCGCACTTGACGGAACTTCTATAGCTTCCAAGCACTCTTCAAATCTTCCTACAAGTTCTCCACGTCCATCTTCCTTATGTTCTTCAGTCCATTTTCTAATGTGATTCTTGATGACTACTGGATCTCCACCGATTCTTGACAGACAAGTTTCAACTGCCTCCTGATTCATCTTAGCTGTTGCACTGATCGAGCAACCTGCCTGCATGTTGTAGAATCTTATCAACATCTTTACCATCTCAATATTTTCCATATCTACGTCCTCCTTTGGAATCTGCACCCTATCTGCGAGGGTTTATTTATTTGATAATTATATTCTAACACCTATAGATGCATATGTCAATAATTTTTTTAAAAAAATATCAATTATTTTCGTAATCGATACTTAATTCTTCTATATTCATCATATACTGGCTTCCATATAATTTCACATTGCTTGCGTTCGGCAGGGAAAAACTTCTCAAGCGTATCAAGTTCATCCTGAAGATGCAATGCAAACGGGCATCCCTTGCACCCTGTCCTATAAAAATTATACGGTTCATGATAAATCTCACAGATTTCAACATTATATCTGTCAATAAACCATTCTTCCCATTCCTTCGTCATTACAGCAAGTGGCTGAAATGCCTTAATCTTGCCATCCTTACTAAATGCAAGACATGCCGCCTTATCTCTTCCGCCACCTTCATCTCTCATTACTCCTGAAATAGGAATACTTCTTCCGCTTTCCTTCTGAAATTTCTTAAGCGGCTTCTTTTTCATTTCGTCACAACATCTTGCTGATACTTTTAGATCATTCTTATGTTCCTCGGTGAACAAATACCTTAACGATTCGGGACAAGAATATCCTGCTTTCCATTTCTTTTCTTCATCAAATCCTGAATAAACTTTTACTCCTTTAGTCATTCCTTTATCCTGAAACCTTTCAAGATATATCGAGAACACCTTACTTTTGAACGGATATCCTTTCTCTCTGAGCATTTTCGTTATTGGCACACTTGGCTGAATAATCACAAACCTACTATCATGTTCCGCCTTTTTCTTTACAAAATCCCTGATCATGTTCAACTCGATCCCAGTATCAGCAAACACTCTTGGTATCTTATTATTCGGAACTGCCATATCAATCAGTGCAGACAAGACTGTGCTATCCTTGCCACCGCTAAAGCTTATGTAAAACTTGTCTTCTCCGTACTGATCGATGACACTCCTTATTTTATCAATTCTATCAAGTAACAAAAAAGCATTATCCATTATGAAAATCCTCTATTCTATACTGTCTACCCATAAGGCTCTTAGCATATTCAGTCAGCGTAATCTTGCTGTAGAATATACCCTTGCTATTTCTTCCTTTATCAGGAATCTTCTTTATAACTTCCGTAAAGAACCTCTTACTTGACATCTCATATTCATTATTCTGCTTTGCCCACTTCGAGTACAAGCCAAACAAGTCACTTGCCATTATATGTTCATCACTTGTATAATCTATAACAATGCACTGTTCGATAAAACCTGCAATCAAGTCCATTTCCTGCTTATATTCTTTCGTGGCATTCATTACACATGACGGATCTTCTATTCCTTCTCTCTGCCATTTCATGCATCCTTCAACTGCCCAAGCTAATATCTGTGGAAATTCCTGTCTAAGCTTATATTTCAGATTCTTGTCAACTTTCTCCTTTGGGATATTAACTTCAAACGGAATAAGCTTGATTCTTCTCCAAATACCAAAGTCAGTACCTCTTATCGTAGGCTTGTGGTTCGTTGCTATCCAAACTTTGAACTCAGGCGTATACTCAAATTCATCTCCGTACAAGAATCTGCATGTTACTTTTGAACCACCAGTAAGCTGTTTCAGCAATCCTTCATTAAGACGAACACCCTCGGTAGGCTCTTCACAAGTTACAAACCTTGCAGATTTCAATCTTGCTATATCTGAATTAGCACCACCACCTGAACTTCCAAGTTTAGACTGAATCATAAATGTATCAGGCTGTGTATTGCTTGCGTATCCGCCTAACAAATCAGCCAATGTATCAAGAAACGTAGACTTGCCATTATTTCCCATTCCATACAAGAAATACGCACACTGCTCTCTGTTCGAGCCGCTAAGGCTATATCCAACACACTTCTGAATATACTCTATCAATTCCTGATCACCATTCATTACATCATTCAAGAATGACAACCATAACTTAGGCTTTCCCTTTTTTACGTCATATTCTGAATTGCAAATTTTACTCATCATGAAATTTGCATCGTGCGGTATCAATTCTCCGTTTCTGAGATTTATGATGCCATTCTGACAATTCAAGAAATCAGGATAACTATCAAAATCATCGGGAGCGGCAGGGATATCATTAAGATGCTGACATTCTTTAATCATAGCTTCTTTAGCGTTGCTCCCTGCTGTTCTTTTTGCAAACTTCAATGCCTGTTCCTGCAAATCCTCGTCTTGAAGATTCCAAGCTTCACGCTTTAAATCTTCACAAACTTCATCAGCAAGTTTCTTGATCTCGCCCATTTCATCAAGGACCCAAGTTTTGCCATCCCAAAAATACCATTTCTTACGATTGTACGAATATCTTATAACATTGCCGAATTTATCATACAGTCTATGAGCATTTCCAGTATCAGTCATGTCATAATTGCTTGCCTTTTTTTCGGCATCTACTCCTACACCTACTTTTCCACCCTTAAAAAATGCTACTGCAAGTGACGTATCATCATCATATCTATTCGGTTCATAGCATTCTATGCAATTCGCACATGCCTTACTTATGGTCATATTTCCATATGTATCAGAACCTCTCTTCGTATCCCACTTCTTACGATACAATCCACTCGACCTGAAAATCCTATCCATCTGAGATGCATTTCTTCCAGTCCAAAAAGCTAACTGATTACACAATGCCATATCAGCTTCACTTTGCGATGGATATACTCCCTGCCAGTTGCCCGAATACAACATATTAAACAACTGTCCAGTCTTACAAGCACGAGCCTTATCAATTATCTCCTGATCATCAAGATCGACAGTAACATTGTATCTTATCTCTGCTTTAGGAACTGACGATGGAAGATACTTACTATGCAATACTTTTATCGATTCAGTGCAATCCCGAATCTTTGTGTACGCCTGATTATAAACATTTCCAGTGCAGATGAAATACCTTCCCTTTGAATACATTTCAACTCCACCTTTTCTTCTTGCTCCATCAGGCAACTTTCCCTTACAGATAATATGGATTCCAGTTTTGCTTTTACTAATTTCTGCATACGACTGAAGCGTTTCAACAAATTCGTCACAGAAATCAAGATTGTCAAGGCAATGATCCAAATCAACACCAAAATATCCTGACTTTTCATCAAACATAAATCCTATTCCGTCAAACCCAAACGTATCACATGCCTTTACAGCCTGAGCAAACGTTCCCCATGTCTTAGGATTGTTCGACTGTGCATTCTTGCCTGAAAATGGACTTTTCGGAGTCTTGTCATTACCTTGCCAACAAACCCAATTATCAAGCTTCTTTAATTCATCAGGTATATTTTCTATTATGGTCTGCATTGCGTAACTCTCCTTGTAATCTCTTAATTTCCGACTCCATAACAATCCATCTGTTTGTTCCTGCAATCTTCTTTGCTTCTATCTTTCCTGTTCTTGCCCAACTTCTTGCTGTGCGAACTTTTATTCCAAGCATCTGAGCAGTTTCATTAAGATTATAGCCTCTCTCCATTGTTACAATCCTCCTTTCTATATGAATGTCTGCGTAATTATATTAACATATATATACATATATGTCAATCTAAAAATCGCAATTTTCATCCTCTTCACATATCTGTTCAAGTAATCCTGATTCTTTCAAATGCAAATAACTTTTGATCGATGCAATCAATCCTTCTTCACTTCTTTCTCCATTATAACTAAACGTATGCATTACTTCATGTCCATCAGAAGCATATACGTTTAACGTATTACCGCTAAGCGTTGCTGAATATCCATCATAAACTACCTTCTTCATCCTCTACTACCTCCGCATCTATTTTCTTGTAATATCTATCACGCTTTTTACTCCAACCTATATACATTCCAAAATCATCAATAAAATCAATCACAGTGCCATGATCCTTGCCTTCAGCTTTTCTTCCTACTCGCCCTACGCTCTGAATGACTGTTGTCTCATCCTTTTCAGGCGTTACAAATACAACATATCTTAAATTCGGAACATCTAGTCCTTCTTTTGCAAGTGCGTATGTGGCAAAAATGCAATCTAACTCACCATTATTCAATCTATTCAATGATGCTTTCCTAAGTTCTCTTGAACTTTTTGTCATTGTCATTCCAGACAAACATATTGATCTACCTGAATATGCATCATTCATAGATTTCAGATATTCAACTCTGTTCCCTAAAACAAGAACTGGCTCTCCTTTCGGCAATTCATTTATCTTATTCATTACAAAATCAAATCTTGATTTATCATGAATCATATCATCTATTACAGCGTTATAATCAAGTGTTCCATCACCTAACAATACTGCATTGTAATCAGGAACATAACCTGTTCGGATTTTCCGAACAACTACATTACAAGTTTTATCAGATACTTCATCTTTACTTACTTCATGAATAACGTCTCCGATCAATGCAAACATTGACTTTTCAAGTCCATCTGCTCTTTTTGGAGTAGCTGTGAGTCCATACTTATATCTTGCTGACAAATTACTAACTACTTTATAAAACTGAGTCACCTTCGTAGGCGAACCTGCACATCGCTGAACTTCATCAACTATGATTACATCAAAGCAATCCTTATACTTACCGAGATCGATGTTGCACATAGTCTGAACAGTTGCAAATGTAATATGCGTTCCTATGTTTACTTTTCCTGCTGTTATCGTTCCGAACGAACCATCTATATCAAGAACACTCTTTGCTCTATTCATAGACTGATTCAACAAGTCCTGAGTATGCGTGAGCCATAACGCTCTACCTCCTAGTCGAGCAATGATTTCAATGCCGCATTGCGTCTTACCTGACCCACATGGCATTACAAGAACTCCGTTCTTCTTTTTTAGGGCCTCCATAACGGCTTTTTCCTGATATTCGTATAGAATTATATGGCTAGCATACTTTTTAAACTGCTTGAGCGGTGTTTTTATTTCCCAAATTTCGGCATTTGGATACATTGCCCACAATTTTGTCAGACATCCGAACGGAATATACAGGATTCCGCCTCTATTTTCGTAAAGCCATATACTTTTCGGTGTGCTTCCAGTCCATTTACCTAATTTTTGCTTTTTATAAAAATCAGGGTTATCAAGTACCAATTCATTCATGCACCATTTTTGCAATCTATCATCGGCATCAATAACCCGTATGTCATTATCAACTATAAATTTCATATTATCACGCTCCTTTAAACTTTGAATACGTGTGATTTCTTGCGTTACCTGACTTTTCGATCGATTCAATCTTGTCAAGGATCGCTTTCTCATTACTGTTAGACTTCATTAAATTATTTTTCATCTCGTTAATCATAAACTGAGTTGACTTTTGTGCGGCAAGCAATTCTTTCAAAGTCTTATCTATTCCAGTCAACAACAATATCAAATTATCATAATTCTGAGTATCAGCAATTCTCTGAATTTCTTGCTTCTTGGATTTTTCAGTAATAATGAAATCATCCTTGTCCAAGTCATAATACTCACACACTCTCTGCAATGTGTCGCCACTTATTTCATTTCTTCTCAGCATTCCACTGTAATAAGATTTATCCTTGCACATAATAAACTGGCTTATTTTCCCTTGATTAAAGCCTGAGCCTTCAGCTTTGCGAATAGCTTCATCGAGCTTTAGTCCATCAATCTTTATATTCGGAATTCTTCCCATCTTCTCCACCTCCGCTTATACTACAAATATCATTTCCGCACCACAATTAGGGCAATACTTCATTTCATAAGCTGACTTTGTATAGTAATCCTTGCATTCACTGCATACATGGCATTTATAAGCACCCCATCCGTGACTATCATTATCATTAACGCTTATCCACTTTCCCTTTGGTCTTTCGGTTAGTGGTGTGCCATTTTTCAACACCCACCGCTCATGGTCATTTTGAGGTATGTCGTGTATTTTAATTACTATATCCATCTTCTCCACCTCCGCTCATTTCAGCTCCGCATTTAGGGCAATACCTCTCTAATGGCTTATAACCCTTATAGCTCCTTGCTCTGCATTCTGAACATTCATAATGCCATGCACTACTGAACTCAGTTCTCCATTCTAAAACCTCTATCCACTTCCCCTTTGGTCTTTTTGTTTCCTTAACAGTTAACTCCACCATCTTATCAACGTAAGCCTGTTCAACCGCTTGTGCTCTGTCAATTTCTTCATCGGTATATTTAGGCTTTACGGACGGCATAGCTTTTATTTCATCACAGAATACTTCTGTATCCTCGTGCTTGTCTAAATCAAGGCAAGTGTCTTTTGCGTAATCAATCACCGCCTGTCTACTTATACAATCCCTCGAGGTCTCTGCGAGGTTCGTGCGAGGTGTTACGGATGGCAAAGTATCAGAAATGTACTCTTCCAATGTTCTACGTCTTATCATTCTGCGACCATCTGATGTTAATTCACTCGGCATCTTGTCTATGTACTTTAGAACCTCTTTTCGGCTGATACAATCCTCACAAGGCTGTTGCTCTAAGGCTTTGATAGCCATATCGAGTGCTTCTTTTGTCTTTTCACTTATACTTGCAAAATAACAATTCCCCTTGATTTGCTTCACAGCTTCTTCATTCGTCATACTCCGTCACCTGCCTTCCAATTCTTAAATACCTCACCCATAGCCTTATCAAACTCCTTAACCTCTTCTGGGTGGTAATGTCTGTACATTGGACATTGCCATATCTCTTCGCCACTTGGTGATGTGCAACCCATGTCGGCATCATTCCAAGCACATTTCAGACAGAATCTTCTGTAATCATCGTCCATTCTGCTCCTCCTGTTTATACAACTTACAAGCCTTCTGACTTGCTTGATGATAGTTAACACGGTCTTTTTTCTCGCATCTTCCATCACTCCTTGTGTCTCCATTACGATACATAAATGCAAAATACATACATGAACCGCACTTGTTTTCATAATCTCTGATTTTATTGCCTGTCATTCCACATCCTCCAACTCTTTCAGAACTTCTTCCATCGGAATCGTGAACTGTAAATCAACCGCCTCGCATCCTATCGAAAGTGAACATCCATACTTATCTCTTGTCACGTTCACAACCAGAGGAGCTTCTCCGTATATTTTCATTATACTTGGCTTACTCATAAGTCCTTTAAGTATCCATTGTTTATGTATTTCTTTCATTCTTCATCCTCACTTCCTGTCAACATATCTATTTTTTCAAGCACTATTTCAAGAATTGTATCTTTACTGACCATATTAAATAATGGATTGTCGCTTATGTTTTTTATATCTTCCTTTAACTTGTTTGCTTCTTCCTTTGTCATTTCACATTCTCCTTCTCATTTACACATCCCAAATGTCCTCAACATTAACCCTCAGAATTTTTGCAATTCTAATAGCAACAGTTACTTTTGGTTCTCTTTGAGCTTGGCAATATCTGCATACTGTAGTTATATCGAGGTTGCATTTATCGGCTAACATTCGTTCCGTTATCCCCTTTTCTTTTAATAATTGTTTTAGATAAGATACCTTTTCCGTATGTTCAATCATTTTCATCCTCACTCACCGCCTTTTTAAACTCCTAAAATCCTTTCGGCTTAACCCACAAATCAAGGCTTGCTCTATAAACTCCAAAATGCTCGTCAAATTCTGTTTCTATTGGTAACTCCATGATTGCATCTTCAAACGCTTTAGCCATTCTATGTTGAAGTAAAGGTGATACCATTTCTTTAGGCATCTGCATGACTTCTTCCCTTGAAAACATTTGTTGTAACCTGAGATGGTTCAACCCTGTCATATTTACTGTTCTAACACCAACAGGCTGTCGTTTATAAAACGACAATTCGTGCTTCAATGCTCGAATCGTATTGACTTTTCGCTCTCTTCTCATTTTGTATCCTCCTAATCGTCATGCTCGTCCTCACAGCACTCCGAGTAATGCGGGCATAACGGGCAATACTGATCGTCGTAATCACCATTCTCCCAACAATGCTCATACTCGTCGTAACCATTTATACCATCTAAAACATAATCATCATCCATTCCGATTCCTCCTATCCCGTGTATATACTCTTGCCGTACTTTTCTCTTTCAATTCTGTCCTTATCCATGCCACCGTTATCTTCCGGTATCTTATATTCGTTCAGAAAATCCTCAAATTTCTCCATCGCCTGCTGCTGAAACCTGTTAGGCGGATCATTCTTTGGCTTATAATCCAGATGTTTGTCGAACAGGTGCGCGATTTCACGACTACTATTTTTTCTGCCTTGTTTCAACCCATCGTAGTATCCTTTAGGGGCTTTTCTCTCACCGACTTCACGCTTTCCTTTACCACCACCTGTATCTATATTTCTTGATTGATAACCTTCTTTCGCATATAAAGTGATATAATATCTTTCCATTTCGTCTAACTTCTCTAAAGGAAAATGAAGAAAATTAATATCCCATCCATCGGGATTATCCTTTGTTAATAGCCCGTGGGCTTTAAGTGAAATATCAATCCTCTGGAATCCACGCAAATGTTGAAGGATGCGAGATTTTATGTGTCGTGCTTGCCCCACATAACTGAATCTGATTCCTGTCTCGCTATCTTTCCGTGTGAGAAAATAAATCCCGCTGTTGTCATCTATGTTTGGATTGACAGATAATATACGCTTTTCATTTTTTGCATCTATGGCTTTTGCCTTTGCTATATTTTTATAATTATTCTTCATGTGATATAACCTCAATATTTAACTCGGGATGCTTAACATTGGGGAATCCCTTTGAGTAATGGAGCAATGTGAAATAGTTTATATTGTGTATTCTCGCTAAATTTGCAACAGTATCTTCAACTCCGTTTACAATGACTCTTCTAGTAATTCTTCGGTTATTGCATTGCGTGATTTGATCTACCCAACGGCAATTTGATGGTTCATAATTGCCATTAACATCTTTCCTATCAAGCGTACATTCGCCTCGTTTTGCATCGGGCTTGTAGCCTGATTCCATCGCCCATTTATAGAAATTCTCGAATCCATGTTCCCCCAACCATTCATCACAAACTTTGATGCCACGGCCGCCATATAACTCATATTCGTGATTGTTTAGTCTTGTGCAACGGTTAACCATGTTAAGATATACATAATGTATTCTTGTATTAGTTTTTCCTGTCTTTTTGTTTAAATTCTCAATACGCTCCCTACTGTAACAACCGCAAGACTTCGTATGACCGTCTTTTAAATGTGTAGCATCTACTTCAACCACATTCCCACAATCACACTTGCAACACCACATAGTTCTACGTCTACCTGTGGTTCTTGCATACGACAATACTGTTAATCTATTGAACTTTTGTCCGGTTAAGTCTTGAAATTCACCTTTTCTTGGCATGACTATTTCCCTTTCTTTATCTTCATCTGTTTATACCTATCAAATGCGTTATCGGGATTTCTGTAGTACGCTATCTTATCTCTGATCTGCTCGTTTTTAAATTCTTTATATTTTTCGCATTGTCCGTGGCATCGAGGATATCTCTCATTACACATCATGCATGGCGCTTGGGGTCTTGACATTCTCACACCTCACATTTCTATATCTGTGCCTTAGCGCATCCTGTTCTAAACAATATCTGCACTTAGCTTTCCCATACTCCGCTTTTCGCTTTCTGCACCTAGTACATATACCTAAAGCCTTGCATTCCTCATACCTTTTCTTGCTGCTTGCTCGGTTATGCTCTCTTACATATTCAGGATTTTCCTCAAATCGCTTTATGTTATAGCGGTATGCCCTTGCGGAACAACTTTCGCAATATGTTGTTCCGGGCATACTCTTATTCTTTCCACAAATTCGACATAATCCATACTTGATGTAAAACTTATAATCTTCTTTGCGACGATTATTATGTTTCTTCAAGCATTCCGAGCAATAATACCCATCTCGATCCTTAGGTTTCTTGCACTGCGGGCATACTCCTATTAATTTGATTTTTTTTACCACTAGATCACCGCCTATCTGAAAGGCAACTCGGATTCGATACCCTCTGGAATGCTCATAAACCCATCATCAGGAGCCGATGAACCTACAGGCTGAGTGTTCTGCTGTGGCTGTTTCTGAGAATCGTTGTTTCCGGCATATGTTTCACCCTTCTTCGCTTTAGGAAACTCAAATTCGTCACACACGATATCCGTGGTGTAAACCTTGCCGTTCTTGCCCTCATAGGAGCCTGTCTGAATGTGGCCTTTGATCTCTACGCCTGAACCCTTATGCATCCACTTTTCTACAAACTCGGCATTTTTGCCGTATGCTACGCAGCTAATGAAGTCTGCTCCGGCATTCTTTCCCTTGCGCTGACAAGCAATGCTAAATCGTGCCGCTTTCATTGTTTCACCATTCTTTGTTGTAATCTCCTTCACGCCTATATCGCTTGATATAAAGCCTGAGCCGTTCCAAGTATTCATTTTCTTCACTCCTTATCTTCATAGTCAACGCAACTATCGGAATACTCCGTATAGTCGCAATAGTAATCACTCAACTGGTTATCGCAGATAAACTCTCCGTCTTCCTCATAGTAAGGATTCGCCGGAACGTGATATTTGCAATTTCCGCAGCACTCTTCATTATTCATGCATAAATCTCCTTCCTTAAAACGGGCAAGCCGATATATCGTAGTTTTTATCGGCTCTCGCCCACATTACTGTTATGTATTCAGGAACAACATCTCGAATGCGTTCCATCGCCTTCTCTCGGTCTAAAGTCCCTTGCCCCATATGAACCAAGATAATGTGCTTTAAAGTCTTTAAACTCCCTTGCAGGATGCCTATTGTTGTGTCTAACTCACAATGGCCTAATACCTTATGCTGCAAGTTTGGTAAATCATCAGGGACAAGGTTCTTCATGTAATTGCACTCAATGATCATCGTGTCGATATTCTGACTTGTTAATGAGTAGGGGCAGTATTCCAAATCCGTCATGTAGCAGATAGTCTGTCCGTCTACTCTGATAATGAATCCTCGATTCTCAACCCCGTTGTGAGGCAAATCAAAACATTGTATATCGAAGTCCCCAAGGTGTGTGTGTTGCCTTTTCTGTTCCGATAAATACGGCTCCCAGACAGGGGTGAGTTGCTTTAGTTTCTCAGCACTTAAGCTATGATCTTTGTGGCTATGTGTTACAACCGCACCTTTTAGGTTTGCCACATCAAATCCGATGCCCTTCTTTATCTCATTAACAGGAAGTCCTGCATCGAGAATCAGCATTTCGCCATTGTCACGCTTGAGTACATAGCAGTTTGCTTTTGAACCTGTGCTTAAGCATTTAAGAGTCATGGCCTATCATCCTTATCACATCGCCTATGCCCGCCTGACACAAATCATAAACAAGGCATTTACAATCTCTGAGAGTCTCTTCTAATTCCTCAAATTCGTGAGGCGAAAGCTTTATTACTATCATGCCTTTATCACGTTCAAAATCACCATGTGGTAGACATTTCTCCAACTTTTCGCATTTATCGTTCAAATGGTATAAATCTGCAAATGTCATCTAATCCCCCCTCTTATTCTCGTTCATTTCCAACTGCTTGCCACACAAAGGGCAATACTTTATTGAAAACATAAGTTCTTTTCCTACAAAAAAACAGGCGCTCATCTGCATTTCATAAGGTTCGTTCCGCATCTTTTTATCTTTGATATAATCATCATAATTTTCGCAAAATTCGCACATTATACTTTCCTCTTCCTCATTTCCCTCAGAATTTCCTTGAGTGTCTTATTTAGTTCGTGCATCTCATATCTATAAGCAGCACATTCAGCCAAGATAGTTGACTTAAAAGTGTTGTCATCGACTATCGGTGTATCAGGAATTTCTTCCTCTTGTGGTTTAATGTCAATCATTGTTCTTCTCCTTCTTATCCCTCAGTTACAAACGTCTGCTGTCCATCCTCTGAAACAACCACCTCAGCAACAACCTCGTCGTCTAAAGATTTCTGATTTGCATTGTCAGCAATATCCTTTTCAGCCTGCTCTATCGGATCATTAATAAATTCGTCGGCTCCGGTAAACATATCAGCCTGCTGCTTATCTCTGAAATCAAGAGTTATGTTTTTGCAAAGTCTTCTCACACAACTCTTCTTTGCCATCTCGCCATAAAAGTCTTTCCATGCACCGCTGTTTCGGGACTTTGCTTTGCAGGCATCAATTTCATCCTTGGTCATTACTTCGTAGATTTCTGATCCGTCTTTAAATACGCAAACCGCAAATACTCCGAGGATCGCTCCGTTATTGCCAAATTTCGATTTATAATGAATGTGAGCCTGTCCGTTTACAAACTCTTCGTCAAATTCATCGCCATCCTTAATCAGCTTTGAATATATCTGGCTTATAGGCTTTACCGACTTTTCAATAGCCATCTTGCGTAAGCCTTTATAAGAGATTGTGTAAGTCAACTTATCGCTATAGCCTTTGTATATATACACTTCTCCGTTAAGGGCATCTAAATTGTCCTGTGCGCTTCTAACAAGTGCTGTAGCCAGAACTTCTTTGCTATACTTCTGCAGTTCAGGCTTATCCTGAATCAGCGACACGAAGTTAAGAGCAAATCTCTGTTTATTAAACTCAGCAGGTAACGCCCCGCCAACTCGATCAAGTTCCGATGCGAAGTAGCCTGACATAGTAAGTTCTTTCTTTTCCGTCGTAGCTACCTCATTCTTCTTCTCTGCCATCTTCATTTCCTCCTATAAGTTCTTTTTTTAAGAAATTGTTGTAACTGTTAACCGCCGCTGAAACCGTTGCCAAGAGGGGATCACGAAATGCCTGTGGTACGCTATTTTCCTTAAGTTCTTCCTCAAGTAATGTTTTGTATATAACATTGAACATTTTCTCAGCTCGCTTTGCTTTGTCGTCAAAGCATTTTTCCGAAATAAGCATCATCTTCATTCGACCATCAACTCCTTAATGCCCTCTTTGGCGATAAGCCTGATAGTCTGGCATTTGAGCGGGATAGCATTGTCGTTTTCTGACGTAAAAAGTGCGTGGTCATCAAGGAATACAGGCAATTCCTGATCCTTAAATGTCTGTAGCCCGGCTATAACATCTGTAAGAGCAAGAATCTGTGTACTCTGGTTAAGCTGTGAATTAAGCTCCTTGCCATTCACGAGAATCGCACAATCATCCTCAATACTGCCGTTCTTAAGAACTCGGTATAGCCTGAACTGAGCAATATTAAAATGTGAATTGATTTCATCTGATAACTTGTTGTTCTTGAACTTCTTAAATGTCTCGACCTCATAAATCATCTTTTCGTGGTTTGCGCGTTGGATTTCGACACTCTTTTTCTGATCTCGAAGTTCCGAAGCCTTCTCGTCAATGATCCTGTTGTTCTCAATTGACTTGTAGTCTCCATCAATGGTTCTCAAGTCGTTTTTAAGGCTCTCAAGATACTCATTTAAGCCCTGCAACTTCATGTCCGATGAATTTGTCGTTTCTGCCTTTAATGAGCTTATTTCGGCTTGTAGAGAAACGGCCTCTGGGATGTCCTCAAGCCTCGGCTCCGTGATGCTGACCTTCTCCCAGTCCTCCAACTGACCTTTCAGCATTTCAAGGGACGGTGTTACTCGGCTGATTGTTTCTTTTGCATCAGCGATAAGCTTTTCCTTGTCATCAATATCCCTGTGTACCCTAGCTGCCGCCGATTGAATACTACTCAAGTTTCTTGCTTTATCAGCTTCAAAATTCGCTTTCGCATCAGCCAACATCAGCTTTGGAAGATCCTGCTTGCACACAGGACAAGTTGACGAGCCTTCATACTGCTTTTTGAATACTGAGTCGTAATCAATTCTTAGACTTTCAAGAAGTGTATTGCAGTTTTCAATTTCGTTTTCGTTCTCGAAAATGACTTTATTTGCAGTATTTATTACTGTTTCGACATCCCTATACTTATCAATAATGTCGTTATGCTTATCAATGTGTTCCTGACGTTCCTTGTAGAAATCATCCTTGGCCTTTGCATCAATCTCTCGGAGCTTGTTTTCAAGTTCCATGATCCTGACTTTCGTATTTTCGCCATTAAGTTCTGCAATCTCTGCTTCGGTCTGCATGATATGCTCTTTGATGTCCATTTCACGCTCGACAATTCCTGCCTCGTTGACTTCTGCTTTGCCCTCGATTAAGCCGCTAATTTTGGCATCTATCAGTTCTCCTGACTTGCCGTAGGTGTCGTTAAGCTTCTTAAGGCTCTGTTTAGCCATCTGTTCTACTTCTTCAACCTTGTAGCCTTTGCCTAACTCAATCGTCAGTTCTGCAATGCCTGACATTTCTTTTGCTATATCAAGGTCTGAAATGTCCTTCACCATCTCGAACAGGACTTTTCGCATCTCTTCTCTGCCCTTCTTGCTAGTGTCTGCAGTAAAGGCAAATACATGACTCAGCATTAAGAAGTTATCCATATCAACGCCTCGTTCTTTCATCTCGGTAACAAAGCTCGTCGCGGATTTCTCAACGCCATTGATCGTGTAACTGTTTACTGTCGATGAAACCGTCTTTCCAGAATCATCAATCTTTTCCTTGTATTTTTGACTCTTTGATATTCTGCAAGGCTTACCATCAATTGTGAGTTCAGCTTCTACTACGCTTTCGCATTCACTCTCGCCATAAGGCGTGATATTCGGATTAGATACAAGATGTTCATTAACACCTGCCATCAGCCACATCCATGCACAAAACAAAGTCGATTTGCCTGCTGAATTAGCACCCAGAACCTTTGTATTTCCACTAAACTCAACTGTTTTTTCCTTGCAGCCCTTAAAATTCTTTAAATGAAGGCTATTTATTGTCATTTTCATCTGCACTTACCTCGTCTTCATACTTGTAGTATTCTCTATAAACCTTGCCTTTGATCTTCCTGAATGGCATTTCTGCGCCTGCAACCAATAAAAGCCTATTTAACTCTTCTTTGTCGAATGATGAGGTCAGATCATAGCTTTCTGTATCTACTACCGTTGCCTCTACCTCGTCACCATCAGGGTTCATGACGATAACCGTGTCTCCGTTGCTTAAGAAAGTATCACCATGCTCGAACATATAAGCCTTTCTTGATTTCTCGGTGTACTTTACAAATGCGACCTTTAAATACTTCTTCTCTCCCATGTTTTTACCTCTCTTCTATTCTTCAATCACATAAACATTTGCCGATTGTCTTCCAAACTGTATGCAGGTTTCTTCGTCACCCAAGTAAAGGTCTATAACACCTGAACTCATGCCGCCCGTATCAGTTACTACTCGTTCGCCTATGCCTTCGATATAAAGCCTCGTTCCTATTGGATAGTAATTGCTTGCTACTGAATATCCCTCAACAGGATATTCGCCGTTAGCGCAAGGGTTTCCTGTCCATGCATAAGCCGTTAGTTCAAATACTCCGTCTGCAAGGCCTTGAGCATAACCACCGACAGATTCAAAGAATGTGTTGTTTCGAGCTGCCATTGCCTGCTCAATCTTCTGTCTTCTCAACTCAAGTCCTTCTTCAAGCTTCTTCTCAAGTTCTTCTTTCTGCTTTCTTAATCTTGAAAGGGCTTGATTTGTGTTGTGCTGAACATTGCGTATTTCTGAAATATCCTGATTGACCTGATCTATGCTTTGGTTAACCTCTCCAACTCCATTCCATAGCCCCTCAACGTCGGTTGATAAGCTGTTTAGCTGCTCCTGCTGCGCCGTGAAACTTTCAGATGTGCCTTTCTCAAGCTCTGCAAGGCGTTTCTGCGTGTCTCTCAACTTCACAAACATAAATCCCAAGGTTACTAATAAAATCGCCATAAACAGGCTTATAGCAGTTGCGATTATGCCCGTCTTTTCTTTTTCGTTCATTGGTCTATAATCCTTTCCTCTTCATCTGATTTCCACAACTCTGTGATCGTATGAATAATCAAATGGCTAAGTGTAATGTTGCGAAAACCTCTGCTTTTAAATAGGTTTGATAATTTGATAATGTTGTCCTGTAAAAATATCGGAAGAAATGCATCCATATACCCGCTAACGCCAACATCCGGCATTGCAATGACATACTTATCGTTGATTTTCCCGAAGAAAATCCGATATCCGTTTATCTTTACGTCCTTTAAAATCTTTGTTGTCATATTGTTCCTCTTAATATAAAATGGAATTGATCTGACAGGATCACGGTAGTCTCTGTGTTTCATCTACCCATTTGAAATGCAGAGACTTTTTAATTCCTACAATTTGCTGCAAAGATTAGTAATAGCCAAAGCAGACATACTCCGCAGACTATTGATGAAATAATCGGTGTCTTATCAAGGGATGTCATAAACATTAGCAGCACGAAAACCGCTATTACTGTTACTACCTTTAATATCTTTGGTCTTATCTTTCTCATTCCTAATACCCCCATTTGCTCTTTGCTTTTTTGTAGACATCTACTGTCTTTTCGATTTTGGATTCTTTATGCCGGACCTTTATGTAAGATTCGTTAATCTGGTACATAAACTCATACTGTTTAGGATCAAGCCCATGCCCGATTAAGATTGATTTTTGATCCCTAGTTAATCTCTTTCCTCGTTTAGCCATTCGGTTCACCTACCAAACGATAAACATCATAATGAGTAGCCTTGCCATATCTGTTCGTGGTCTTAATCCTATCTGTCACGAACTGATAGCCTGCTCTTTTAAGGTAGTAAATCCTTGCTCCGAGCTGTGTTATTCCTAAATCGGCATAAGCCTGAAATGATGAAATGCTGCCGAAATCTCGGATATACTTAATAACCATTTCGCCTTGTGTCATATTCACCCCTCCTATTCTTCGTAATCAAAAATACTCATTTGGTAGTTTGTCTTAACTTTTGGTTCTTCTGATTCCTTTAATTTCCTGTACTCTTTGTATTTTCGAGTGTATTCATAGGATTCCTTAAAAATGTTACATACGGCTTTGTATAGTTTCGGTTCCCATTTCTTCAAGACATCTAATTCAAACTCAAAATCTCTCCCAAACGGGCAACCCGCGCACCCCGTTCTCTTTAATCCGTATTCCGTATAGCATTTGCTATGAATCACCGAAGCGTACTCTTCATATTCTTTTTTGTCTTCAATTCCGTACCAAAAAATCGGACGATATGTATTTGCTTCTTGGCTCAAAGAAGTACAGGAGTTATAACGGACTCTTGCCCCACCTTCCGCTTTTCGTATTCCTACAACACTTAAGTCTTGAGGACTTGCATATCCATGAGCGGTTTCTTTTTTTGCCAGATTGCAACACTTGTTAGAAATGTTAAATGTCGGTGGGTTTTCAATAAGAAACTCTTTTAGGTATTTATTCCTATTAATATTGAAGAAACTTGTTTCCATTCCTCGACCTTTATGGTTGCACCACCAATCAATAGCTGATTTGCATTTTGGATATTCTTTAATTAATTCTTCATAGGGTTTGTCCTGCCACTTAAATCCATTTTTTTGAAGCCTACCCATAAATTCGCTTACCAACTTGCTGATAAAAGGTTGTCCTGTGAGCTTGCAGGCTAACGGAACGGGTGTCTTCGCCTTTACTCGTTGAATCGTAATTCCGTATTTCTCTTCTAAGTAATCCAAGTGATCTTTTGTGGCTTGATATTCTAATCCGGTATCGAAATACACATATTCAGCATTTGAAGTTACTTTAGAAACAATGTCTGTAATAAGATCGCTGTCACTACCTCCAGAAACAGATACAATGATTCGGTTAAATTTGCCTGAATTAATCAAACTGTCAGCTTTTACAAAGCTGTCAAAAATCGTAGGGTTGTTTGGCAACGTAGATAACATATCTATCATAGTTACCCCTTCCTCTCTTGGGTTAAGTTAATGTTGTGTAAAGCGCTTACGAACATAAGAATGATTTCTTGGATATTTTCATCTAAATTACAAAAATCATTAATAGCTCTCTCTTCTCTTGAAATTGATTTGGAATGACACCATCCCATATATTGAGTAACTTCTGCTCTGTCCAACCCTAACAAATCAACTAACCTTGTAAACTCACTAACAGAAAACCTTCTAGGATGCACAAAGTTTCTAATTAATGTCCTGCATGAAATACCTAACAAAGATGCAATATGTGTAAGTGATAGACCTGTTTCTTGTGCTTTTTTATATAGATAGTTTTGTGCGTTTACCGGAGTTTTTGCGTTTTGATATCTATTGAAATAAGAGTCCTGTGCGTTATAACCAAACTCGTCTTCATAGGTTTTGTTAATTATCATGTAGTGTTTTTCGGACTTTATCGCATCCGCACGAGAATGAACAATTTCAAGTATTCGATAATCAAAGGATTCTTTGCCATAAAGAACGAAGTCTCGTTGCATTAACTTCTCTGTGTGAGTGCCTTTTTGCAGATTTAAAATATGGGTTTTAAATCGCTTTACATGGTCTATCGTTTGACCAATGTACTTTCTGCCAGTAACTTTGTTGTAAATTTCATAAATGTAAATCATCTTCGCTCTCCTGTTTCCTTTAAGAAACAATATTTGCAAAAAAAATAGAGTTAACATCTTCAAGTGTCAGATTAAGAAACTCTGTAATTTTCCAAATCTCACTTAAAAGAAATCTGTTATCTCTGCACTTTCCATAGAAAGCTGCATAGCTCATTCCAATACTTGAACAGAAGTCATCGAGCTTGTAGCCTCTATCTTTGATAAAATACAATAACTTGTTCTTATCCACTTTATGAACCTCCTTATCTTGTGTTTTTTGTTCGTGTTTCCTTTCGGAAACTAAACAAAGTTTACCAAAAGAAACTTGCTATGTCAAGCAAAAAAGTTTCTTTTAGGAAAAATATTTCTTGATTTGGGTGAAAAGTCGAATTATAATCAATTTATATCAAAAAAAATCAAAGGAAGGCACAATATGAGCGACATTTTAAAAGAAAAAACTTCAAAAAGAATAAAGGAACTGAGAACGTCCCATAAATATACAATGGAAAAATTAGCCGAAAAGATAGGTGTATCTAAATCGACTATTGCTAAGTGGGAAAATGGTTATGTTGAAAATATGCGTCAGGATAACATATTGAAACTGGCTTCAATATTTAACGTCCCTGCGACTTACATTATGGGATATGATGATTCCGAGGATGATGTTCCTGCAGATGATCTAACTGATAGAGAAAAGCACTTTGTAGAAGTGTACTCTAAGCTCTCAGAAGAGCAGCAAAAACTTGTTGATAATCTAATGAGAACTTGGTTATCAAAGCAATAAGCTGTGTTTGTTTTTCCGGTGAAAGTTTTCTAAATAATTCTAAGGTTGTATATGTCATGGCTACTCTCCTATTGTGGGGGATAGAGCCGAATCCGTGCATCACAACTTCATCGGCTCTGTTACTCGGAACAATTATAGACTATCATAATAACCTTTGACAATAAAGTTTATTTCTGGCTTAAGCCTAGTTCAATAATGGGTTATCAAATAGACCAAAACAGTATAAAAGGAGGACTATTTAATGGACAATTTTATTCCAACAATAGAAAATTCTGAGTATTTAAAGTTACTTCAAGAAATACGAGAACTAAAGGATATTAAGAAGTTTTCTAATCAGGATATAGCTGACAAAACAGAGGAAAATGGTGAGAGTGTCAGCATTCAAACAATCAAAAAAGTTTTCGGACCTAAATATCTGGAGCAGACTTTCGACTATAACCACACTCTTATACCAATCTATAATGCATTGGTAGATAAATCCGACAATGACGATCCTATTAACAAGATATTAAATACTCGACTCGAAATAAAACGTGAGCAGATAAAGCAATTAGAAACACGACTCGAAGCCAAAGAACAGAAATTTAAAGAGCGCGAACATTTTTTAATGGAATTGATAAACGACTTAAGGCAAGAATTAAAAGATTATCGTGAGGAAATAAATTCTAAAAACGAACAGATCCGTCATCATAATTCTAGTATGGATAAAAAGGATGTGAAAATCCGTGAATTATATGATGAATTAATAAGTATTTTAAAAGACAATAAAAAATAGGAGGTGAGCCTATGGTATGTCCAAATTGTAATAAATCTTTACCTGATGAATCTATAGCTTGTAACTATTGCGGAAACGTATTAAATCAACTTGAAGTTCAACGACAAACAGGTCAGTTGATGACTTATCCTGTTGCTGCTCCACAAATGCCGCAAAGAACACCTGAACAAGCAGGTGCAGAATTGGAATTAGCACAAATAAAGCAAGACAGCACAGTTGAACTTTGCTATATAGGAATTATAGGTGGAATAATATTTATAATTGGCAGCATCGTAGGAAATAGTTTATACGGGGTTATCTTTGGTATAGTCATCCTAATTATTTCTATATCAAAATTATCTCAAACCAAAAGCCGTATTGTTGATCTTAAAAAGATTGCAAGTGGCCGGAAAATTGTTAGTGTATGCCCTATGTGTAAAAGCCCTAATATTCAGATAGGACTTGTTGAGACAGGCTCCACGGCAACCCATGGAGTATCTACTGTAGGTCAAAATATCAACCCTCTTCGACCATTTACACATACTAATGTTCGCCAAGGCAACACATATACAACCAATTCTTACGGTAGCAAAGGCGTATGCCTGAACTGTGGCTGTTCGTTTGACGAACCTGAAAGATTTTTCATGTAATTATAAAAGGACGGTCGAGATCACTCTTCCGTCCTTCTTTACTATGATAATTCAATCAGTTTGTCCTTTATGTCCTTGTTCCATTTGTCATTGTCACACCATATGCACGGGTTATACTCGCCCGTTACGTCCTTCTGACGCACTATATTCTCATTCTTTATATCATATCTCTGTTTCAGCGTCATAATCAAATTAAAGCACATGGCTATATCATCCTCGGACATATTGTCAGTTACACCGATTGAGATTGAGTTGTACTTGTGGCAAATCCCATGAAGATATCCATTTCTGTTCAGTTGTCCACCGTTAACCGAATCGCTCATGAAATCGTCAGGAATGACTTGTATAGCCTTGCCATCGACAATGTGATAATGTGGCGTGGGCTTATGTTCTAACGCCTGAATGACGATATATAATATCTTGTCCTGTCTTTTATCACTATAGTGTTTCGGATCAGCGTACTTCTTCTCTATCTTCATGATTTGCTCAACCTTTCCATAGTCTTGTAGTACAATTTTGGATCAACCGCTTGAAGTTCTTCCATTAAATCATCCATAAGCAGCATGACTTCGCCCAAATCTCTATTTCTTACTATGCTCATAAATTCGCTTGGCGGTTCGCTCGAATACGAATAATCAGGTTTGTCTTCTGGGGTATGATCTAAAATCGTATAGTATGCCGCTAGTTTAATACAAGTATTAGCGTTTGGGTTTTTCTGCCCCTGACACTTTTCAATTGCTTCTAACAAATCTTTTCTTGTAATCAAGGACATCACCGCCTTTACATCTGCTCAAGCTTGTTAATGACTCTCTGATATTCCATCCTTGTCTGTTCATCCGGAGCATCCATCATCATTTCTCTAAGTTCGGATGCAATGTCAGAATTTCTTGAATATCCCTCATATGAGCCGCCTTCTCTTGAGTATCTACCCATGCTGTCACGTTTAGCATTTCTGCCGCGTCCACGGGCGTAAGAATTGCCGTTATTATAGCTGCCGCGGTTACTTCTTCCACCACCACGATAAGAGCCTTCATAAGTGCCGTAGCCGTATGAGCCGCCCTCTTCTTCCTCATACTTCTCAATGATCTTATCAATGTTCTTAACCGCATGAGAAAGCTTATCAATCACCTCAAGAGAATTAGTAGTTACGTCCTCGCTACTATACTTCTTAAGTTCACGACAAAGTTTTTCCTTAAGTTCATAAAGTTCATTCATGTTTCTTTCCTCCTTTCTCACGCTACCCTATTAATAACAAGGTTCGCATTTTGTACTTCGATTGATGGTGTAGGAACTGTTGCAGGATCATCTGTTGTGGCATCTACATAACGAACTGCCACGCTAAAGCAACATCCCTTTGGAACTGTGATTAGTGCTGTGCTTGTTACATTTCCGTATTCATCAACCGCAGCAGGAGTAAAGATAGCTCTACTTGTAAGCCTTGGCTCTCCTAATACACTTATAGCAATCGCTATTGGTGTAACTGTTCCACCCGTAGGAACAGCAATATTTCCGTTAAAAGTAATCTGATAACGGGCAAAACAGTTGTTTGTGCAACCCTTAAGAATAAAAATTCCCGTGCCATCTTCGTGATATACATATCCCTTATTGCATGGTATAGAATCAGTAAACAGTATCGGATTGTCTAATGCGACATTCTGAACTGCATTTGATAAATATTCTGCCATAGGTCACACCTCCTTAGAAGTTGCCACATCCGCAACCATTGTTATTGCAAGTAAAAATAGGTGTTCTACCATAAACAGGTGTGCTAGGAACCGGGCAATTGCTAAGTCTGTTGTAAAGCTGATCTACTTCTTCTGCGAATCCCTGTGCGATAAATGCGTTCTGCGCTGTCTGTGACTCTCTAAGAGTAGCCATATTAAGCTGTGAACGAAGATTATCATTCTCACGCTTGTAGCCATCAAGTTCAAGAGCGCAAAGCTTATCAAGAATAAGCTGACTATTTCTGTTAGTAGCATCAACAATGTCTCTTGTGTTATTTGCATCAGCAAATCTTGTAGCCGCGGACTCGCTCTGAACTATGTTCTGTGTCTGGCAAGTAGCTAAACGGTTGTCGCAGCAGCATTGTGCAAGCTGACTCTGTAGGCTAAACATCTGCTGCATATCTGCCATCTGTCTAGCATTTGCTCCCTGTTCTACGCCTGCAAATCCATTACAAAGTGCCATCTGAACATCACTAAATCCATTTGTAACCGCATTCTGGATGCCTGTTATTGAACTATTAAGCATCTGATCGCGGAATCCTTCGTTCACCTGATTACTCTGGTTCATCCACGGATAAAGCATTGCTCCATCTGCCGCAAGCGCACCGCCACCGCCGAAGCCTCCACCGAAGCCCCAACCATTTCCTGCAATAAGAAGAAGGAGTATAATCCATCCCCAATCGCCTCCGAAGCCACCCATGCCGCCGCTAAAACCGCCGCCATACATAGGTGATACAGGGCATAACCATGCCGCTTTCATCTGTAAGTGCCATTTGTTTGTCCTCCTATAAATTTTGTAGGTTAAGCCGTTATCTCAATTCGATAACGGGTATATGTTCAAAGCCTTGCGCACCGACTTTAAAACCAATTTTTTCCATTTCTGGTTTTAATTTGCATAAAAACCGCCAAAATAGACGTTATACAACCAAAATTGGCTGTTATTTTTTGACTATCTTTTGATTTCAAAGGATATTTCAAAAGTTATTTCCCGAAAAACTGTTTAAACATCGGGTTGTTTTGCAACTGTTTTAATTGTGCATTTGCCGCATTAAACTGTGATTGTGAAATCTTTCCGTTGTTCATCAAGAATTGAATTGCGCCCTGAGGATTATTAGCATATTCCGCGGGGATGTTAAGCTGTTGAAGAATCTGATTAGGATTCTGTTTCAGTTGTGTGTACGCCTGAAATAGCGCTTGTATGTTCATCATTTTTACCACCATCCTTGTTTTCATCTGTAATCAAGTCTTTAAGGAACTCTACTTCGCCTTTTAAGGCTTCTATCTCGCCTTTTAAGGCACTTCCTTCATCAACTGTGAAGAACTGAACGCCTGATTCCTCTAATGCCTTTGTAGGGGCTTCTGTGTGTTCTTCCTTTACAAGTTTAAAGACTTCAAATATTGGTTGATCTAACTGCGAAAATCCGAGAGTCTTTGTGCAGATATAAGGCTGACTCTCGATTTTGAATGTCACACTATTTCCCGGAGCAACAGGGTAGTTCCGTGCATATTCCATGTTAGGAACCGAAACAAACCCGCCATTCTGGATTTGCTGATTCTGCTGTTGCTGTTGTGGTTGCTGATAATACATAGGGTTATAAGCCCCGTAATTAGGATAATATGCGTATGCCATAATCTTACCTCTCTATCGTGTCCAGAAATATGCTACTGTCTCGTCACCAGATTCCCATGTGTCGTAATAATTTCCGTTTACTACGGCTACAACATGGTTTCCTGTTCCGACCAAATATGTACCAACGGGGTTATGATAGCAAAAGTCCTTTATTGTAAAGCAATCAGGGCAAGTCGCAGGTAGGTTCTCTCTGTAAAATCCGTGCTGTCTAAGAACTGATCCGATAACACTATTGCTGCTAGGCATATCACCCATTTGGTAGGCATTAGCCGCAAGTAAAGTGAAAGCCTTTTCCCAATCTATGTTTAATACTTTTGTTAATGCCCTTACCGCGCAATCTCCTACTGATACGCGCCCCGTAGGATTTGGATTGTAATACCTAAACATTGTCTTGCCCTCCTATGCCCTAATTATCAATAAAAAAAGAGCCATCCACAATCAAGTGAACGGCTCTAATTCGTAGGCAAATAGTAGGCTATTTGCAATGTTCAATTATAGTATTCTGTGATGCCCTAAAGATTTCTTTAACATACTGAGTGGAAAGGCATAGCATTTCAGCTATTTCCTCATAGGTCTTGCCTTCCATCTTCATGTAAAGGATTTGTCGATTCCTTGGATTCCATACCCAATCTTCGGCGATCCTGATTATTTCCGAGCGAGATATCCCCAAATCTCGCAGTTTCATATGCTTACCTCACTCTAATCTTTTGTCCATCATCGAATTTTATGTTGTTTAGCTCCAAAAGCTTGTCAACAGTTATGTTGAATTGCTCCGCGATCCTGACTAAAGAATCTCCAGACTTAAATGTGTAGAACTCTTCAACTGGTTTAATCAGCTTGTCAGCGACACGGCCTTCCTTGTGTCCCCAAATGATGTAATGCTTATAGTACATAGGCATATCATTACCATAGGCTTTCCTTAAATCTTCATAGTTCGCCTTGTAATAGTCAACATTAAACGTCGCTATGGCCTGCCTATGCTCTTTCATTCCGTTCTTTACGAAATGGGCGATGTATTTATCATAGTTGCCACCAAAAGCATCCTGCAAGTCTTTATACTTGTCTCGATAATACTTTCCATCGTATACAAGCGAATAGTCTATACCGTCATACACCGAAATCGGATAAATATGGTAGTCAGCTACACGCTTTTCCTTATATCCATGTGTGATGTAATGTTGATAATACTTCGGTAAATCCTCTCCAAAAGCCTTTCTCAAGTCCTCATAGTTGGCGTTATAAATTCCGAGGATGAAATCTTCTTTGGCCTGTCTAGCTTCTTTCATTCCATGCTTAAGGAAGTGATTGAACACGCCAACCTTATCCTTTGTGCCGTAGAAGTTCTTAATGTCCTCATACTTGTTGATATAGAAGTCGTATTCGTAGACTAATGAATAGTCAAGTCCGTCAACGACAAGATCAGGCTCGATTATCTCTTCATCATATTTTGGTCTGCCGTAACCATCAATCTTACTGTAGTTAAGGCTATAAGTCTTCTTGCGAACGCCACCACCATTAGGAACGACACCCGTATCAGGTGAAGTATTTCCCTCGATGGTATAAACATACTTGTCATCGACATCGTACACAATTCCAACGTGGCCTTGTTCTCCGTAAATATCAAGGAAATAAATTATATCGCCCTTTTCTGGATCACTCTTATAGTATTGTCCTCGTTGCTTAAAGTACAAGGCTCCTGTCGGGCAATACGCTGTCCACCCGCCTAATAGTTTTTTTGCTTCATCCTTGCCATAAGCTTTATAGAAAATCCACATTACAAAGGATTGACACCAAGCGTATCCGTCAAGAAATGGACTTCCAACCCAATTATGCAAATCTCTGGCATACTTCGTATAGTTGTTATATCCTGCATTCTTGGTCTTATCGTCTTCGTATTCAGGCGTTTTCTTCTCAAGATAGCCGACTTCATCCTCGGCAATCTTCAAGACCTTGCTTACATAGTTCATTGCTTACCTCCTTTCCGGATAAATAAAAAGGCACTCCGAAGAGTGCCGTGCCTGTTAGTTGCTATTCAGTTTTATCTTCGCTCTCGCTAAACTGCTTTTCAGCTTCTTCAAGCTGCTTTTCCGCGATCATCCTAATGTTTATAGTGAGCTTTTCAAGAAAATCCGCTATCACATCCGCGGGAACCTCGGCTATTGAGATATTGACCGCTTCTGTAATTCGTTCCTTCATTTCCTTGTTTGCGATGACAAATGGCTTATTCATCTTCCGTTACCTCCTGATTAAGCTTCAATTTTTGCCTGTGCTAAATCAAGCAGGTTTTCAATAAGAGCCTTCTCGTCTTTAGCTGTGATAACCTTATCCTCGCGGTTATTGTCGGAAATAATCTTTCCCGTAGACTCGTCAACCTCTGAATAAGTGATTGACATTCTTTTTCCTACTGCGTCGTTCCATACTGTAACGCTAGTTGCTGTTTTCATTTATGCTACCTCTCTTTCATTTCTAATCTCGTATAAATGCTTAATAGCATCTTCTCCGTAGTTCTTTGAAGATGTATCAGCTTGTTCTTTATAGTGGCTTTCAAGTCTCAAGTTCTCGAAGCCTGCCTGTCGTGCCTTAAGTTCCCATCCAAAAGCCATGTTTGGCGAACCCTCAACAACAAAGTATCTCGGCGTTCTCTCGGCTACATAGCACTCGCCTTGTCCGTATTTCTGCAAGAAAACTTGGTATGACTCGGTTTTTATAGTCTCGCTAAATGTGCTGTCAAGCCATACATAGCACTTGCCATCTTCGGCAATTTTGCCTTCTCCGACATCTCCGAACATTGGTGATGGTGTTTCGTAACAGTAAAGCAACTTGTCTCCATAATCTTCGGTTGTCGCAACACGGGATTTTGTCCCCTTACATCTAAAGTCGCCATCTACCCATAGTTTTCCTTTCGCATGAACAATAATATCTTCTTCAAAATCTGCGCTACCCTGTGTAAAGTAGATATGGTGAGAACCGCTTGAATCTGCTATAGCAAACGACGCTTGAGATGCAGAAGCTAACATCTCTATTGTAGGGCTTGTATACATTGGTAAAGAACCACCTGCGTCACTAATAAAAAACGCTTTTGCAACACCCAAGCCTGTTCTCGCAACCCTAAATGGAGCATTGTCATAATTAGAAACACTTGAACTTCCTGTTGCAAAAGACCAATATCCACTAGAGGGGCTTTGCAAAGCGGCGAATCCATTACTTGCTGTGCCTCCATAAATACTACTACTTGAAAGCGTCCATCCACCTACCGTTCCACCAGTTGCGGTTAATGCTGAACACTCAAGTCTACCATTGTTACGGATAAGAAGTGGATATGTAGTCGTTCCACTTTCGGTTCTACTTACACTAAAGGCAAATCCATTACCGCCTGCCGCCGTAGATGAACTTAATGTCGTTCCATAGGTCACGCCGCTGTCCGTGGCTTCTTTGTAGATATTGTTGGCATTAACAACCCAACCTCCTACTCTACCACCCGTAGCTGTGATATTGGAACATTCAACACTACCATCATAACGAACGACAAACGGATAAGTCGTTGTACCACTAGCCGTGCGGCTAACGCTAAAAGCAAATCCTCTAGCGCCAAGAGCGTCAGAAGAACTGAGCGTCGGTGAATACTCCACTCCATCAACAGTTATGGTCTTCCAAATATTTCTTGCGTTTATAGTCCATCCTGCTATTGTTCCTGTTCCACCCGGATTAACAGTAAAGTATGGACTATCAATTCCAAGTCCACTTGCTACGGTTAACTGAATTTTATCGTTTGCAATAAAATCAATATTGTCAGCCGTAACTTCAAAAACAGTTCCCTGACTCGGATCGGAACTAAGAGCGGCCTGAACAATGTTTCCGTTGCTATCAACCTTAAGAACAATCTCATTGGATTGCTGTGAAACCGTCGAGCGAATTTCCTCGGTTATCAGATTCAGACGACTTCCCGAAACCGCCCAGGAAGTTCCATCGCAGTAATAAACCAAACCGCTACTATTATCGAGATAATACTTGCCCGTGCAAGATGCAGGCGGGTATTGTGTAGCTGACGGTGTTCCGTATCCATAGTAATTGATCGTGTAGCCAAGTCCCGACGTATCGTATTTACTCTGAGCTTCGCTAACGGTAGAAACTATATCCTCGGCACTTTGAGCAATTGCACTCTGCATTTGACTTGTAGTGCTATAGTTGGTAGTCACATCAAGTTCCAACGCATCTAACTGCGCCTGTGCAGCATCTGCTTTTTGGTTAGCCAACTCAGCTTGCCTTAATGCTTCATCTGCTTCTGATTCTCCGAGTGCAACCCATGAATAAGTTGGTGGATTAGTCGAAGTGTCCTTGTCGAATCTGTAATAATCCGTCTTCTCAACGCCTTGGTCTGTATAGTGGTATCTATACAAGTCACCGACATGAGAATCTTTAGCGGCTGTCGTAGTCCACGAATTTGCCGGAGGATTGTTAAGAGTCGGAACGACATTTCCATCGAAATATTCAATGCGTCCGTCGATTTGGTCTTGCAGATTTTGAATCTCGGCATTGTATGTTGTTTGAGTAACATATGTGTTGCTTACTTGCGACAAAACGCTTGAAGCACTTGTCTGAATCAGGCTTTGAGTCTGCTGAGTCGTTGAGTAATTTGTTTGCAGATTAGTTTCAGTTGAAGTCACTCTGCTAGTCAAACCATCAACAGAAATCTCTAACTCATGAGTCTTGCCTTTTGTTCTAACAATGTCGTTAACCACGTTGTTAACAAGTGCAGGCTGAACCTTTTCGCTTTTAGCAACGAATCTATCCCGTAAACCTTGGATGCCCGTCATAGTTTTCCTAATAACATAAGAGACAATCGTTTGGTCACGGGTTATAACTGTAAGTTTTGTTCCGAGCGGCAACATCGGATTTCCATAAGCCGAAACCTCAAATGGTCTGAACGAATCGTTGTCGATATGATCTAAAAGATTTGTCAAGGCTGTTTGAAGTGCTTGTGTTCCCTCTGTGCCGTAAATTAATGGGTTTCCTAATAAAACATAAACATTGGTATCTGTTCCGACAAATGTACCAACGTCACTTGCTGTTCCCCTTGCATTCACTCCCGTAATCGGAGCAGTTGTGTAATCTTCGTAGTAACCTGAACCATCAACATAATAGTCGAGAGTCAGCGTATCAGCGTCACAAAGCGACACATAATCAAATGTGCCGCTAGGTGTAATCTGTCCGAAGCATCCGTTTAATTCGCAGATTGCTTCGATAACCGTCTTTCCGCTGAGTGTTTCTATAACACTAAAACCGCCCATAGTCACGAACGAGTCATTAACAAGCGTCTTTGTTTCCTGTGTGATTCCGAGATGTGTAAAGAAACTATCTCTCAAGTTCTTAATCGTCATCGGGAAAGTAAGGGAATTGTACCAACTTGCCACATCCGCATTAAGGATTTCGTACATCTCGTCGTAGCAAGTCAGTTCTCTCCACCGTCTGTCATTCGTAGGCTTATCAGAATGTACCCTGAAACGTCCCAGAACGGCATGACAATCATTTACATCCTCACTCTCTAACAATATACGCTTGCCATCTTCTGTGAGCAAATATGAGCCGTTTTCAGCAAGCAGATATCCGTCTTCATCCGTGTGGATATCTTGCTCGACCGTTAACCACTCGTCTGTAAAATTGTGATTGACATCTGCGATAGTAATCTTGAAGCAAGCAGCTTCGCATCGACCATACCGCAGATTGTCTTCACTACAAAGGGATTTCTCAAGCGACATCTTTTCAGATACAATGTTTGTGTTTGTGATGGTCAATCCACCACTTGAAGTGATCGTCATGCTTTTCTGCACGGGATTTTTGTATATATCATTGTATTCTTGTAATGTCATATGTGTTTACCTCGATTAATAATGCTCGGATTAATTGGTTGTTATTGTAAGTGTATCTGATATCTTCAAAGATTTATTCTTTTCCAATTCAGAAAAATACATTTCAAGCCTTTCATCCCTGCTTTTTCCGTAATCTTCCTTGTTGTAAGGAAATAAGGCTAAATCTTCAACCAACACTTTCACCTGTTCTTTTGTAATTGTTTTATCATTTAATGCATATTTCATTTCGTCACCTTCCTTTAAATGTTGCTTTGGATAAATCTTGCAATCATTGGTGCTAAATGTTCAGTTACAAAAGCTTGGTTTGGATGCAACTTATCGTTGCCTCCGTAATAACCTCTAAATGTTGAATTATCGATATGAAAACCACCATTTGAATAAAGGTCTAACACAGGAATGCTATATTTATGTCCGACCTCCTTAATTGCGGTTGCCACATCCTCTAAACTATATCCTCCGTCGTTATCCCCTGTTTTATCTGCTCGTCTTAACGGGGTTATAAAGAAAATAAAGGCTTTAGGATATTTTTCAATCAACCCCGCTGCCAATATGTTTAAAGCTCCATATACTGTTGTGTTAACCGCATCGCTTATAGTGCCGAGTGTTGGTGTATAAACAGCCCTTCCATAGTCGTTTGTGCCGCCAAACAGTATAACGATATCTGCGTCGTTATCCATGTCCGTGTATCTTGTACACATAGGATCATAATTTCCGCTATTAACTGCCAATGTGCTACCGCTAATGCCGTAATTCCGGCAATTATAAGCCCCTAAAAGCGACCTGATTTGCGCAGGAAACGGTGCTTTCATTTGTGTACCGCTGTCAGGCGTATAACCATATGTAATACTATCCCCTAAACAATTAATTTTAAATGTTGAATAATTCTTGTAAGTGTAGGGATTGTTCATAACATTATTAACTATGTTATCAATCGGAATCGTGCCTTTAATGTAATAACTGCTTTCCAAAGACATTACATAACTGATAATAATATATTTTGCATTAGATGGCACAGAGAGAGTTATGTTGCCTGTGCCGCTCTGCGAATATCCGCTTATGTAATTGTACTCGTCATCAAAAAACGCACCTTGATGTGTTTGAGCATTCGGATTCGGTGTGGTTATAAAATTAAAGTTAGACACATCTATGTAGTTAGTACAAGCTACTCCGTTTGTTGGCAATATTGCACCGCTTGAGCCACTACAATAATGATTTAATGTAGCTCCGTAGGTTGTAAAAATGTCAGAATCACTAATACTATTTTTTGATATCTTTGTTGTAGCATTTATGTAATAATCATTTTTCTTGTCTAGATAAAATGAAAAGCGAAGGTATTTTGCGTTTAAAGGAATAGCAAAATCATAGTCTATATCTGTTGTTATGTTGGTCTTTTCTATTCCGCTAATAAACACCTTGTCTTTATCATAAAATGCACCTTGGTATGCATTACCAAGAGTGGATGCTAACAACGAGCAAGTTATCTTTTCCGCAAATGAAGAAACATCTATATAATCAGTATGTCCTGTGTTTGCATTCGCTGACGGATTTCCATTTGCAGATTGTATGTAATAACCCTCAACAGAATTATCAAGTGTGAAAATATCACGAACATCAAAGCTCTGTAATTGAGTTATCTTGTCCTCAATGTAGCCGATTTTTATGTTGTCAGCACCGCTGCCAAAAACTTCTTTTAAATATCCAACTTCTACTTTTTTCGATACGCCGCCTTCGACAGCATACATTAAATCATCATCCGCGAGGTTTTCACCTAATGGCAGTTGCGATACCATTGTTCCAAAATCATCAGCCATTTATCTCACCTCCTTAATACTCTATAAACGCAATCCTTGATGGTGCGTATATCTCTTTGTTAAACCAGTTGTATTCCACCGTTCCGGGCATATAAAACGTTCCCGTCTTATAGCTGTCGGTTTCTTCGTCATAGTAGGTCAATTCAACAGTTCTTGCTAATTCATCCGTGTAGTTGGCACGGATGTTCTGAATAAGCGACCTCATATCTTTAAAAGTCAAATATGGTGTCTCAAATTCTAGCTTCGTTGCCGTATGACTTAATACATTACGGTGCAGATAACCATTCGCATCTCTGTAACTATCCAAGTCTTGCCGCTGATTTGGTGCTGACTTATAAGTTTCAACCTTCATAAAAGTTAGAGGGATAGTATAGTTCCCAACTTTTATGTAATATCCTTGGAATGCCATTGCCTATCCCTCCTTTCAAATTAAAAACGGGCTGTTGCCCGTTCTGTTGTAATAGTTATTCGCTTCGCTTCGTGTCGCATTAAACACTTCGCTACTGCTTATTGTTAAGTCCTTGCTTGCTATCTGTCGTAACAAGTCATTCTGCTCCTGTAACAGCTTGTTCTGTTCAGCCATGCTCGACGCATTCATCGTATTGCTATAACTTGAATAGCTTTGATTTGCGAGAACAGGTGAGTTCGGAACAGCCATATCACCGACGATCATATTGGCAAGTTTGCCAAGTGTACCGTCAGTAAGTGGTAAGATTGCCTCCGGACCTGCTTCACCGACGATTGCAGGTGTAGCTCCACCAACAACACCACCGCTTGCGAACAACTTAAGCCCTAATGACGAACCAAGCGATACGCTTGAACTTGTATTCTTAAGGTTTGTCAACTGATTAGCAAGATTCTTAATTTTTGTACCAACAGCTTCAAATCCATTTCCTGAAATAGAAATTGTTGTACTCTTAACTCTTGCAAGTGAACTAATAATATTATTTATCTTCGACTGAACATTGCTGAATGCAAATGTATCAGGTTCAACACCCGCTTTTTTAACAAGATTTTGCCTGTCAAGCCAAGTTTTAAACGAGCCTACAAGTCCTTCTGCTTTAGCAGTACCCTGTTGGAAGTTAGTTTGGAACTGTGATGGTATCTTACTAAGGTTAGTGTTTGACGCTGTTGAAACAGCACTAAAAGTAGTGTCAGCCCATGTCTTTAAGCCGCCCCACTTTCCTGTTCCTTGTGTATATGCATCACCAAACTGCTTACTAGCAGAAGTTGGGAACGTGTTAAATGCTCCACTTGTGATAGCACTTCTTTCTGTAGCCCATCGTCCAAGATCATTCCACTTTGCCGTACCCTGTGTATAAGCATCGCCAAAACGTTTTGAAACATCTGTAGGCAAGTTGTTCATGCCGTTAGCCGTTGTATTAGTTACGCCTGTAGCCCATGTTCCAATGTCGTTCCATGCCTTAGTGCTTTCCGTATACGCTGTTTGGAATTTGCTTGCAACTTCCTTCGGGATTCCTACAAAGCCATTTCCCATATCCTTTGACTTCGATTTAGCCCATGTTCCCAAGCCACTCCAAGTCTTTGTTCCTTTATTGTATGCGTTTTGGAATATATCTACGGTTTCACTTGCAATTCCAGATATTCCAAATCTAAATTTATTCGTGCTGCTTTCGGCTTCATATCCAAATTTTGAAGTCTCGCTGTTAAGGTTCCTTGTTTGCTCGATAAATGATGCAACCGTATCTTTCAGGCTCTTTGTCGCAGTATCAGCTTGATTTGCCCCATCTGTGAAACCCTTCCATGCTCCGAGTGCGCTTGTCCCCAAGTCGCTTGTGTTCAGTTCACTACCACCAAAAGGATTTCTGATAGCCCCTATTACTTCTTCATAAGTCTTCTTAAACTCTTCAAGCTGTTTTCTTGTATCATCGTCAATTAGTTCATTGGCTTTTCCTGCTATTGCTCCCGCCGGACCAGTAAACATCATCTTTGCGCCCTTAGACAGATTACCTGTCTGTGCGGCTTCAATTACATCCGGGAAGAACTTCGCCCACGAAAACTCTCTATAATACTTAGCCATTTCAGAATCGCCAAGCGCATCATATAGAGCTGCCATTAAAGATTTTCCGAGTTCCGTTCCAAAATCCCATGCAAATTTACCGACGGCAATAGTGAGCGCAACTTTCGGGCTAAAGCCAAGGAGCCTTAATCCGCCATACATAGCTGTTGCACCTAACGCATCGTAGATTCCGTCTTCTAACAAATTGTCGCCAATGCTAAATTCAGGAAGTATCGCGCCACTAACTGCGAGTGTTAATCCCGCAATTTTTTTAAGCCCCGTAAGCTTGAGCGTTGCACCCGTCGCACTTGCGGTTATTGTGCTACCACCAAGGGCGGTTGAAAGTAACCCACCGATTGTTCCCACAAGTCCTGTCAACTTCGCAAGTCCAATCAAGCCGACTATCGCCATTCCGATTCTTGTCGTTGCATCGCCATTAGTCCAAAGACTCTTAATAGCATCCGCAAGCGCGAATATTATAGCCTTTGCAAGCTTTAGAAGTTTTGAAGCTAAATCAGGTATATCAAGGTTTCCAATGAACTCCGCAATTTGCTTTCCTACTTCTTCAAAGTCTGCTGTTTCAAAGAATGTGGTTAAGGCTACTAATCCACCTGCAATCCATGTATGTAGGGTTTCACCGAGGTTTCCGATCCATCCTGTCTGAATAAATGCATCAAATCCCTCTGCGAGAGATACCCCAAGGTTCTCCCAATCCATGCCCTTGCCCCATTCATTAAAGAATGTAAGGCCAGTATTGATTGATTCACCGATTGTCATTCCGATATCGTTTAATAATCTAGGATTTATAAGATTATTAAGGAAATCGGCAAGCTTCTGACCGAATGTAGCCGCCTTGCGCTTGATAGCATTCCAATCAATACTCTCAAACTGTTCAGCAAATTTATCAGATAATACTTTACCTACTTCACCCCATTCTCCGGCGCGAATCAAATCAGCAAGACGTTTTCCGAAATCTCCGAGTGCGCTGTCAACGCTTGCTTCTTCATAAACAGCTTTCGTTTCATCCTTTGAACCTGATCCGCTACCACCTTGATTTGTAGTAAGGTTATTCAGTTCATCGAACTTCTGTAACTGCTTATTCAGTTCTTTAGCGTTCTTTGCTGCTTCACCAGTTGCAGTATTTACCCACTTAACCTTTGAATATGTCGAATTGCCCGTCAGCCTTGCCATAAATGCCGATACCGCATTCATAGCGTCCACAAGCTTATCAATCAATATCTTAAGAGCAGGTGCAACAGCATTGAATATCGGTTCAAATGCCGCACCGAACTGATATTTTAAGGTTAAAAGAGATGTCTTTAACGACTCAACATTCTCTCTTGTGGTTTCGTAGAACGCTCCACTCTTCTGCAACTCTCCAAAAGATTCTGTAATGGCCTTTCTTAAACGCCTAAAGAGTACATATATGCTTCGGATTCCAAAACCATACTTAAGGATTTTCATAAATCCTTTGTCAAAGAATCCGTCTGCGCTTTTCTTAACCCCTGCCAATGCACTTACAATACCTTTAAGAGACTTCTTGATGCCCTCAAATGCTTTATTGACAGCGCCGTCAAACATATCTTTCAGCGAAATCCTTGCCGCATAAGCTTTTTCTTTAGTTTCATCTAATCCGCTGTTATCGGGTTTGACTTGCGCCGCGTTTAATGCCGCAACTGCATCCCTTACATCCTGAACAGTTTGATTTAGCTGACTACTCGTCTGTTCCAAGCTTTCTTTGTAAGGTTGAAGCGGATCAGTATAAGCTTTACCAGAATTGATAAGTTCGTTCTGTTTAGCTAACAGTTCATCATACTTTGCGCTTGTCTCTTTAATTGAGTTCTGTAAATTAGTCCACTCTTCGGTAATGCCGTCTTTTGGTTTGCCTCCGCTGTCCGTCATCTGCTGTTCTTTGGCCTTAAGGCTTTCGAGTTCGCTACCCGTCCTCTCCATCGCTTTTTGTAATCTTTCCATTGTTTCAGTTGGCACATTGGTATTACCTAACTGTGCGAACTTCTCCCTAAGTACATCAATAGCACTTTGGATGGAAATTACTCGTCTTTCAAACGATGTATAAGACGAAGAGTCCCCGTTCATGGCGGCATTGGCATATGATTGAAGCCCCGCAAGCGATTGCTGAATTTTGCCTACGCTGTTAATTACATCTTTCTGGGCTTTTGATATTCCCGAAGTGTCTATCTTAAGTCCACCTGACTTGTTAGCACTATTAATAGCTTTCTGCATATTATCAAGCTTAGAAACGTCAATCCCGTTCATAGCCTTTTGGAGTGCATCAAGTCTTGTCTCAAGCTTTTCAAGGGCTTGCATAGACTTGTAAGTAGAGGCTTCGACTTCTATTTGCAGTTTATCTATAGTCTGCTCTGCCAACGCTATTCTCCTTTCTTCTGAAACTTCTTTTCTGCTTTAGCCGCCCAAGATAAGAACTTCTCAAGTTCCTTTCGTTGAACAGCCTTCTTTTCTTCTTCCGTCTTCTCAAACATCTCAATTGGCTTAGATAAATACTTTGATTTTGCTTTTTGTCCGTTAAATGAATGATCTATAGCAAAAACAAAAGCATTTATTCCATAATTGCCTACCCATGCATGAATATAAGCATTAATGGAATTGATTTTGTTTTTGTATGCCTGTTCCCATGCTTCAATAATTCTTGGGTTACTATGCCAGAACTGTTCTTCGGTCATTCCGTACTGATAGCATAAAGGCCACCATTTCTTAAACAACCTTATTCTGTAACTGCCTTGCTGTTCTTCTTCGTAGCTTTCGGTGCTGTCGATTCCACTTTCTCCTGCTCCTTCTTTGTTTGCTCCATAAGGGCGCGAAAAAAACCCGAGTCTTCAAGCGCCTTTGCATAAGCTCCAACGATATCCTCAAGTGTTCCACCGTTGATTATGTGCTTAGAAATCTCGTCAGATGCCTGCTTTTCATCCATGCCACTACAATATGCGAAAAAGCAGTTGACCGCAGCCATACCTGTTATGTTTGTAACCTTAATGTCATGCTTATCAAGTTCTACAAGATATTCAAAATCTAAATCCTTTACAAAATAGGCTTTACCATTAACTGTAAATTTTTCCATTGCTTTATCCTCCGTTATTAAAATCTAAAAAAATAAGGGCAGACAGCCCAATCTATGTAAGCCATCTGCCCTTTGTTTGTTATTCCGTCCTATTTTAGAATGCCGTACTTACGACATTATGCTGATGCAGGATCAGTAGGATTTACTGCTGTGAAGAATCCGGGTTCTCCTATTGGAACAAAGTGTCCTGTTGTCTCAAGAACTGAGTCAACATCTGCACCCGGATTACCGCGTGGAACGATATCTACTGGCATAAAGAATGAATCTGAAATGCCCGGAATGTAGAATACAAGCCATGCTCTCTTGCCCGAAGCCTTGTTTCCCTCGTTTGTCTCATACATTTCATCCCAAGTATCGCAAAATGCCTGAGTGTAATTAAATGTAATAGCGATATCACCACCACCAAGATCACGAAGTCCCTGAATGTATGTTCTGTACTTGGTTGCGTTCAGGCTTGTAGTCTCAAGTAAGCTTGGTGCGTCATCCATTGCAGGGATGCTCTTAGGTCCGGGAATATTTGTATAATTACTCGTCGGACGAACGCCGCTAGTAGCTTCATAGGCTATTCCAAGTCTGATGCCCGCTGTGCTAAGATCAATAGCTGCTGCCATTTCTTTTACCTCCATATTATTTAATTAAAAAAGCACCCTTTCGGATGCTTAATTATTGTGATGCTAAAATGTGTCCCCACTACCGATTACTCGCCTAGCTCTGAACACGAATCTGTGAATATTATTATCCTTTTGGTATATCGGCAACATAAACACCGAATACCTAAGTCTTTTAAGTGCAAGTATGCAAGCATTTGTTACAATCCTTGCATCTGATTTGTTTGTGTTGGTAGAAACATCAATTTGTAATGTGCTTCTAACAGCGTGTACTGTATCATTGGCAATTGTATTACCAAGTTCGTTTTGCCCTACTTCATGAATATAAACATTAGGGAAATTTGGCACTTTGTCCGAAACCTCAGATGTGAACGACATATTAGGATATTTATTGTCGGTCAGTTTTGGCACTCGAACCTTAAGTTGTGTTCGCACAATACTTTCAATTTCAAATAAATCCATAACTAACTCCTAAATACATCTAATGCTTTCACAATCAAATTGTTTCTCATATTCTCGGACGCATGATACAACGGGTATGTACCCTCAGTACCATGTGAATAGACTAATTCGCCCGATTCGTCATAATAGTACCATCCGCGTTGAAACGCATATTTCTGTCCGGGATAAGTACCCACACCATAGCCAAACTCGGATGCGTGTGGTGGATCAGATGCGTTGTAGTAATATCCTGCGCCAAACTCAACAAACAGAGCGTCTTGACCGCTTAGATTTATTATGGCTCTATGAATATACCCTTCATTATCGAAGTCTAATCCGATTTCTGCCCGTGAACTATCCCCTTGTGCTGCTCCTAGCCATGATCTGGCAACAATCACGCCGTCATTCGCGAGTGTTTCAATTAATTTCTCAAGTTTATCATTTAGTTCTTTTCTGTAAGCTTTTAATTTCTTAATAGCTTCATTAATTGAACCTCTTTTGTTTAGATTGATACTGATTTCCATTAATCATCAACTCGCTTTTTGAGGATGAATCGTTCCTCATTTAAAGATGTTTTTATAGCAATTACTCTGTAATCAGCGGTTTCAGGCTTTATGTCCCCGTCTTTGTCGAACTCCAACTCGGATTCAAACCAAATCAAAGTACGCTCGTCGAAAGGAAGTTTGCCTTTATCCGCAGAAATAATAGCATTGTAATCACTAGGGTTAAGGCCGTACTCGCTTAACTGAGTTTCACCTGAGTCAAAGCTAATGTTGGCCTTGAATCTTACCGGAACGGAATAATCATCCTTATACGCATCAACAACAGGTTCCACATCGCCATCTACATCTATATACATGATGTTGCTGTTTATCAGCGGTATTCCATCCTCAGTTAAGGGAATTGCCCCGCTTTCAGTAAGCAGATAATCATCATCATGCGCGTATACAGGCTTCTGTCCCCTGAAATTCGCATAATATAATACTTGTCGATTTTTCCGTAGCTGTCTCATTAATCAACCTCCGGCAAACCTGTAACTATAGATGTAAGCACGGACAGGATTCCCGCTAAAATACTCGCGCTTATAACTACTTTCCAATTAACCTCTGATATCAGCGTCGCTGTGCCTATTGTGGCAATAGCTGTCTGACAGATTGTTTTGATAGCTCTGATAGCCGTGGCTCTCCAAAACGATTTATTGGTTACATCTTTCTTAATTCCATCAAGCATTTAGGGTTCCTCCTTTCCTTCCATACGATCTATTCTGTGATGCGCCGATTTTGATGATTGTTCAACGATGATTAATCGCTTGTCCAAATCATCTACTTTCTTTCGGGTTGCGCTGACATCATATTTGATATCGTTAACCGTCCCCGATATTGCATCTAGCTTATAATTTATTTCAGCGTTTTTAGTGGCTCGTTCTTCTATCGCCTTTACGTCTTCTCTTCGGTTGCTTTTCAAGCCAAAAAAAATAGCAAAGGCAACCGAAACAACGGAAATTAGTATTGTTACTTCGGTTGTCATGTCTTTACCTCGCTTATTTTTAAGTGTGTAGCCCACCACCGATAATACACACACCCTTGCATCAAGGATGCCACGGAAGTACAACACCCTCAACACGCACATCTACTAGGTTTTAAAACAAGGTCGCAAATGCAACAATTCCGTCAAGCAGTTTCGCTTCTTCGGTAAATGTACGATTGACTCCATTCTCTGAATGTCCGTCCTCTGATGAAGCACCTAACTTGTCGTAGCGTCCACCTGCGACCTTTTTAATTACCCAAATGTATTTCTGTAAATCAGCGTCAATCTGTTCCTCGGTCATGTTTACCGGATATCTCCTTCTTAACTTAACCTCGCTGATTACATCGTTGAGGATTTCTGTTAATATGGCTTCTTCGTCAGCCTCCGTAACTTCCAAAGTTATCTTTAAGGAATTTAAAATCTCATTGACATCCATATTAAGCCCTCACTATTTACTTTTTATGCAGACGGTGAATTACCGATTGTTCCAACAACTACGCCGTAAAGGTTCTCAGCGAAAAGCTTGATACCTGATACTACGGAATTGTCTACAACATCTCTTGTGTAGTCAGGATACTCATGAATACCGATAAGTCCTGTTGAGTCTGTTGTGAACTGGAATCCCTCGTTGATGTCTGCAGCGGCAGCGTTTACATAGTAAAGAACGATGTTCTCTTTTGCTGTTGCATAGATCTTGCCCTGTGGTACATCGCTGTTAAGGAATACATCACCAAGTCCAAGGAAGTTCTTTATGTACGTCATACCAAATAAAACCTGAGTGCTTATCGAAGCCGAGCCGAGGTAGGCAGCGAGGTCAAGCGGGTTCATAAAGAACACTGACTGAATGTCTGTATCTTCAAAGATTACCTGTAACTGTCCCCATGCATTTGCAAGTGTGTCCTGAAAACCATCACCTGTTGCTGTTCTTGTACCTGTTGCAAGGAACTGGAAGAACTCTGTTCTGATTCCTCTCTGAATAAGCTTAATCATCTTATCAGTTGTAGCGGTAACAGCCTGATCGTAACCCTTATCATTAATTGCTTCGATAGATGTTGACTTTCTCCACTTCTTGAGTGTAATCTCACCGATTGGCTCCCAAGTTGTAGCAAACTCTGAAAGCGGGATGATCTCGCCTTCTGGAACCTCACCACTCTGAAGTGTTCCAGTAACCTTCATTACCTTAAGAACTGATCCTGATTCCTTCTGAATCTTTCTTGTAACGCCAAGTGCTTCAACGAGTTTTCTGATATCGCCATTGAATAACTCAACGAACTCTCTTTCACGAACTCTCGCGAAATTTACAGACTTTGAAAGTCTTGTTTCTGCGCTAGTTGTAACATTATCCATTGTTAATTCCTCCTATAGTTTTTATTCAAATAATTCCCAGTTTTCCGCCATAGCCTTATGTCTTTCTTCTCTGTCCGGAATCGCCATGATTTCATCTTTGGTCATCGAAGCGTAAACACCTGTTTTGGCACGCGGAATGCTTTTATATAGTTCCTGTTCTTTCTCTAAAACCTTGTTGTCGATTATCTTCTTCTGTAGTTTGAAAAGAGTCTCAACATCGTTATCAACTTGGGCTGTCGCAGCCGTAATAGCTGATTGCTTGTCATAGCCAAGATCAAGGAACTGCTCTGTAAATTTATGGATCGAGTTCTCTCGCTCCAACTCAGCAAGTCTTAAATCCCTTGCGGCTTCTGCTTCTGCCTTCTGTAAGTCGGCCTGCTCCTTCTCTGAAAGAGTGGCATTGTACTTCTTCTTGTAGTCAGCTAACTCTGACGAAGCCTTATCAAAAGACTTCTTAAGCTTTGCATTCTCAAATATCAGCTTCTGAACCTGACTCTCGATATCTGCGGCTGTGGTAGGCTCTTTTTCCGCAGTATCTACTGTGGTTTCTGTAGCTGTTGCCTGTACTGCATCGCCTGTGTCAACTGTTGTTACGTTTGTGTTCTCGTCCATAAAATTTTACCTATGTCCTTTCTGCGAAATTTGTTTGATAAGGCGCTTTCTCTAGTGCCACAACTTTGCGCTTTGTAAGTCATCTCCGACTGATTTGTTTGCGTTTTTAATGAGTTTCTCTACTCAAAAATCTATATAAAAAGGGAATCCGTAGATTCCTCTGCGAACTCCCATCTATATCCGTATGCTGTTTTTCTTTTCCCTTCGCAACACTCTTTAATTGATGTGTTGTGATAGTTTTTTGCGTGTTTTAATTCTGCAAAATTAAACCATTGTTTTATAAATTCACCCATTATAGACAGTTGATTTATATGAACATTGGCGTATTTAGTTTTTAGCTTATAGAAATCCCTTTTTGCTCGATTCCCTTTGTGGCTAAAAGAAACTTTATATCTTTCAGGATGTCTTTCCATCGAATATTTCACGTTATAACTTAATGTACACCACTCTAGGTTATCGACTTTATTGTTCGTTTTGTTTTCATCCTTATGATTTATTATCGGGTAATTGTTTGGGTTTTCTAAAAAGGCTTCTCCGACGAGTCTATGAATAACAAATTGTTTCTTTTTCCCGTTTTTTCTTAATTCAACCCACTCATAACCACGATTGTTAACCTTGGGTGTTAAGTTTTTGGCATAGCCTCTTTTTTGATAATTGAGGCTTCTGACATTCCCTAAACTGCTTACTTGGTATAATCCTTCATACCCTTCAATATCTTTCCAAACTTCCATATCATTACCGCCTTTCAGTAATCGCCTTATATATTTATTGGCAAGGAAACAACTAAGGCTTGTTGCTTTCGTGTTGCAATCACTATCCTTGCCAAGTTTCGCTTATACATAAACCGCTACACAGCGACATCCAATTACCTCTTCCGGGCATTCAGCGCCAGTAGATAATTCGCTAGTCACATCCTTTGGATAAAGCATTCTTGCACGCCCCACATCAAAGTACGAATCAATTGGTATCTTCGCGCCGTTTACTTCTTGGTGTGTTAAACGGACACGATCATCAGGATAAGCCATCCAGATTTTGTGAGTCTTCCCATTCTCTTTGGCCTCAATAAACTCCTTACTTCCCCAAAGGGTGTTCGACTCGTTTTCTGCTACGAATTGCGCCCTATCCTCGGAAACCCAGTAGGGGTTCTCGCCCGTATAATCGTAATCATCGGGCGATGATTCCAAGTTCTCAACCGTACTTTCGTATATTTCCTCGACCAAATTTTCAACATACTTTTCTACCTGCTGTTCATCATCACCGAAAAACTTCTCTTCTTCTACAACATCGTAAATCATGTATGTTAACTCTTGGGTTAGGGCAACCTTGTTAAGCTGCCCTAAGTCCATGTTCGCTAATAAAGCATCAAAGAATATCATAATGTAGTCCTCAATTATAAGGGCTGTTTTCTTCCGGTTCTTCTTCTGTTTGTCCGTTAGCTTCATTTCACCGAAATACTGCTCATACGGAAGTGAACGCCGTTTGAGAATATTCAGTTTATCAAAGCTTTGTTCAGCCATTTATATTAGGACTCCTATCTATCTGGTCTGTTACCCTGTCGCTTGAAAGTTCAGTATCAACTTCAATCTGATTTTCAGCCTGAATTGGTTCCTCACCAAACGTCTTCTGCTGATACTGTTCAATCGCATCCTTGCTTCTTTCCCAAACCTGACTAGGATCATCGAAGAAGTTAATACTCTGAATTGCATCAAGGCCATTAATACCGTGAGCAACCATTGTTGCGAATGCATTAGTTTTAACTGTCATTTCATATGACTTCTGCCTCTTTATATAAGGCTTTATGTCTGAAAGCGTCAGTTCCTTAATAGGATCATCAGAATCAAGTCGTACATTCTTTGCTATTGCCCTGAATACAACTCGAAGTTCAGCGCACTTGCAAAGGTCTTGTATGTTTTCCTTCTTGCTTGCCGAAGCTTCTGCAGCACTCCATCCCGAAGCATCTGACATTGCTATTCCCGACGATCCACCCGAAGTGTCATTTCTCTGAGGAACATCACACTTCGATAATATGGTCTGACGTTTTGCAATTATGTTGCTCAATAAACCTGAGTAGTTATAATTTACTGTCAACGGAGTGATTGAAGGCTTTCCGTTAGGATTCGAGAATGTCTGCAACCATTGACCGTTTTCAGGTCTTTTAGTTCTTGTAACCGTGGTTCCATCCTCAAGTTGAACTTCCTCGGTCTGAAACTCAACGTCATTAGCGTGCCAGATACATTGAGTATTCTGATCTACGTCATTAAGGAAATCAGAATTAAGCAAGTTAAGGGCATCCATTTCAGGAATCTGACGCTCAAAGCATCCCATTCGGTCATACGCTCTTATCCATTCAACTATCGGGATGATTCCCAACGGGTTAAGCCATTCCTCGGTAATCTTGTTTCCGACTACCTTAAACCTGCGGTTCTGGGTGAAACAGTTATACTGCTTATTCCCCTTTTCATCCGTATCGCCGAAAGTAACCGCCAAAACAACTCTGCTGTCCGTGTAATATGAGCTTCTAACGACGAATGTAAACTCAGGATTAAGTACATCAAGCGTAAACGGGCTGTCACCCTGTTCATACTCATTATTAGTATCAACATAGGTATATCCGACTCCCGTAATCTCGACATATCGAGCAAGTTCCTGCTGTTTACCGCGACTTCCTGCAAGTTCGTAGTAATCATTAAGTAAGGCTATTGCATCCGAATTGCTATCCGCATTCTGACTACGCTGAACAACTGTTATCGGATAACCCCAATCATAACCAAGCTTAAACTCGGTTATTTGGTTAGCAATGTTGTCTACATCGCAGATATCTATCTCAGGACGAACTTTCTTAATTCTATTAAGTGGCTGATCGCCCTTTTCGTAGCGAAGCAGATACTTTATATCCGTCACATTCTGTCGATGCACGCCTTCGGCCTTCGTAAGAACATCTATTAAGTTATCTCCCGTAATCATCGGCTCCGGTGTATATATAATCTGCCGCCCAAGCTTTGTGTTGTATATCGGGCTTGAATAACTTTCATCTATCATTCTTGCTTCTCCTAAAGAAAAAGCCCCAAGAACATCTCTTGGGGCGTTATTTCTATATATCCAACTTTATTAAAATCATATTTTATGCGTGATTGCAAACTTTAAAATGTCTAATATGTCTTATTTGTCTTGACTTTTTATTTATCGCAGTAAATTTGGCTAAATTCACGGTCAAATTCCTGTAATGCCTTGCCATGAACTACGTTTGCTTGCGCTCTTGAGAGGTTAAGACTATTGCATACAAACTTCCAATCCTTATAAAGCACATATCGAAGCATCAGGATCAGACAGTAATCGTTGTTAACCTGCTCCATTGCAGAAATCTGATTGCGAACCATAAGCATCTGACTTCGAAGCTTGACCATCTTTATTCCGATTTTAGCTCTTTCGTTCTCAAGATTAACCACAATTTCGCCTATAGGATCGTTTTTAGGCATACTCTGAACCCTGTCACCATCCAGATTAGGGCTTTTAAGGGACACCATATCGGATTCTACACTCCTGTATTCCTCAACAGCGGTCTTATATTTGCCTTCGATTCGTCTATAATCTTGTAAATACTGTTTTGCTGTCATGCTAACCTCCTAAAATGGACAATCCATAATTATTGTTCGTCTTTGTAACGTATCAAATGCTCGTTCTGCTATTTGTGCAATACTATCGGGTGCATCATCATGAACATTTTTCCCGATTGTTACATAACTCGCCATTTCTTCTAATGCCCTATCATACTGAGCAGATTTCTCATAAATTATGGTACCCTCTTCATATTCTTCTTTGTTGTGCTTAGTGTTATCTAAAAATCTAAATTTTTGGCGAACTACACCCTCACATGACTTAATCTTGTCTTCTTTAGGTAAATTATTCGGCGCACGGACACTATCACATGAGCATAAATAATTTCGCGACTTTAATTCCTCTTGTATTTTTGACGCATAAAGATTACCACCTGCATTTGCCTCGAATGTCACGTTCTTTATGCCATGTTTTATTATCATATCAACGACTCCCGGAACTGTTACCATTACGCCGCTGCTGTTAAAGTACCAATCAACTATGTAAATCACTTTGTCAGTTTGGTCCTGTAATCCAATTGGCATCGAAACACTATCGCCTCCACCAAAAGCAACGTCACAATTTACCACAAATCTAAACTTGTGGTCGATAGGTAATACGCCATTAAAGTAGCTCAATTCATCAAGTGGAAAAAGCTGCCCTTCTCGCATATACGGACTTTGCTGAAATTTAGCCATCCAATCCGCATCCATTCCACCCTTAATCATTTGATCCCTTAAGTCGGTATAATATTTTGTATTATAGCCGTTATATTCATAGTCAAAGTTGCTTTCGCCGTTCTCATTAAGTGCCGGAATCTTTCGGAACATATAATCAGGATCATCTTTGTTCATTTCCATGAGTCTCATGATAGGATCGTTTACATTCCAAAGAGTTCCAATCATAAGCTGTTTAGAATGTTGGTGCATTCTGTCTACCATTTTATTCATATATTCGGCGAAAGTCTTGTCTGTTCTTGCTTTAGACAGCGCGTGTTCTCTATCACGAATAAGATCGTCTACTGCAAGATATCCGTCATCCGATATATCAACTATACCCGTCCAAGAACCATCGATTCCTCTGAAACAGATTGTTGGGAAGTTTTCAATCCCCGTAAACGATATCGACATCTGCTCTGCTGACCTATCAGTAATAAACTTTTCTTTGGGGTTAAAGTATGAATATAGTTCCTGAAAACAGTATTCATTCTCCGTAAATATCTTTAGAATTTCATCATAGAAGTGCTTTGCCGCCGGACCTGAATACGTTCCCATCGCATTATGACTATGCGGATGCCTTAGGATTACCCATGACAAGAAAAACATAATCATTCCCGATTTCCCAATACGCGCAGGTTCCGACAAGGTATACATTTTGAAGGACTTGCTGTCTTCCAATTTCTGCAAGTCCTCAACAACTATATGTTGTGTCTTTTTCCTAGGTTCATAAAACCGCTTTTCATAGTCTCTCTTATGCTCCATGTAGATTAGATACGACTCGAAATACCAGAATGATTCAAGTTTGACTATCTCCCAGTAGAGATTTCGCCATGTTTCAGCGTTCTCTTTGTCCTCAACTACTTCCTTAAGCGCAATTTCCTTAATATAGTCGCTATAATACTTGTAATAGTCCTTGTTTTCGGTGTCATAAAGAAAACCTAACTGGCAGCAGGTCTGCAAATCCAGATAATAGTCTAGTTGCAATCCTTCTTTCCGCAGGTTCTTTATTGTCATGTCTATAGCTCTTTTGTACTCGAAGTTAATCGCCATCCGTTTTCTCCGTTTCATCCGCACATAAAACCGCTAGTGCTATCTCGATGCAATATTCCCTCGATTCGCGGTCTTTACATTTCCGGTTCTCGAAGTGTATGCAGTTCTCGAAATGACACTCGTTTGATGTGAGGTCTGTCTCTATTCGCATGATCTACCCTCCGTAGTTTTCTAGGACAGCTACATCTCGTAACTGCCCTATGGTTGAGAAGAGGTATATAACTCTATGACAAGAGATTATGTTTGTTTAGAGCGGCCTTTTGGCCTTCATCCGGCTTAAACCTTTTACAGTTTGATTGTCGGGAACTACCAGTTTGCCGCCCTTAGTGCAGTTAAGGCTTCTCGGCAAGAGCCTTATGTGCCGTGGAGGGACTCGAACCCTCACATTCGTCAAACCCCGTTTGCCTTTACTCTTCCACTTAAGCTACACGGCATCTCTTTTTTAGGAAAATGTATTAAAAGGTGTATCACTTATCGTCATCCCGTATCGACAGGATTAATATCGCTATGATTATTACGAATATTGCCATCTTTACTTCTCTTTAGACATTTCTTGGATGTCTTTAGATATTAAATCTCTTATATATCCACTAAAACTCGTCTTTTTAATTTCTGACATCTTCGCTAAATGTTCATACATCCTGTCATTCAGCCTGACGCGAAGATTAAAATCTTTCTTATCGTTTGTCGGTCTCATGCTGTCACCTCTTTCCGTGGTCTGCCTGATTTCCTATATGGTGTTATAGCAGCTTCTTCCGCCGTCATGCCCTTGTCCACCCTGTATTTAAACAATTGTTCTGAAATCTCAAATTCCTTTGAAATCTCAGCAGAAGTCATCTCCTGACCGTTTATATAATATTTGGCTCTCAAGCATCTTCTTTTGGGTGTTTTTACGATATTGTTGGCTATGTAGCAATTATTTGGCGAATAACCTTTTGCATGATCTTTGAGTGCAACATAAAGGCCTTTTTCGTAGCCGTTGTCTAAGCACCATTGATAAAATGCTAGATAATTTTCCCATCCTGCATATTCAAGCTCTTTGTGAAATCTTCGCCAAAGGCTATACAAGTAGCCGCTGTAACGATCATCCTTGTGCCGCTGTAATCCGGTTTCATAGGCATGGCGCCTATTTTCTTCTCCCGTAACCCACTCAAGATTATCAACCCTGTTGTCATCCTTAATTCCATTCTTATGATTCACTTGAGATTTATTCTCAGGATTCAGGATGAACTCTGTTGCTACAAGCCTATGAGCCAAATGAGTATGCTTTTTACCACCATAATTCAGATTGACTTTTACATACCCCTTATTCACTTTATTAGGTCTCAGCAACATTCCTGTTTCGTTGTTTCTTACTCGGCCTAGGTTACTTACTGAATATCTCTTCTTCGTCTCTCTTATATATTTCCATTCTTCGTGTGTATCAGATCTATTATCCATACAACTCCTCCTTTATTATGTGTGACATAATGTCCTATTTGTTTTCAGATGTCGTTTCGGGGTTTCCCCGCGCCGTTTTTGGTGGTTTACATAACACCCGTACGGGGTGCCGCGGCCCCCTTTTTGGCTCTGTCATATTGCACAATGTATACAAGCCCTACTTGCTAAACACTTGCTTTATGTGGTGCGGGCTTTTCTTGCTGATCCGGTGAAGCAAGCTGCAGCCGTTCCGAATCACTTATATTCAAGCGGTTTAGGCGCTCCGACGGTATCAGAAACACCGCATTATTTGCCGCCGTGATGGTCTGATTAAGTGACCATTGAAGCCCGGTCTCAACGTCATTATTTGCAACAGCCAAGGCACCCACGGGGCTATCATTTAACAGGCTGATTTGTGCGGCCTTGTGTGATTCTCTAATATATTTAACAACTTTGTACCGCTCGGGGTTTGACTTTTCATCACTTCCCCATCTCATGAGGGTTGTAACATCTGCCCCAATCATATAACCAAATGACATAATACCAAGAGACTTGTTAAACATACTGCATATATCAATAAATTTATCAGCTAACACTTGTAATAGTTCTGTGTTGTTATAATCAACATAAGACTTTTGATTATTGCATAATGTTCTATCGGGTTTAAATAACTGTTTATAGATATATCTAAATAAGCCGTTGACAGTTTGGTGTTTAATACTCGTAAGGGATTTATAATCCCGTTCAATACATAGCATTGTTAAATAATCATCAACGCATTTATCTATATCAGATTCGATAGTATTAATATTTATATATTTATCTTTTGGAATCGTTCCCGACATAATAATTTTTTATAGGCTCCTCCGATCATTGAAACCCGACAGAGTTATATAATAATTCATAATACGCTTTACATATTGCAGCGGTTGTTAATTCAACACAATTATTATATATTTCGCGATACTCTGCCGCGTGTTTCTTGCCTTTACTGATACCACAAAAAGCGGATGTAAAAACAGCCCAAAAGACAAACACGCCCCCGAAAAGGACAAACCCGCCCCGACGGGGTATTTTTTGCCTCGAGCCGATCCGAGGCACGGACACAAAAAAAGAGCCTCAAAAGAGACTCTCAAAAAAATTTTTTTAGCTCCATTGAGCTGATTTTTTTGTTAGATCGATCTAAACAAAATTTATTTATTATCCTGATTTTCGGGGATGTATTCGAGTAGTTGCGCGGGCTGTTTGTTTAGTATCTCGCAAATTGTGTTAATCGTTGCCGTTGTTACGGGTTCCCCCTTGTTGTTTCTGATCCGTTGCAAAGTTCCTTCACTAATTATCTTTTCTTTGCGTATACGGTTTGTATTATATCCTTTTTTCTTAAGTTCTTCTAATACGTCAATTTTAAATCTAATCATATTTTTACACCTCCGAGTAATTTTTTATCATAATATCACACTTTTAAATGCGTTACAAATACATTTTTTATTGTGCAATTTGTACACGTTTTATTGTGTTTTATTACATTTTAAAATGTGTTTTTGTGCAATTCGTAGAAACGCATTAAAATGTGTAATAACGCTTGTAATTACTCTTTTTATAGTGTATTATATGTATAACAAGTTAAGAACTTGCTGCACAGTAACCGACGGATATTACAACACTTGAAAAGTGAAAATGTAAAACGCTACGTCGGAACATCTGAACAAAAGCAAGAACCACAAAGAACCATAAAAAAATATTTAAATAAACGGAGGTTTAAAACTATGAAGAAAAGAACAAGCATGACTTATATCACAGCAGTATTTAGAAAAGTTTGGCGCTGCGGTTACTGCGATTTGCAGAATATACTTTACGGAATCGATCCCGAATATTACAACAGCGGTGTTTATGGATGGAATTGTGACATCTATATAACAGAAGCGGGAGCCTTCACAACAGGCTATAGAAATATGAGAGGCGAGCGAATCCCTTATGACTTGATAGAAAAGTATGACACCGAAGCCCGCGAGATAATAAAAGGAATGTGGACAGATAACGAGTATCGAAACAAGTTAAACGACTTAAGAGCCCGCTTCTATAATGAACTTGAACAACTTTAATAACTCCCCCGCCGAGAGGATCACAAGCCGCCCCAACTAGCGGCGGCGGGGTTTTCAAGTAACTATTAATAAAGTATAATAAATGATGGGAGGATCAAAAGAAATGATTAAACAAGTAAGAAGCTACTGCAAAAACGATAAAACACTTTACGCCGTTACATACGACGGCGGGCGGGTTGATTACTTCGCGGCCGAACCGATGCCGCAATATTACAACATTGAAGCGGCACCAGAGGACGTTAAAAAGTTCATGGAAACCCACACAAAAAGAACTATAATGACAATTAACGGATTTGAAACAATTTATGAATAAATGGAGGTGGCAAAAATGACACACACGGAAATATTAGAAAAGCTTAGCGATACAATGAATATTTTAGACAAAAGCGGCAATTATGGCGCGAGTGATGAAATAATGGAAATAATAGCCGCCCTTAAAACCGAATGGAATATTGAAGACTAAAGGGGGGGGGGGTGCGATATGCTAATATTACTCGGGTTTATGATACTTCTATGGGGTACAATTAACACCATCGCAGCAGTTAACGAAGCAAACAACGAAGCGCCCGCCGTGGAAATCTCGGAAAATCTGGAACCCCCACGGACACCGCCAAAAATCGACCGTGTAAAGCTTGAACAAATCGCCGCTAATTGTTTAGCCGCTACAAACTGCAGCTTTGACACCTATTATTATTTAAGACACAAAAGCGATATCGAACTAATGGATATAATAAAAGACTTTAATCTCAAATATAACTATGAATAACCCGCCCACCGTGGCGGGTTTTCTTATGGCTTTCTACAAGCCCCAAATAAAGAAGAAAATCGCGAACCCGAACAAATACAAGGCCGCGCGGCTTGCAAGCCTTAAAAAGCCATATAACGGCCTTAAAAAGCTTTTTAAGCGATCCAACGACACCCGCCCGAAATCCTCGGAGCGGGTATTTTTTCGGGTTTAGTTCGGGGGTTCCACCCTCATATATTGCCATTGTGACCGCGTACAAGCCCCAAACAGCCCTTTAAAAGTCAAAAGTGATATATTGCTAGGGTAGACGATCAAAACGCCTTAAAAAGCCGTATACAAAGCCATATATTCTTAAAACAATATATTGTGGTCTGGTTTTTCTAACCGCTAAATATAGATTTCCGGATTTTTTGGGTGTGTGTGTGTCAAAAAATCAATTTTGTTCCCAGAGTTTTCCGTGACAGGGGTGATTTTTTGATCTGAAAAAATTTTTTTAAAAATTATTTTTTCACTACACCCGGATGTATTGACTTTTCTGGGGTGTGTGTGCTGTTTTTTTCATAGACTTAGTGAGTTTTGTCCGTGACAGGGGTGATTTTTAGAGCCTCATTCCTATCGCATCCCATATTGGCTGCATATCTTCGGGAGCTACATTTACAGAATTTGTACCAAATAAAATCTCATAACATTGGTTCCCGTTTGAAGTTGATGGTCGTATTTGACTAATGCAATCAATATTAATAATTACAGGTGTCTTTTTAAAAACATTATCTCTAAATGTATAGATTTTTAAAGCACGCATTATATATACCTCCAAGTTATTATATAAGGGTATTATACCCCTCTAATCAGAGTGTGTGTGTCATTTTTTTGAATTAATAAATCCAGAGTTTCTGACAGGGGAGCTTTTTCTCACAAAAAAATAAAAAATAGTGTTGACATTACACTATAATTAGTGTACATTGTGTATAGGGCAACAAAAACATTCTATACAAGGAGGTGGGTAAGTGAAATTAAAAGAGTTTATGGAGTCAAGCCACTTCAAATTAGCTGACATCGTTGAGTATTACAACCAAGCAAATAAAGAAGTCGTATTCAATACTGCTGTTCAGCGTAGAAGACTCCTGAACAAATCAGTAATCACGTTTTCAAAAAGAAAAGAAGGAAACTTAAGGATATTAAGAATAACTTTAGGAATGGAGGTTTCATTATGAAAAAAGATTATGAAGAGAAACTCAGACTACAGGGTGAAGCTAGTGTAGCAAAAGACAGGCTTATGAACATTGAGTCCAAACTGAGGGATGCAGGATTCATCAGAGAAGCGAACTCTCTCAGCACGATCATTTGGAAACTTGAAGAATGGCAAAACAAGTAGATTGTTATCGGAGGTGCAGTTATGAAATATGCATATGTTAGAGTATCGACAGTTGAACAAAATGAAGCTCGGCAGCTTGAAGCTATGAAGAAATACGACATTCCAGAAGAAAACTATTACATCGAGAAGGTATCTGGCAAGGATACTAACCGCCCGAAGTTGCAGGAACTCCTTGCGACAGTTAAAGAAGGCGATGTGATCCACGTTCACGACTTCTCAAGATTATCGAGAAGCGTATCTGATCTTCTGAAACTCGTTGAAGAGTTAACCGCTAAAGGTGTTCACCTGATTAGCAATAAGGAAAACCTTGACACTTCTACTCCAACCGGAAAGCTTATGCTGACCATGATCGGAGCTATAAACGAGTTCGAGAGAACAAACCTGCTTGAACGTCAGAAGGAAGGGATCGCAATCGCTGTTAAGAATGGAAATTTCCGCAAGAAGCAATGTAATGTAAATAGACTCAAGAAATACAAAGTTTTAGTTGACGCAGGCACTATATCAGTTGTTAAAGCTTGTAAAGAACTCGGAATCACAAGAGCAACTTGGTATAGTTGGATCAAAGGATTGGATAATTATCATGAATAAAAAATCAAGGACAATGACACCTGAACGTAAACAGGCTATCGAAAATTACATTAAGAGTCACGGATTTAAAAGCATAAATGCTTTTGCTAAGGCTCTTGGTACGGATAGGCAAAACATATGGAAAGCGACAAGCGGCATACAGAATCTGACCATTGAGACACTTCTCAAATGGGCTAAAACTCTGAAATGTCCTGTTGATGATTTGATAGAACTCTTCTATCCTACCGAATGGGAAATGTACATCAATCCGACTTGAATATTTTGGGATAAAAAAATAACCCTTTCGGGTTCATAAATCACATTTGGGTGTTGCTATCATAGTGGCGCCCTTTTAATTTTCTCTTCTGGCCGTCCTAGACGGCTCAAATTTTGATTTTAATATCGAACTTGATTATTTATTCGCCTTAGTTATGTAATCTGCTTAAATCGCCTTGCAGAAGCTCAAAACACGAAAAGCCGTTACACTCTCCTTAATTCGTGTTTTTGTTTCAAGGGTGTTCCCTCGGGTGTTCCCTTGAGGTTTTTAAAGTCCGAGAATGTCCGATTTTATTAGGGTTTGCAAGAGGTTCCTAAACATTCGACCCCCGCTGCCGGCATCCCGAAACGCCCATAAATAAAGGCTTTTTTAATTCGTCAAGGTGTTCCCTGGTGTTCCCTCGACGATTTTTTGTTGTAAATCCGTAATAATTTCTAATTTTTGGCTTATGCTGACAACATCATAAGTGTAGTTCTGATCGTTTACTCTTTCAGTATGGCCTAGTAATGAACTTGCTACCGTTGTCGATACTCCATCGCATTTCAATCGGCTGTTAAATGTTCGCCTGATTGCGTGGATGGATTTAATGCTTGTAAATTCTTTCGACATAGTTTTGTTTCGCATGGCATCTGATATCTTACCTTTCCCAAGCCTACCAGATGCATCAGCAAATACGAAGTCACATAAATAACCTTTCGTTTCTTCGTACTCCCGAATCCTTGCTAAAAGTTCTTTGATCTGATCGGTCAGCGGAAACATTCGTTCCCTGCCGTTCTTTGTTGTGCTTATAAAGTGTTCTTTTGTAGCTCTGTTATATTTTTCAGAATGTCGGATATAAATATAATTATCTGGGTAAATTACGTCTTCCCACATCAGCCCCGCTAGTTCTCCGACTCTCATGCCTGTTAACAATGCCATTTCAATTGCGAAGTTTGCCATCAGGTTAGTGTTGTGAGCTACCGGATTGTGTAGCTTTTCAATTAGGGTGTGTGTGTCTTGTTCGCTTAACGTCCTCTCCCTAAGAGTCTTGACAGGGGGCTGAAAGCATTTGACCTTGAATAGCGGGAGGTCTATGTATTGGCACGGGTTTGATTCAATCAGCCTATCTTTGATCGCCTTGTCAAATGTGCCTTTTATATATCCGAATACATCTTTTAGAGCCAACCATCGAATTTGCTTATCCTCAAGAACTTTTGTCAGGTGTTTTGCGATTTTTTCATCGTCTATGTCGCGTATATCATATTTCTCAAACGGATATCCCGCGAAGAATCGTTTGTAGTCGCTCTTATATTTCTCAATTGTGTTGTCCGAGCGTCCCATGATCTTCTGTCGTTCAACCCATATATCGAATCTTTGCTTAAATGATGTGCAGGAATGAAATTCATAGTATTTAATAATTTCATCCTCAAGTGCTGACCTCGTTTTCCTTTTTATCAGCTTGTCCTTACCATCTCCTTTCGGTAATCTTGTTTTGTAATACCCATCGTCAGCCAACCATATGCTGCGATGATGCATCTCCAAGTATTTCCTCTTCTTCGTCATTTCGATTTGTTGTGTAACGGCTTCAAGGTCAAGAATACCATTTTCAACCGCGTACCGCAACAGTTCGTTGTTTGATATTCTATTTTCCATGAAGCCGCCTCTCAATCTGTGACTTCCGTCCCCGCGTCCATCACTCGCCTTTTATATTCGTCGTATGGGAGCAGATCACTCCATTGTTTAAGCCAATATTCAAATAGCTCCTGATTAGTGGCTTTAACTATCTTGCCATTCCTTACTTCCATTTTCTTCCTCGAATGCAACCAAATCTTTAACTCGGCATTTAAAAGCTATCGCCATGTTTACAAGGTTCTCATAACTTGGAACCGACTCGCCACGAATCCACCTGTTAATTGTTGACCTGTCGGCATATCCGAGCATCTTTGCTATATCGGTCGTTTCCATATCGGCGCGGCGCATCTGCTTTTTGATCTTATTTCCGGTCATCTTTGTGTTAATCTTATACATCTTCCTCAACCTCCTTGTTAATTAAAGGGGTGTGTGTGCCACCTGTAATTTTCAAGATTTGCTCTCTTACTTGACAGGGGAGACTTGCAAACTCGGCCTGTCTCTTTTTTGCTGTTCTATATCCCCTCATGAAGTTTGATTGGATAACCGTGTTAACTTCATCTGTCGGGAGCATCGCCCATTCCCTTAAGTTTTCATGATTGCCTACGGCTATCTGAACAGCCTCTGGCAGCTTGTTAAACTCTTCAACAGCTCCATAGTTGGCATTACATATTGCCTTGTATACCATCGCCCATGCTTGAGCTTCGGACATTTCGTTGCTTGCCTCGGTTATGTCCACCATGTTCTTCCTTATCCCGGCAACCGTAGGAGCAAATTCGTTATTAGCCATGTATTTCTGAATAGCTGCCTGAACAACCATGTAATCATCATCTTTGAAAAACTCATACCATACCATGATCGCGTCTGCATCTGGAAGAAACTTCGGATCGCCATATACCGCTTTCATGGCTTTAACAAGAATGCCAAATTCTGCTTTAGTCATCGCCTGCCTCCTTTAACCAATCGTCAACCACATTAAGCCTGTTGTTTATCGCATTAATATAGGCCGAGCCACTACTTTGTTTTTTCTGTCCGTCGTGTCTTTCCCACGTTCTAATAGCAGCTTTCCAATCCTTCATCTTGTTTTTGCCAACCATCCATCCCTTTGACTCATAAAAATCTATAAATGATTCAGGATCAATGCCATTATTCCTCTCGTTACAATAAGCTATAACTTCCTCAAGAGTTGGGGGGATGAATTTCTTTTTTTTGTCCCCTAGGGGGGATATATTACCTTTAGGTAATATAGGGGGGTTATTATCTATACTATCCTCTTCTATACTTACCTTATCTATACTATCCTTACCTATACTATCCTTACCTATACTGGGTATACCGCTACTGGGTATACCATCCGTATTTCTTGTATAGGCACCGTTACTATCAACAAGCAATTTTGCCTTATTTTCAACGTATTTTGTCTCCTGATAGCGGTCATTTCTCAAATAGTTGTTTATACGCCAATGCTTAATTACGATTACTCCGTCCTCAAATGGCAATATGAACTTTTTGGAAATGAGGACTCTCAGATCATCCTCGGATGCTCCTGTAATTCTAATAATGGTTTTTGCATTATTAACAAACCCATCATCATCAGCCATCATTCCCATAGTCATATATAAACACCTTGCACCAAGCGGCATATCCAAAAATGCGTCACTTAATACTATCGATTTTGCAAACATCCTTCTCTCAGCCATCTTCATAGCCTCCTTGTTCCGAGTCAATCTATAATCTTAACGAAGCCAAGTCCCTGTAATTCGCAAGCTCTAGCCATTTTTGCAATGAACTTGGTTCCGATTTTCATCAATTCATCCCTTTGTAAATCTCTGTATTCCCGCGTAACGATCACTTCAACCTCTTTTTTAGGCTGATAGTTGCGTTTAGGCTTGGTATTGCCTAACAATTCTCGCCATTGTTTGATGATCCCGTCGTTGTCGTGCTTGTAAGTAAACTTTGGCACCTGCAGAATCTTTTTAACGTCAAATCCGTCTACCTCAAATGGCACTATGTAGCCATTCAAACCGTCCACAATCCGCATATCTTCATTCTGTGCAAGTGGCGTAACAATGACAGGGGTGTGGCATTCAAGGCTCTCTAACAGGCTATATGAGAATGCTTCTGATCCTGATAGCTGAACTAGATAATCCGCTTTTGTGATGTACGGCCTAATGTTTGATGTGATGCCGCCGTAGATCATTTCCTGTGGAGCGTCCTTCATAGCCTTGTTTCCGAAATAAACCCACATAAACGGTATTTCTTCTTTTTTCAGCATTCTCGCAAATTTAATGCATCGCTCGTCATTTCCCTGTTTGTCGTTTGCACCAACTCTCAAAGCTGAAACAAGCAGCAGGCACTTAGGATATTTCTCCGGACAAGTCAGATTGTGAATAACAATGCCATCCTTCGCCTGTTCACCAAATGAATCCTTGCTTGCCTGTGATACGTTAACTATGTAATCTCTGTCTTGAGGAATCTGCCAATTATTCTGTTTTAAGCAATGAACCATCTGAACAGACTTTTTGAAAGAAATATTCCTAGGTATTCTCTCCCCAATTGAATTGACTATGAGTGTGTCACATATAATCGGAACATCAGGATTGCATTTCACGACAGGGCAGATTTCGATTAGTCTACCTAACTGCTCGGTGCTGATATTGTCGTAAACAACAGTAATGTCATAATATTTGGACATCTGAGTGCAAAATGAGAATATAAATGTCTCTATGCCGCCGATAACGTCAATCTGTGATCTATACAATACAACCTGAGTCTTTATCGGTTTAGGAATCACCGAGAAAAAGGTTGTCTTTTCGCCTCTTGCCTCCATGACTCTTAAACCTTTTGGCGGGTTCCATATCTGACAGTATTTTTCAAGTTCTGGAATTTCATTTTTGTAAGTCAGCAGAAATACTTCGTTAACTTCATCCTCTTTCTTAATTTCATCGACTAGGTAAGCCATATCTTTTGTAACGTGCTGAAAGAAATATCCGATGCGCTGAGTCTTCTTTTCAGCGTTTAAGAACTTCTTTGAGTTGCTATTAGGCACCTCTGTCCTGTAGAAATATAGAAATTCAGTAGCGCATATATGCTTCGCGTGTCTTATGCCTAAATGACGGGTGAAGTGTTCATCTTCGGATGCATCCTTCTTCTCCGGAAACCTTGTATCTCCTATAAATGAGCGTCTAAAAACTCTTGTGCTTGCACTCGGATTACTGAGACTGTCACGGTCACTATTTAACTTGAACCAAAAATGATCGTCTTCGAGGGATTTCCACGACAAATCCATGTAGTCCCATTCCTCGTCAATACGTCCAAGAATATAGTTGATAAAGTTATCGGACACCATGTCGTCAGCATCAAGGAAGTTAATCAGTTCACCCTTGGCAAGTTCTAAGCCCTTATTTCGCGTGTAGCTTATTCCCTTGTTCTTATGCCTGCTAAAGTGGCTAATCCACGGATAATCCTTTTTAAGCTTTAATGGCTTGTCGCTGCCATCATCAATCAGGATCACTTCGACTTCATCCGTCATCTGCTTATCAAGGCATTCAAGCAGTTCATGTATGTATGGTTCCGCGTTATAGCACGGAATAATGATTGAAAATCTAATGCTCATTTTCATATCTCCTTATATCAGCCTTTATTTGCTCCTTAATTTTATCGTCAGTAATCATGTAGACTTTATCCTCAGGACAATAAGGATGCCATAAAATTGCTGAACGTATGTTGCTTTCTACGACAATTCTCTTGTGCTTTGGATGCATTATTAAAACTGCTTCTTCAATTTTCTTTGTATTTAATGCTTCTTGCAGAAGCGCTTTCTCATTTATTTCTGTAAATTTTTTAATTATCTCTTCAAATTCCATCTAACAACTCCCCATATTCTTTAAAAAACCATGTCTCAAAGTTCTCAAATTTCCTGACTCGCTGATAGTTGTCCTCTATGGCTTCGAGTCGCCTGTTATATTTGTTTTCAAGGATTTCAGGCGTTTGATATTCCAACCAATCTTTTAATCCTTGAGGTTGAAAACTCATAATCCCTTGTGGATTAAAGAATTTATAAATCTTTGGCGATCCAAGATATAACGGGATTGTCTTGTTAGCAAAACAATTGCAAATCTTCTCGGTAAACCAATAATCATCAATGTAATTCTCAACAACTATCGAGAACTTGTAAGGTGCATATATTGTCTTTGTATCGACAAAAGCTCCACCGTCAAATGTTCCCATAGTGTCAACAAGCGGATGCCCCTTTAGATCAAGAGCAAGCTGCTTACGGATTTTGTGAAGCTCACACAGTCCCTTGTCGCTCGATACCATAGATATGTATTTTGTCTTCGGGACATCATTAAAACTGTTATAGTTCGCGTTACCCATGCCCCAAAAAATCAACTTGGCATTATCACAGGTCTTAAGAAGCCTGCTATCATGTGTAAACACATATTTGAATTTACGATAATTCTTCTCCATCCATTCATAAACATCAGGGATTATTGATCTCGGCTCAATTAACAATGCAATGCTGTCCGGAATAATCGGCTCCTTTATGCAAAACTCGTCATTGTAGCAATCTATGTACGGTTCAAACGGAATATCATGTTTATGATTTGGAAAATGATCGTAATATGAATGCAATTCAATTTTCATTCGTCCAATTCGTCCTCACTTTCATATTTATCATTGATTAATCCGACATTACGGATACATCTATTGCAGGGAATTTCATATGCTCCACAATATTTATATTTGCATCCTTCACAAATAGATGCATCACATAGGTATCGACCATAATCTATAACTATTTCGTTAATGTTCTGTTCAGAGACTTCAAAAGCCATGAACGTATGATTATATTTAATCTTCATTTCCTGCTGCCTTCCTCAAAATCTCTATGCATCTGTTATACGGATACTCGCACAGCTTATCCTTGTCTCTTGCCGCTCCAATGTCGACAATGATGGAATCGAGTGGTGTGCCATTTGCTACACTGTCTTGAAGCACAATCTCTTCACGAGGAGTTAATAATCTGTTTTCAACATCTTTTGCATGGCTGTAAACTTCTTCGTCTATTTCAATCACTAACTTCATCTTATTTGCCTCCGTCAGCTTCTATGATTGTTGGAGCATCAGTTGACGCTTTAAATCTTTCCATATCACAATAGGCTATATTTCCACAATCATCTGTCAATATCAATGAGCCGTCCTCACCAATAAAGAATTGGTCAATATCTGCGACTATTAGACCACCCTTTTTGGCAATATTTTTTATAACTCTGTCTGTTGGTTCTTTCCCAGTTAGGGTGTCAATAACCTTGAAAGTCATTCCGCATCCTCCATTTCCGCACCGCAGTTAGGGCAATACTTGGTTTTGTCTTTTTCCCATCCCTTACATACTGAGCATTTGTAGGTATATGGATTATTCATTACTTGCATCTTGTGTATCCACTTACCCTTTGGTCTTTCTGGTGTTACGGATGGCAAGGCTTTTATTTCATCACAGAATACTTCTGTATCCTCGTACTTGTCTAAATCAAGGCAAGTGTCTTTTGCGTAATCAATCACCGCCTGTCTACTTATACAATCCCTCGAGGTCTCTGCGAGGTTCGTGCGAGGTGTTACGGATGGCAAAGTATCAGAAATGTACTCT
>Ga0256405_10000744_pt1 | contig 102604 bp, 85 predicted proteins | sample RumenRJG_02DNA_FD_189096 | JGI IMG/M metagenome (GOLD analysis project Ga0256405, IMG submission 189096) | Bovine rumen microbial communities from Lethbridge, Alberta, Canada - RJG_02 | ecosystem: Host-associated > Mammals > Digestive system > Stomach > Rumen | place: Canada: Alberta...
TAATATTGGATGAGGATGCAGACATCGTTCTTCTCAATGAGTATAATGATACCACATCCCACGAGGTAGATTCTCTTTTGAAGAAGAGATATACTTACACTCGTATGCCTAATCCGAAATCAAAGTGTTCTGATGTACTCTATAGCAAATATCCGATAGATGAGTTCCTGAAACTATCAAATAAAGAACTTCGTTCATCAACCTACAAAAGCGTGATTTCCTTTCATGGAAAGCATTTGCGCCTTTTCTGCTGCCATTTGGCAAGCAATAACCATAAGTTGGATAGTCTTCAGGTTGATGATGCCGACAGTCCTATAGGAAAATGGGAAGAACATAAGATTAAGTACGATTCTGCACAGGTGCAGAGAATCAAGGAAATAGAGCGGATATGCACTCATTTGGATAGTATGCCACATGTACCAACGCTTGTATTTGGAGATATGAATGATATCGCATGTACTCCAACGTTACAGCCGCTTCTTGATAGAGGGTATCAGGATGCATGGTGGAAAGCTGGATTTGGTTATGGAGCAACATACAAGCATGGTATAGTGCGACTGAGAATAGATCATATCATGTTCTCTCAAGCGCTGAAGGCTATAAATGCCAAAGTTATAGATAGCAAGCAACTTTCTGATCATAATGCTTTAGTCGCGGAATTCAAAATAGAATAAGGAGGGGATTTCATAGCCTCTATAAATAATTACATCAATGATATATCAAACAATTAAGAGAATCTTTGATTTCATTTGTGCTTTGATAGGTATAATAGGTACATCTCCATTATGGCTCATAGGCATAATTGGTATCCTGATTTCTGATTGGGGACCTATTTTCTATACTGCTCATCGTATTGGAAAGAACAACAAACCGTTCAAAATGTATAAGTTCCGCTCAATGCGAGTGCTTCGGACTCCAAAACAAGGTGCGGAAGCTTCTCTTCGTCCTGATGAGGATCGTATCTTTCCGTTTGGCCGATTTATACGTAAGGTGAAAATTGACGAATTGCCTCAGTTGCTGAATATTCTCAACGGAACAATGTCTGTCATCGGTCCACGACCTGTGGCGCAGGATCAGTTCGAAATGTTCCGTTATGGTAAATGGGATGAGGCAAAAAAAGTTCCGGTAGGTCTTAGCGGACCTGCAGCTCTCTACGATTTTATCTACGGAGATCAGTTTACTGATGAAGACGAGTACATGGAGAAGGTCTATCCAACCCGTCGTGAATTGGAGTACACATACGTGCAGAAGGCTGGATGCTTATATGATATCAAGATGATAATCTATACAGTTATATGTATTGTATATGCATTGTTTGGTAAGGAATGTACATGGATTCTTCGTGAACTTCTTGCAGATGCGAAGAAGAGTAATCCAGAATTAGACGTACAGCCTCATATCATTTAACTATAATAAAAACAAAAGAATAATATATGAAATATCTATTAGTTGTTGCCCATCCTGATGACGAGACATTAGGAGCAGGAGCAAGCATGTATAAATGGTCGCATAATGGTGATACTGTCGATGTCTGCATCATGTGTACAGAGGCAAAGGCTAGGGCATTCCGACCTGAAGACAACGAACTCGAAAGCGATACTAATGCATCAAATGCTTTCTTAGGAGTAAATAAGATTTACGAAGGGACATTCCCTAACATAGAAATGAATACTGTTCCGCATCTGAAACTTGTTCAGTTTATTGAATCTGCTATCAAAGAGTCAGAACCGGATATCATCATAACCCATCATCCTGCTGACACGAACAATGACCACCTCATGACATCAATGGCATGTCAGGAGGCTATTCGCTTATTCCAGCGCCATCCTGAGGTGAAGCGCGTTCGCGAGTTCTGGTATATGGAAGTACCTTCATGCACGGAATGGAAAATCAACAATGCAATGGTGACGTTTAATCCTAATTGCTATGTGGAAGTAGGCAAGGATGGGGTAGAGGCCAAGATAAAGGCTCTTTCTATGTACCGAGGAGTAATGCGACCATATCCACATCCTCGTTCTGCGGAATACATCACAGGACTTGCAGCGATGAGAGGTAGCCAATGGGGACAGAATTATTCGGAGGCATTTGAGGTCGTATTAAGAGCGTTTTAACACTATACCCTGATGAATATTGATAATCAGTTACTTGATGACCTGTTGCGTAAGGCTGCGGAAAACCCAAGATTGAGAATGAATCTTGATTTGCGTACGTCTCCCAATGATAATAGTCAGAGGATGCTGAATGCCTTGTTGCCAGGTACTCAGGTCGCAATACACAGGCATCCAAAATCTACAGAAGACGTATTCCTGTTAAAAGGACGTATTGATGAAATCGTATTCAATGATGCTGGAGAAGAAATAGAACGATATACCTTATGTCCTGCGAATGGAGCCTATGGGTGCGAGATTCCACTTGGGGCATGGCATTCCATCGAAGTTTATGAGCCAAGTGTGATATTCGAGGCAAAGGATTGTCGATATGGAGAAGACGGAAGCGAGTTCTTCCCGATTTAGGGCATAAAAGCCTGTCTTTTCCGCAAAGACATTAGGAAAATAATGGTGCAATCATCTTTCAAAGATGATTGCACCATTTGTGTTATTAAACATAGTCCTCCGCTTCAAAAATTGATATCAAAAGATGATGTTTTTGAATAAAGGCTTAGGTGGAGAAAAATGACTTCACCAGTATTGTAAACTATCAAATTCCTTCTTTGGAAGATTCTGCGCCATTCTGGTGAAATTGATATAATTCCATGCCAATAATATGTTGCATATCTGTAAATCGATTTTGCATCATATAAATACATTTGTTCTTTGAATACCTCAAAAATATAGACAAAAATTGAAATATCGAACAAAAAGCTTGCAATATTCAAAAAAAAACGCTACCTTTGCCCGCGATTTTGGGAAAAAGAGGTGCAAATCTGAAAATTCCCAAGTTTGTTCAAAACAGCATCTAATGCACTATTTCCCAAAAGAATACAATTCCTTTGGGAAAAGTTTTAGTGTCATACCTTTTTCTCGGATATTTCATTGTGTTCGTAATACGATAAATATTGCAGGTGCTGTATCAATCTTGGAAATCAGAAAGTCACCAAAATAATACAACGAAAAACAACCAATAAATGCAAGTTCAAATATCGGATAGGGCAGGTCTGTCCCGTTGGATAGTAATAGCAGTCGATATACTGCTTCTAAATGCCGTATTTGCCTTGGGGTCTCATCTTGGGATGAAACCCTCCACCCACATGGCGCAGATGCTGTGGAATATGGCATATCTCATATCCGTCATTCTTAATGCTCCAATTGCACAGAACCGTTTCGTAAAGGCTGAGCAAATCATCTCAAGGGCTATCGGTACAGCCATCCTTATGGCGGTGGCATATTCTGTACTCATCAGTCTGGCACGTCTTTTTGACTTCCATTGGATGATTCTTGCAATCAACCTCATTGTCCTCAGCCTTACAATATCAGCCTCACGTGTCATTGCCCGTCTCTTACTGAGAGCCACACGAAGAAGAGGTAAGGATCGCAGAACCGTAGTGTTTGCAGGAGCAGGTGTCAATCTTCGTGCTCTTTATGACCGAATGGCTCTTGATCTCTCCACAGGTTATAATGTCAAGGGATATTTCGAAGATCAGCCATCAACACACCTTCCTGAGACACTCCAGCGACTCGGAACCGTAAGTCAGGTCACCAGTTATCTCGACAACAATCACGTCGATATGCTCTTCTGCAACCTCCCTTCTTCTCGATCAGAAGAGATATTGCAGATAATGAACTACTGCGAGAATCACCTCATCCGATTCTATTCTGTACCAAACGTGCGCAACTATGTGCATCGTGCCATGAAAGTGGAATACGTGGATGATGTTCCAGTCCTCACCTTGCGTAGTGAGCCATTGCTCAACCCATTCAACCGCATCATCAAGCGCACGTTCGATGTCGTTGTCTCTCTTACGTTCCTCGTCACTTGCTTCTGGTGGATAGCAGCCATAGTTGCTCTCATCACCAAGATCACGATGCCTGGACCAGTCTTCTTCCGACAGAAGCGTAATGGTATCAATGGCGATGAATTTACCTGTCTCAAGTTCCGCTCTATGCGTGTAAATGCCGATGCCGATAAGGTACAGGCAACAAAGGATGACCCTCGCAAGACCAAGTGGGGCAACATCATGCGCAAGACCAATATCGACGAACTCCCACAGTTTATCAATGTCCTTCTGGGCGATATGAGCATCGTAGGCCCACGTCCTCACATGGTCAAGCATACAGAAGAATACGGAGCCTTAGTCGATAAGTACATGGTTCGCCATTATACCAAACCAGGAATAACAGGATGGGCACAGGTCACAGGCTCACGAGGTGAAACCTCCGAACTCTGGATGATGGAAGAGCGCATCAAGAAAGACATCTGGTACGTCGAAAACTGGAGCCTCCTCCTCGATATCAAGATTATCATCAAAACCATCACTAACGTCTTCGGAGGCGAAACCGGCAACGCCTACTAAGCAGCCTCTTTGGTAGCCGTCTTTGGCAGCCATATCGTAAAGCCGTGTTCGGCTTCACTCCACCTTTACTTTCAATCTCACATATGATCAGAAACCTCTCCGACATATCCCCCGTCCTCACCTCCCATGGAGTGGGCCAGAAGCGTGTCCTCCTCTCTAGTAGCGAGGCTGGCTGTTCCCTCACTCAGATAGCAGTCACCACCCTCAAGGAAGGTGAAATCGCTACCGCCCATATCCATCCTGATATGCAGGAGGCATTCTATGTGATGGAAGGCGAGGTGGAAGTCGTACTCGATGGCAAGCACACCCTCTGCACCAAGGACACCTTTGTCTATGTGGAGAAATGCACCAGTCATGAGATGAAGGCAAAGACCGACTGCCGCATCATGACCATCGGATGCGTGATAGAGTCTTCCCGAAACAAACTCTATCCGATGCTTTTCAAGCAAAACCGTAAGACACTTGTATGGGGAACAGAGGACTGGACCGTATCAGGCGTTCCAAACTCCGAGTCAGAGGTGGAGAACGGAACATGGGCACGCTATAACCTCACGGAGGTAATTAGCCGTCGGCCAGAAGAAATCCTCGGAAAGCAAGTAGCAAGGAAATACAACAACCAGCTTCCGCTCCTCACCAAGATTATCGAAGCCCACAAAGACCTCTCCATTCAGGTGCATCCTAATGACGAGATGGCAAAGCGGGAACATAACAAACTCGGCAAGTCCGAGATGTGGTACATCCTCGATGCAAAACCAGGCTCATACCTCTATGCAGGCTTTAAGCAGAAGATAACACCAGAGGAATACAAGGAGCGAGTAGCCAACGGTACAATCTGTGAAGTCCTTGCAAAGCATGAGGTACACAAGGGTGATGTGTTCTATCTCCCAGCGGGACGAGTACACGCCATCTGCGGAGGCATCAAGCTCGCAGAGGTACAGCAGTCCTCAGACGTCACCTATCGCATCTTCGACTATAATCGTCCAGGACTTGATGGCAAACCACGTGAACTCCACACAGAACTTGCCTCACAAGCCATCGACTATAAGGTCTATCCCGAATACCGCACGGAACATACCGAGGACATAGGTACAGCCAACGAGATCCTCAATACCCCATTCTTCTCCATTAAGGTCATTGAGACCACAGAGCCGTTCCATCGCAACATGATCAAGTACGACTCCTTTATCATCCTCATGGTATTGAATGGCGATTGTAAACTCAAAGTCCGTTCCACCGGCTATGAAGTAACCGTTCCCGAAGGCAACTCCTGTCTCATGCCTGCTTGTATTGCCGACTACGACATCATCCCGTTAACTAGTCTTGATGAAGAACATACTTCTCCTTTTAAGGGAGATAAGAGAGGGTCTGTGAAAGTCCTCGAAGCCTTCATCAACAACAAGAAAACCATTGGCAAAATCATCTCCGACTTCTTCCATATTGATTGATGTTTATTAGATAACAGAATGCTGTCAAATTGCATTTTTTTATAGATATAATCTTTAAACGCGAAAGATCATTCTTTTAGACAGATATAGTCCTTCCATCCGATATAAGTATCTATGAGTCAGCAAGAGCAAATAAAGATATTTCAAGAACAAAAGGTTCGTAGCGTTTGGGATGAAGAAAAGGAAGAATGGTATTTTTCCATTGTTGATGTCTGTAGTGTACTTACTGATCAGCCCGATTATGACAAAGCACGTAAGTATTGGAACAAGCTCAAGCAGAGATTAAGAGAGGAAGGCTTTGAACCGGTGACAAATTGTCACCAGTTGAAATTAACGGCAAAAGATGGGAAAAAACGTCTGACCGATGTTGCCACCCCTCAGGAACTATTTCGCATCATCCAGTCCATACCTTAATAGTAAAAGTGAATGAGTTAATAATACACGATAAATAATGATACTGTCTCCATTACACACTGGTGTATTCTCTAAGAGGTTAACTCAATCACTCTTTTAGAAATGATTACATATATTTATGGCAAATATTCGTGATTTTCAAAACATACCTGCGGTGGTTGATGAAAGAGTTAGACATCCCAAGGATGTTGACTCTTTTGTATCATGGTTGACAAAGTTTTGTAACTACGACCATCGTCGTTATGCCAATTATTACAGTGTCGCAGTAGATGAACTTGAAAGGAGTCTTTATAACTCTGCTTTTTGGATCGATTTCAGTAGATTTTTGACAGATGTCAATGCAGAGTATCAGCAAATATATACAAATTTTCTTCTGGAATCTGTGAAAAATCCGGAAATAAACAAGAAATCTCTTAAGTCGGTTATTGAGAAAACGTATCGAAAAGATGTTCTGAACAATGACCGTTATCCTGACGAGCCGGAAAAAGGGGGATGGATATTACCAACTAATTGGTTCTCATCGTTGCATGATATACTCCGAACCACAATTGTTGTAAAATATCTAGATGGTGTGGAGTTCCTTCTGCAGCGTCTGAAAAAATATGCAGAGTCTCATAACTGTGGGTTCACCTTTGATTATGAGGCACGTGACAATGGATACTACGCAGCCCATACAGGAGTGCAGATGAATCTTTCAATGCCTTCTTATGATGATCTTGAACCGCATTTGGTACCGATAAACCTAGAAATTCAAATAACAACCCAATTGCAGTCAGTTGTTAAAGATTTGCTGCATGCTTATTATGAATCAGACCGAATAGAACCGCTGGATAAAGACTATCAATGGCAGTGGGATTATAAATCACCTCGTTTCAATACAAACTATCTTGGACACATGGTTCATTTTGTTGAGGGTATGGTGGTTGACTTGAGAGATAAACAACATCAAAAGAAAATATAAAATAAAAATTTAAGCAATGAGACAGGAATGGTTATCTTACCTAGATGAGATAGGAGTACCGCAAAGGCATATTGGCATTGTCGAGAAGAAAATCGATGAAGTATCGAAAATATTTGGTGTCGAAATATTACGGATTTTTATTAGTAATAAGCGAACCGAAGATCAACAAGAAGAATTCAAGTCATTATGGTTGTTTACTGCAGATAAAGCGATAGAATGTAAGAACTTTATTTCAAAGGATGATTATGATGTCCTCTATTTTGACCATAAAGTAACCTATGTAAATATTATAAAGAGTAACTATGACGATAGGGATAATCCTGTTCAAGAATCGTCACTAAGTGCAATATGTTTTCTGACCACATCGAATTTGTCTTGCACTTTAAATGCGGTTAACATAAATGTAAAATTCTTATTGAATATAATTAAAGAAGTGTATTTGGCAAATTTGGTATAGTTGTCACGTTAATGTGGTATCTCAACTTATGCACATTTGATTGACATTTAACAAATGGTAGGCAATAACCATTCGACATGAATCGTTAAACACGAATCTTTTGTGTGTTGCGATAGGGCAAGTTGAGGTATTTCGTAGAACTACGGAGACAGTTTGTGTAGTTGCATAAAAAAGCAATCGTGGGTGTTTTTAGAGTGAGAAAAGTTATGAGCGTTGTGTAAACGCGAATTGAAGATAGAAACTTTAATATAAATGTCTGAACAAAATAATATAGGGAATAATAACGAATAGCGAAGAATACACTCTTGTTATATTTAGGATGTTATTTTTGATGTTGATAAGTCTATATTACAGAAATCTTCTTTATTCTAAAGTATTTTCATCGAATTCACGTTAAATAAATAAAAGTTATGGCAACGATAGTATTAGATGTGCAGGATGAGAGCCTGCTCACGCAAATCAAGAAGGCATGCCAGTTGCTTAAGGGCGTGGCATCGGTAAAGGTGCAACGCAAGCCCAAATCCAAGAACGAGGATATCACCCAGACGGCAGGTTATAAGGAGGCAATGGATGACATCAAGTATGGGCGTGTGACAGAGTATGCTTCGCTGAAGGATTTCTACAAAGAAATGGGACTCTGACGTATGGCATATACAGTAAGGGTATCTACGCGTTTTAAAAAAGACTTTAAGCGCTGTATGAAGCGTGGGTTTGACATGAAGTTAATTACAGACGCCATGGATTTGCTTGAGGCTACAGGCTTCCTCCCTGCTGAGTATAAGCCGCACCTATTAAAGGGCGATCACAAGGGGCAGTGGGAGTGCCACATCGAACCCAATTGGCTGATGACGTGGGAGCAAAACGATAATGAGCTCACGCTGCTTTTCCTGCAGACTGGTACTCACTCGGATATTTTCGGGAGGTAAGGTAAACATTTTCCATCAGAATTGATTTCGTTAGAGCCAAGAGGTTTGTGGTTAGAGGTTAGAGGTTAGAGACCACGGAAGCACGGAATAAACGGATGCCACAGGTAAGAGTCCCCCTAAGCAGGGGGATTTAGAGGGTCTAAGCGCAAGCGAGATAATCCCTTAAATTTGTACAATCTGTGGTTGAGATAGAATAATGAAAGGAAATTGCAAAAAATGCAAATATCATCTTTTCGATAGGAATAATCTTTAAGAGCGAAAGAACCATTCTTTATATATATATCCACCTCAATATTGGTGTCTATGAGTCAGCAAGAGCAAATAAAGATATTTCAAGAACAAAAGGTTCGTAGCGTTTGGGACGAAGAAAAAGAAGAATGGTATTTTTCCATTGTTGATGTCGTTGGGGCTTTGACAGAGAGTGCAAATCCGACAGATTACCTCAAGAAAATGAGAAAACGTGAACCGGAACTCGGACTCTACATGGGGACAAATTGTCCCCAGATACTAATGACTACTTCTTCCGGACGTAAACGCAAGACTTTGGCAGGTACTGCGGAACATGTTTTCAGAATCATCCAATCCATCCCATCAAAGAAAGCAGAGCCTTTCAAGCAATGGATGGCTCAGGTTGCAGCAGAGCGTCTTGAACAGATGCAAGATCCAGAGCTGAACTTCGAACAGGCCTATTCTGATTATCGAAGATTGGGATACTCTGACAAATGGATCAATCAACGACTAAAAAGCATCGAAATACGCAAGGCTTTGACCGATGAATGGAATAGGGCTGGAGTAAAGGAAGGATTACAATATGCATCCTTGACTGATATTATCACACAAGAATGGAGTGGTAAGACCACAAAGCAATACAAGAAGTTCAAAGGACTTCACAAGGAATCTCTTCGTGACAATATGACCAACATGGAGTTGGCGTTAAACATCTTTGCTGAAGCCTCGACCGCAGAGATAAGTAAGGCACGTAATCCAAAAGGCTTTAAGCAAAGTGCAGAGATAGCTCATAGAGGAGGGAAAATAGCAGGAGACGCTCGTAAGAAACTTGAAGAACAAATAGGACATTCCATCATATCAAAGGAAAAAGCATCCGACTATCTTCCACCAGCAGATAGAAGGGAATCCCTTCCAGCAGATGATGGAGACGATAATGAATGAAAAATTGATGTGATGTATGCTTGCAATTCAATAGTGATGGTAATAATAGTTTGCAGATAATCACATTCCGATTAAAGGGAAATCGGGAATCTCGAATCTCTGAGTATGTGTCAGAAATAGGGTGAGAAAACAGAAATTGCATTGGTTTGCGTACGCGTCTGGGGACGTGTGGTCGGCAGTTCATTTCATCAAAAATAAAGAAATTTCAGATTCTTTTTTTTTATTATAGCAAAAAAGAACTGTTATCTGTCTTGTTTAATGAGTGAGCTTAAACATAATTCCTATTCAAATGGAAATTTCAGAATATAGAAATAATCTTTGTGAAGCAAATCAAAGACTTTTAGAAGAAATAGAAAAAACACTTCCTGTTATCTTTGAAAAAAGTAATAAGAAATGTTGGCAAGCAGGAATCCGAAAACAACAAAAATGTGCGGTTGTCTATTGTATGAATTATTTTTCCAATGATAAGATTGCACATGAATTGCTTCATATTAGAATGGGACTCATTCTGGGTGATAATGGCATTATGTTAAAAAAATGTGGAAAGAACCCGATTCTAAAAATGTTATTCAATAATCAAAACAATGCTGCTTCACAAATTCTCAATGCATATGAACATTTGGTTATATTTAAACAATATTTGGCAATGGGATTTGACCGAAATGAATTCTTTGAGAATCAAAGTTCACATGATTATGATAATTTCATATGTAGACTTAGAACAAAAGGAATAAGAACTAGTGGAAAAATTTCAGTACAGGATTTCATGAAGGTTTTCGCATGCTTATTTAGTTATTTGTTTTTTCCTATCGATGACAGATTTTGTGAACAATTGTCAGAGATTAAAAAAGCGGAACGTGAATTATTTGGTATGTTGCAGTCATTTAAAAAACAATTGCTTAATATCCCAATAAATGATAAGGGGAGAGTGCAAATACAAAAAGTGTATTCTACTTTTATGTATTCTCTCGATAAATATATAATGAAGAATTGCGATACTAATGACCCGATTTTCAAGATATGATTCTATCACACGTTGCTGAAATGTTATAATGGATGAAGTTTTTATACTGAATGTACATTACTATGACAATTGCTTCCTTTTGGATAGTTGTTATGCACTAAGGAGATAATGTTTCGCTAGCAAAAGTGAAGCGTGTTTACGTGATGATGTTAATGAACTTATAAAACTAATGTCGAAAATAGTAGGAAAGAAATCCTGTTATTTCCATCTTTATTAAATATCAGAAACTCGATATTCTATGCACTTGGTTTAGAGGCTTGTTGATTCTTTGAGTACTTAATTAATAATGGCTAGCATAAAAAAGAATTTTGTATATAGTGCGATATTGCTTTCTGCCAATTATGTTATTCAACTTGTCATATTCCCATATATTTCGCGAACTTTGGGAGTTACAAATTATGGAATATGCAGATTTGTGGATAGCATAATATCTTATTTCGTCTTGTTCGCATCTATGGGGATGGGAACTTTAGGTATTCGTGAAATAGCTGCAAGTAAAAATGATTCGAATAAACTTCAGAAAACATTTTCTAATCTTTTAGTATTAAACTCTGTAACAACAATAGTTGCCGTATTACTATTGATATTGTGTATTCATATTGTCCCTAAATTTCAAGATTATACTCAATTACTATATATAGGAGTATGTAAGCTGATTTTTAATTATATGTTGATTGAGTGGTTTTTTAGAGGAATTGAAGAATTTAAATTTATAACAATACGTTCGATTCTTGTAAAAGTTATTTACATTGTGTCAATCTTCATTTTTGTACATGAACCTGAGGATTATAAAATATATTATGCATTAACAGTCTCAATGATTGTGTTAAATGCTATTATAAATATCATTTATTCACAGAAGCTTGTTCGCATAGATTTTCGAAATATAGATTTGCTTACCTATATCTGGCCATTCCTGACAATTGGTGTGTATATTTTAATGAATTCCATGTATACTTCATTTAATGTCGCATACCTAGGATTTGTTACAGATGATACACAGGTAGGTTATTATTCTACTGCCACAAAACTATATCATATAATAATTGCCGTTTTTGGCGCCTTCACAGGAGTTATGCTCCCGAGAATGAGTTCTCTAGTAGAGGAAAAGAAAATGGTTGAATTCCAGGTGTTGTTCAAAAAGAGTACAATAATTATTCTTGGGTGTTCTTTACCTGTAATTATATTCACTATTATTTTCGCTCCTGGGATTATTGCCATTTTGTCTGGTCCAGGATATGAAGGTGCTATATTGCCTATGAGAATTGTTATGCCTCTTCTTTTTATTATTGGTTATGAACAGATTCTTGTAAATCAAACACTAATACCTCTTAAATGTGACAAAACAATCTTGGTAAATTCAATGATTGGAGCAATTACTGGCATATGTTTGAATGTTGTATTGGTTCCTCTATATAAAAGTATTGGGTCTGCTTATGTTTGGGTCTGCTGTGAAATCTTAATTATGGTGTTATCACAATGGGCAGTAACAAGAAAAATAAAACTATATTTTGATTATAAATTACTTTTTAAAAATATTGTTGTATATATCCCTTTAATAGTTATTCTTTTCCCATTCAGCCTTATTTTAAAGAACGCATTTGTCCAAGTACCGATAGCAGCTTTAATAATGGGCTTATATACAATTTTCATCCAACATCTGTTTTTTAGAAAACAGGTTTTGGATAATATGTTTGTTTCATCAATCAAAAGACTAAAGAGCTATTTATAATGAATTTAGAACTATTATTTTGTATTATAAATTTTTTATTATTCTTTGCGCTCGATATCTTTTTGTTTAGGGGAAAGAAAAACCAAATATTAAAATTGATTGTTACAGTTTGGGCGGTGAGCGCATTCACAGGAATATTTTATTTTTTAAATCCTTTTTCGGCTTTGCCATACGATGTAAGTATTTGGCCATTTATTTTTTTGTTTTCATGTTTTTTTATCTGTCTATTACCTTTTACGAAAACAAATGAAGCCACACTTGAGAAAAAGGAATTTGTATATAATATAAAATTATTCAATATAACAGCAACACTTGTCGCATTATGCGCTTTTGAACCTTTTGTGGAAATTCTATATTCTATTGATCAACGAGGACTGGTAGAATTGGGCAATGCGTATGCAGAATTAACAAGCGGACTTACAGAATCAAGAAGTAACTTCTCTTCCATAGGTAGGATATTATATTCTTTTGAGGAATATATGAAGTTCATTACAATTCCGCTTTTTTTTACATATCTTACCATAGAAAATAAAAGGAAAATTATATTAATTGGATTGGGATGTGCTGCGCTTATGCCTAGTTTACAGAACATGGTACATGGAGAACGATATTATGTAATGATAACTACATTTTCTTTTGTGTTTAATTTCTTAATGTTTAAAACTAGACTTTCAACAGAAGTAAAAGATAAACTTATAATGTACGGAATAGCTACAGCAATAATACTTTCAGTATTGTTTGTTAGTATATCAATAACTCGATTTGGTAAAGATTCAACATATGACCAAGAATATGGTACGGCCTATCAATTTATTAGGTATTTCGGAGAGTCATATACTCGATTTAATACAGAAGTTTGGCATTTGGAAAATTTCCAAAATGGGACTTTCTCCCTTGCATCTTTCTACAATTATTTTTATGGTATGGATATTGATATTGAAGAAAATAATTTTAAGTTGGGTTTCGTATCTAACAATTTCTATACCTTTATAGGTGATTTCTTTATAGATTTTGGTTATTATACATTACCTATCTTGGCTATTCTTTCTTTTATGTTTTATAGATTTATAAACAACAGGAAGACTTTTATAACATTAGGGGACATTTTCTTAATAAATATATATGCAAATATATTGTTGTTCGGAATAGTATATTTTATTTATCGTAATGGTTTTATTCATATGCTATGGGCTATTATACTTTCAATTGTATTTAACTCTGTTAGTAGTTTTAGTAAACGATGATAAGTTAATTCGTAAAGAAGTAATATCGCACAAATAATGCTTTACTTAGGAACATATCCAAGAGTGTATTTATTAATACGTTGTATTGATTATGACAATATTTCTTCTTGAAATAAACTAATGTCCCCAATGGGCTTAAACATCTACGGTTTAATATGAAAATGGTGTAACCGAAGAAGGTGAGTCTCCAATGTAGTTCATCTCACAGAAGAATCTTCTTGTTGTAATTAAGAATGCTTCGTGTTTTAGTGGTTGGCACATTAACTATGAGGTTATATATGATTGGAAATGTTGTTCTTTAAAAATATGATTTAAAGTTGTAAAATTATGAATAATAAATGTGTAATAGTTATACCGATTTACAAGGATAATCCTATGCCTGTAGAACGTGCGTCTTTTAAGCAAGGATTGTCCGTATTAAAGAAGTATGACATTGTAGTTATTACTCATAAAGAATGTAATATAAATGTGTATAATGATATTTCAAAAGAAGTTGGGAAAGACTTTTCTATAGAATATTTTGATATGCATTATTTCTCGTCTGTTGATGGATATAACGATTTATGTTATTCTGTTAGTTTCTATGAGAGGTTTGAACAGTATGAATATATGCTTATATACCAACTTGATGCTTGGGTGTTTAAGGATGAGTTAGAATACTGGTGTGATAAAGAATATGATTATATTGGAGCCCCGTTATATTATGCATATAACGGACATAACTATACATACAAGTTCGCTGGCGTCGGAAATGGTGGTTTTAGCCTTAGACGGATATCTCATTGCTTAGAGATGTTACGAGGTGGTCAGAATAAGGTTTTTATTAAGCCTATTCCACTTATCCGTTTATATTGGAATTATTACTTGTATAGTGATAAGTTTAAAAAATTCTCAAATCGAATTAGAATCATTCCCACGGTTCTATCGAAGATTTTTGGAATACATAATACGATACAGTATTATGCAAAAAAACGTATAAACGAAGATATGATATTTGGTACATGGGCAACATGTTCTTGGAGTTTTCGTGGTAATATCCCCTCAGAACAAGAGGCTGCTATGTTTTCTTTCGAGGTACATCCAGAAAAACTATATAAAAGAAATGGTAATGTTTTACCATTTGGTTGTCATGCCTTTGAAAAATGGGAATATGATAGTTTTTGGAAAAAACATATAAAGATTTAGTTATGCAATCTATAATATTCGTACATACAGGTAATTCATTTTACCTTCATCTTGCTATTAAGCAGGCAAAGAAAACAAATCCTAATATAGATATAATACTACTTGGGGATGGCAGTAATAAATCCGTTACACGTGAAGGTGCTTTGCATTTTTATGTTTCAGACTATTTTCATAGAGCAGAAGAGTTGGACCATTACTTTATAAATCACTCCCCTAATGCACGTCATTATGAGCTTTTCTGTTTTCAGCGATGGTTAGTAATATGGGAATTCATTAAGAAGAATCCACAATATGACGATAAGTTTGTTTATTGTGATACTGATACACTTTTATTTGCGGATGTTACAAAGGATTTAGAACAACTTGGGAATCACCCTCTTGCTTTAGAGGAAGAAGTCGGCCCGGCCTTTACTTTTTTTAATAAAGGGACTTTGGATGAATTCTGTAACACAATAGAATGGTTCTATAAAGAAGAGGAAGGTAAACGTTATGTATGTAATTTCATAGAAGAAAAACGAAAAGCTAATGCTATTCATGGTTTTTCCGATATGTATGCTTTTGAATATTACGTGCGCAATGTACGTAGAGGCGAAGTTATCGATGCAATGAAAAACTATAGAGGAGGATGGGGGGAAGTTCAGGAAGGTAATACTCTGCCTCTTTCCAGATATGATCAGAATGTTAATTTTAAAGAAGACTTCACATTAACTCCAGAAGGTATAAAAAAGTTTGAATTTATTGATGGTAAACCTTATTGTTATAGTGTAGTTCTTAAGGAATATATTCAGTTTAAGGGTATTCATTTTCAGGGGAAAGCAAAATATGAAATGCTTAAGTTTTGTAACGAACCGATGCCTTTTTTGTCAGAGAATTGGTTTCAATATTATATAATATATAATCTAAAGAAAATTAAGAGGAAAATATGGAAACGTCACTTGTAAGCAATTCTATTTACCAGAAAGTATTAATTGCATTAATTAATACTCCTTTAAGAAAAATTAAATGGCTACGGTCACTTTTCTGTAAGAGTTACAATATTCCCAAAGCAACAGTTTTCTCTCATGGTTTTAAATGTAATGGACCAATGATTGTTGTTGGGCAAAATGTCATCTTAGGATCTAATCTGAAAATCTACTGTCGGCCAGCCAAGGTTTTTATTGGTGATAACACAATGTTTTCACATAATAATACTATCATAACTTCAACTCATGATTTAATTGACAGAAATATCATAAAAGGTTATCCTGTGCATATAGGAAAAAATGTATGGATCACGTCAAATGTTACAATACTACCAGGTGTAAACATAGGTGATAATTCCGTGATTGGTGCAGGCAGTGTTGTTACTAAAGATATTCCAAGCAATGTTTTTGCTGCTGGTAATCCTTGTAAAGTAATTAAAAAGATAGAAATTGTATGATTCAAGTGATTATCAAAGACGGATTGGGGAATCAACTATTTCAATATGCCTATGCTCGCTATTTACAGGTGTTATATAGAAATGCTGGCATAAATGACAATATAGGAATTAACCCATTCTTTATTCAACACTCTAAAAATATAGATTGTGATGATAGAGATATGTCTATAAATCATTTCGTGCTTAATGAGAATATTAAGTTCCTTTCTTTAGAGCAGCAAGAAAAAGGGATGAGAGCCTTTAAATACCGTTGTATTTTTGCAACGCCATTGAGCGAAATGTATAGATGGAGAATAAAAAAACAAAAAATAGATAAGGAAAAAACTTTTGTGTATAGGGGGAAGCGAGGATTGTATTACACTTATACTTCGTGCACAGACTTTCCCTCACCAATTTCAAAAGCAACTGATAAATTTGTTTTTGGTTTTTTTCAAACAGAAAATAATTTTTCTCCGATTGCAGATATAATTCGAAAGGAACTGAAAGTAAAAGATCTGCCTTCCAAGGAAAATTCAGATATGATAAAATACATACAGTCGGTAAATGCTGTGTGTTTGCATATTCGTCGAGGGGATTATCTTAATCCACGTTGGAAAAATCTTCAAATATGTACATTTGATTATTATAATAATGCGATCAATATAATATTAGATCGAGTGGAAAATCCGGTTTTCTTTGTTTTCTCAAATACACACAAGGATTTGGAATGGATAAAAGAGAACTATCATTTTAAAGATGAAAAAGGTAAGCGTGAGATAAAACTAGTATATGTGGATTTGGCTAATCCTGATTATGAAGAATTAAGACTCATGTATTCATGTAAACATTTCATTATATCTAATAGTACTTTTAGTTGGTGGGGAGCATGGCTCTCTGATAATTCGAATAAGATTGTATGTGCTCCAGAAAGATGGAATCTGGGAGTAGAAGATGACTATAAAATATATTGTAAGAACTGGATAAAAGTAAAAAACAAATAAAAGTTATGAAAAGAAACATTGCATTAATCACTGGTGTTACAGGTCAGGATGGTTCTTACCTTTCAGAGTTCCTTCTTGCCAAGGGTTATGAGGTTCACGGTATCATCCGTCGTTCTTCAGTAGATTTCCGCGAGCGTATCGCACATCTTGAGGGTAAGCCAAACTTTCATCTTCACTATGCAGACATGAGCGACTCTATGTCACTCGTTAAGCTCGTAGGTAAGGTACAGCCAACAGAGATATATAACCTCGCTGCACAGTCACATGTTCAGGTATCTTTCGATGCTCCTGAGTTCACAGCAGATGTTGATGCAGTAGGCGTTCTCCGTGTACTTGAGGCTGTTCGTACAAACCACCTTGAAAAGACTTGCCGTATCTATCAGGCTTCTACTTCTGAGCTCTATGGTAAGGTAGAGGAGGTTCCACAGAACGAGAAGACTCCATTCCACCCATACTCTCCATACGCAGTTGCCAAGCTCTATGGTTTCTGGATCATCAAGGAATATCGTGAGGCATACAATATGTTCTGCTGCTCTGGTATCCTCTTCAACCATGAGTCAGAGCGTCGTGGCGAGACATTCGTAACACGTAAAATTACCCTTGCTGCAGCTCGTATTGCACAGGGCAAGCAGGAGAAGCTCTTCCTCGGTAACCTCGACTCTCTCCGTGACTGGGGTTATGCAAAGGACTATGTAGAGTGTATGTGGCTCATCCTTCAGCACGAGACACCAGAGGATTTCGTAATCGCAACAGGCGTACAGCACTCAGTTCGTGAATTCACATACGCAGCATTCAAAGCTGCTGGTATCGAGCTCAAGTTCGAGGGCAAGGACATTAACGAGAAGGGAATCTGCGTTGATGGTCCTAAGGAACTCATCGGTAAGACACTCGTTGAGGTTTCAGAGGATTTCTACCGTCCAACAGACGTTGTAAACCTCTGGGGTGATCCTACAAAGGCTAAGAAGGAACTTGGATGGAACCCACAGACAACAAGCTTCGAGCAGCTCGTTAAGATTATGGTTCAGCACGATATGGCAAAGGTAAAGGCAGACTCTGTAGCTGCAGAGGTTCGCACAAACCTTGCAGAATATCTTGAGAAGGGTATCGATAAATGACAAATGCCCTTTATAAGGGTACTATAAATCCTTGATTGGCTGTAACAAAGCGAGGTTTTTTTTCTTAACATGTTGAGTCTGATGAAATGTAACGGATATGAACAGACAAAAAATACATGGGATATAAATGCACGGAATTATGTAAAACTATACAGAAGTCTTGTGTAAAGTTCTCTTGCTTGTGGCTGGAAACCCACTTTTGTGAAATTATACAATTTAATATGAATAGAAAAATTAAAGTGCTGGTTGTCACTTATTCTGTTTGGCGTGATGATAATAATAATGGTAATTCCTATAGCAGTATTTTCAAAGGGATGGAAGATAAGTTGGAAATTGCCAATATATATTTTAAGGATGGAATGCCTAAAAATAAAATTGTTCACAGGTATTTCCATATCTCAGAAAGAGCATTAATGAAAAGTGCTTTTAATAGAAAGCCTGTAGGACGTGCTTTTATGATGGATGATCCTTATAATACTCCGAATCAAGAGTATTCTGCTGCATATAACAAAGCTCGTGCGTTAAGGTGGGATGCGATTTTCCTAGCAAGGGATTATAGCGTTGTAGCTGGTAACTGGAAAACAAAGGCACTTGATGATTTTATAAATGATTTTCAGCCTGATTTAATATTTGGTAATCTTCATTTTATTCCCGTTTACGATAGAATAATGACATATCTGAGTAAGCGATTTAATATTCCTTTAGTGGTTTATCCGTGGGATGATTTCTATTCCAAAAATAGAAAATCTTCAAATCTATTATATTGGATAAGGTTTTATATAGAAAGAATAGAAATAAAGAATTGTGTAAAAAATGCCAGTCTGATGTACTGTATAACAGACCAGATGAGGAAAGAATACAAGGAATTCTTTAATAAAGACAGCCATATTTTATATAAAGGAAGGGAATTTGATGGAGAGCCACAACTAAAAGATGTTAAGGATTCTGTACATCTGGTTTATATGGGTAATATCGGAAATGACAGATGGAAAGTTCTTGGTCGTATTGCAGAAGAACTTGTTAATATAAATAAAAAGGAAAGTGGCAAGACATTCTTTGATATTTACACGTTGTCTCCACATACCGATGCTATAGAAAAGGCCTTGAATATACCTGGTGTTGTTTCTCTTCACGACCCAGTGGATGTAGAAGAAGTAGAAGATATTAGAAATAGTGCGGATATATTAGTCCATGTAGAACCTGTAAACGAAAGAGAAAGACTTAATTATAGATTATCTTTCTCAACAAAGTTAGTTGACTATTTCTATAATGCCAGATGTATCCTAGCTTTAGGTGGTGAAACTTCTGCTATGGATTATTTAAGGGAAAATGATGCCGCTATTGTAGAAACCGATATTAAGAAATTCTCTACGCTTATTGAATCTCTGATAAACGATCCGCAAAAAATAAAGGTATATGGAAGAAAAGCGTGGGATTGTGGAAAACGTAATCATCAAATAAAGGAAATCCAGTCAATGTTATATGATGATTTCTCAAATTTGATTTTAAAGAAATAGTATGAAAAGAATAGCTATCTGTACTTTGTTTCATAAGAATTATAACTATGGCGGTGTTCTTCAAGCTTATGCTACACAAAAGGTTTTGGCTGATAAGGGATATGAAGCTGAGATTATTTCTTTTGATGATGCGAAAAGTGTAAATCCTATTTACCCTACAAATCTATCTCGAATAAAGCAGTATTCTGTTATTGAGGTGGTAAAAAAGATATCTGAAATCATAAATAAGAAATATAATACTGGTTTACAAAAAAAACTTCAAATTAGATATTCTTTATATAAAGACTTTGTTAAGAGAAATGTCTCTGTATCCAAAATATACTCGGACGAAAACATAAATGACATAGGCAAATCGTATGATGTCTTTATTTCTGGGTCAGATCAGGTCTGGAATCCGAATGCAGTTAATAATTTATATCTGCAAAACTTTCAACTAAAGGAAGGAGCAAAACGTATTTCTTATGCAGCAAGTATAGGAAGAGACGGTTTGAGCAAGTGGGAATGTAATATTATGATTCCTTTAATCTCAAAATTTGATTATATTTCGGTTCGGGAAAAATCTGCAAAGGAAATATTAAAAAGACATATTGATAGCAAGGACATATCTGTTGTGTGTGATCCGACAATTTTGCTTCCATCTGTTAAGTGGGATGAGGTCGCTTGTGAGAGAATGATTCAAGACCCCTATGTTATTATGTATGCTTTTTCTGAATGTCGTTTTATTAATCATTTGATTGATTATTACAGAAACAAAGGAATAAAGTGCTATTATATCCCTTATGCAAAAAACTCGCCAAATTCATTTGATGAAAAATATCATATAACACCATTATTCGATGTTGGGCCTTCTCAGTTCATTTCATTAATAAAGCACTCGGAAATGGTTGTTACAGACTCTTTTCATGGTAGCGTTTTTTCTGTAATATACAATAAGCCTTTTATCGTTTTTGAAAGAGATAATAACAACAATAAGACGTCAAAGAATTGCCGCATATATGATTTGCTGAACACTTTAAAACTTTCTAACAGATTAGTCACGGAATCGGACATTCCTTGGACAGAATCTATTGATTATACAACAACTAATTCAATAATTAATGAGATGAGAAATATGTCATTAAATTGGTTAATTGATGCTATCGAATCCCATTAGTATATGATTAAAATAAATAATAAGAGTCATTGTACTGGTTGTACAGCTTGTGCGACAATTTGTCCCAAAAGTTGTATAGTGCTAGAAGCTGATAATGAGGGGTTCATGTATCCTCGTGTTATGCAGGATATGTGTATTGATTGTGGTCTGTGTGAAAAAGTCTGTCCAGTCGAAAAAAAAAAAGTGGAATTAGAAAAAGCCAGTCCTTGTCTATATGCTGCATACCATAATAATGAAAAGATCCGTTATGACAGTTCTTCTGGAGGCATCTTCTCTGCTGTAGCAGAAAAAGTTTTGGAAGAGGGTGGTACTATTTGTGGATGTATATGTGATGAGAACAAGTTGATAAAACACACATTTATACAAAATGTAGAAGATTTGTATAAATTACGTGGAAGCAAATATGTACAGTCTTCAATCGAAGGAGTTTTTTCTCGTATTAAGGAATACTTACTTAATAATACCCCCGTATTATTTTGTGGCACCCCTTGTCAAGTTGCAGGTTTGATTAGTTTTGTGCCAGCAAAGCTTCAGGAACGTTTATATACAATTGATTTCATATGTCATGGAGTTCCATCTCCAAAAGTATGGAATAAATATGTAACGTGGCAAGAGACTGTACATAATAGTCATATTACAGATGTTTCATTCAGATCAAAGATTAAAGGATGGACATTCTCTCATATAATATTAGAATTTGAAAATTCTGAGCAGTATTCAAAATCATTAGAAAGGGATAAATATCTGCGAGGTTTTCTTAATGATGTAACGTTGCGTCCTTCCTGTTATGAGTGTCCATTTAAGACGGTCAATAGGGTTAGTGATTTGACTTTAGCCGATTTTTGGGGTATTAAAAAGGTTGATCCTTCAATGTATCGCAAGGATGGAGTATCATTAGTTCTTGTTCAAAGCAAGAAAGGAGAAAGTCTAATAAAGGCAATCGATTCCCAAATCACCAAGAAGGAAGAACCATTAGAAAAAGTTGTTTCAATCAATGTAAATCTTAAAAAATCAGTTGTTAAGCCAACTGATAGGGAACTTTTCTTCGCAAATATAGACAAATATGATTATAAGACTCTTTATTCGAGGTTTCTTAGAATCAGTATGTTAACGGAGATGAAGTATATCATAAGAAATACGATAAAACAACTATTATTTAGTATTGGTCGATAATGATTATGTCAAGATAATCTTATAAGTTTTGATTCTTACAATTAAGGAAGGATAAACACAGAAAAAGTAAATCATACGGGTTATTCCATTAGCATGGGTTGTTATCAAGTACTTTGAAACTCCTTTGTTGAAATGAAGTTAATAAAATCAAAAGAAAATATAAAGTACAGCACATCTGTTACATATAGAGATGGCTTCAATTAACAAGTTCTTTCATATTTCTTCATCCTTACCTTTGTGGTTGTATGTAGTATTATTTTTTGCACTATGTATTTCTGCTTGGGTGATATTCACACGAAAGGGGGACATTCGCATTAAGGTGAAACAGATTCTTGGTGTAGTGTTTGCGGAGTATCTGGTAGTGTTATTATGTTTCACCATTTTCTTTAGAAAGGAAACGGAGGATCATGGAATAAAATATGTACTCTTCCATAATTATCTAGTAAACAATATGCACTTGCTAAAGGATGCATTGATGAATATCTTAATCTTTATTCCTATTGGTTTCTGCTCATCTGTATTTCTGAAGCATCCTAAGTGGGTGAAGATATTATTGATATCGGGAATTCTTTCTTGTTCTATAGAGTTTTCGCAATACATTCTCTCCCGAGGTTATTGCGACACTAACGATATAATGAACAACTGCATAGGCGGATTGTTGGGATGGTTAATGACATCTCGTTTAAAATCTTGTTATGCATGCCACAGATTATTTGTTTCAGGCAATTTTAATTATAACCTAAATAAACTTATGTCGTTTGTCAAGATCTATAGGGCTATAGAACAAAAATGACATTAGACAGAAACTTAATCACGAACAGAAGCTGTTCTGCTGATATACTTAAAGGTATTGGTGTTATCCTTGTCGTTATGGGACATGTAACCCATAATGTAAGTTTAGACAATTGGATTTATGCTTTTCATATGCCTCTTTTCTTCCTTTTGTCTGGAATATTCTTTAAACCGACTTTTGAGAATTGGAAGAAGAGTTTTAAGAGATTGTTGATTCCATATATATTCTTTGCTATAGTATCATTTGTCTATTGGCGCTTTGTCGAAATGAAATTTCGACCTTTGCCAGATGACTTTGATGTAAATATGCATGTGTTTGATATCTTTTGGCAAACTATGGAATTTCGATTCAATGTGGTTTTATGGTTCCTTCCATGTCTTTTTATTGTGCAAAGCATAGGATGGGTATTGTTCTCAAAGGTTAAGGATTGGAGAATAGCATTAGGAATAACGATATTCTGGTTGGCATTAGCTTCCTTAATTCATTGTAATGTAAAATCCATGTGGGTTAATGAATCTTTCTATGCATTTCCGTTCTTTGGTGTTGGCTATCTAATTGGTAAGGAACGTTTTATTTCGACTGAAGAATATTTGAGAAGTGTTAGCAGGAATATATACATTGTTCTTGCGATACTTCCATTAATAGGAGTTTGGTTTCTGAACATTGGTAACGATATGCAAATCTGTAGTTATTGTAATGGATATTTTTTGTTCTTTATAATAGCTCTTGTTTGTATTTTATGTTGCTATGTCATATCGTCTAAGCTTTCAATGAATAAATGGCTGATGTGGTTAGGAATTAATTCTTTAGCCATTATGTGTATTCATGAACCCATGAAACGAATACTCATAGTTGTATTCTCAAGAATTCTGCACATGGAGGTTCAGGCGGTTCGTGAGTCAATATCTTTAAGCATACTTATAACATGCGTGACTATAGCAGCAATTGTTCCTGTTTGTATGTTTATCAATAAGAAATGCAAGTGGGTGCTTGGAAGGTAAAGTGTCAATGGATTCCCAGAGAGTGATTTCAACTTCATTATTGTATAAATGATATGTGGCAGCCACATCAGACTGCCACACGATAAAACACTATTAATAACCTATTGAGGAAAGAAGCGTAACGAATGGTTACGGTTACGAGTTACGCTTGGTCAATAGCTTCTCTGTGGATTTTCATCTGTTGCTCTATGGAGATATGCTTGACAGAGCCATTGGGATAGGTGAAGAGATCAAGGTTAGTGTTTAGAGGGTAGAGATTAGAGATTAGGGGTTAGAGGAAGGCTTCCCTTACAACTGTAATCTGTAAGAACTGTAAGATTTAAGACTCCCATGAATCCCCCTGCGTAGGGGGAGAGTGGTTATAGGGGAGAGTTAAGAGGTTAGAGATTTAACGGATGCTAACCATTAAAAAATAAGTCTATAGATAGGCGATAAAATGTGTAGGAGAATAGAGACGTAGAGTAAATATGAGGGATATGGAAAAGGAAAGAAACATGGCACCAAAGAAACAAAGGCACTCTCGTATGTACTATATATGGTGTGATGAGAGTGATAGTGAAGGCGCATTCTATTCTAATTTCTATGGCGGTATCCTGATACGTTCTTTGGATTTGCCTCATGTTCTTAAGAGGTTGCAAGATAAGGTTGTAGAACTGCATATAGAGAAGGAAGAAATCAAATGGCAAAAGGTTAATAAACACATGTTTGCACCTTATATGGAACTTGTGAACCTTATATTTGATTTGTTAGATGAGGATAAAATAAAGATCCGTATTTTCTTTCGTCATAATAAGTATGTGCCCAAATATCTGAATCGTCGGCAGATGAATGAGGAGTATTCGCTATTATACTATCAGTTCTTGAAACATGCATTCGGGTTGGAATATAGTAATCCGACAGATAGAATTATTGACATGAATATTGCCTTGGACGAAATGCCTATCGATCAGGTAGAGAAGAAAAAGTTCAAAGGATATTTGGTTCGGCTTACGGACTATGATAAGTTTAAGAATGCAAAGATACGCATCAAAGAAACAAATGTTTACGAAGTTGATTCAAAGCGTTTTCTGCCCTTACAAGTTCTTGATTTGATTTTGGGTGCAATTTGTTTTCGACTCAATGACAAGCATAAGCAGAAATTGCCTGGCTCAAGGAAACGTGGGGTGAGAACCATAATGAAGGAGAAATTATACAGACATATCAACTTCAGAATCCGACAAATACGAAGAGGATTTAATGTGGGGGTATCAACTGGATTTGATGAGCCTTTTGAAATATGGGACCATTCGTATCGCCATTGGAGTTTTGTCCCGAAGGAACATGAGGTGGATGAGACAAAAACGAAACATTATCAGAATGGATGAGACAAAAAAATAGCCCCGTTCAATCTACCAAGTGAATTACGTAACACGTAACCGTTCGATTGAAAAGGACTATTTCTTTGCTGCAAAAGTAGTAATTTTATCTGAAAACACAAAATTATTTCTCGTTTTTCTGCATATTTGGGTGAAATACGGGATTATAGAGCCGGAAACTCGTCCTTCTTTTGAGACAAACAGAGATACATCATGGCGTCTGTTGCCTAACTGTAAGCTGTAAGAACTGTAAGAAAATCTCCACTTCCCTGAGTGGAGGAAAGTGGAGAGAGAGGACGCTAAGTGATCATGTAATCACGAGAGTGACGGGAGTGCCCCGCTTGAGGGATTTCTGAATGCGAGCGTAGATGGGACGGAAAGTGTCGGCACTATGGATGACACATCCCATGCAATGAGGCTGACCAACACAGATGGAGCCGTCAAGGTTGCGGAACGGACCGTTGCCCCTCTTTAATATCGGACGCTCAAGAGTGATGGGATATTCTCCCGGAGGGAGCCGGGCAATTGGATGCTCCGTGGTGTGAGCAAGTCGTCTGCCTGAGATTTCAAGATATCCGTCGATGCCGTGTTGGCTGCGGCGATAGCGGTGGAGGTGGAGTTTCATTCTTTTTAAAAGGTTAGAGGTTAGGGGGGAGAGGTTAGAGATTGGAGTGGAGGGGTTAGAAGACCCCCTTGATCCCCCTGCGTAGGGGGGATGGTTAGAGGGGTTAGAGATTAGAGATTAGAGATGCTATTTACGCTAAACACTAACCACTCAACACTATACATTAAAGGCGCTGATGCCGTGACAGGTATTTCTCAGTTTTGAGATACTCTGATGTGGTGGTGTCCTGCTCGATGTAGCCGCGATTAGTCCATGTGTAGATGAGCTGCATCACGTTGCCCTGTCTGCCTATGGCGTGATAAACAGATTGCAGATCATGAGCGGAGAAGCGGTCTTCCAACATATCAAGAATGTTCTTCGGACCAGTGTTCCGCGATGTCTGAGCCTCCTCCGAAAGCATTCGCATCCTCTCGCCGAAGAAATGCAGCTTGAGCCAGAGGTCATAGTGCATCGACCAACGGCAGAACTCCTCAATAGAGTCATCCCATTGATAGCCGTGGGCTATATACAGGAGCTTCGCCTTATCGTGAACCATGCGACAGGCACGATATGAAAGCGTCTCAAAGGCTTCATCATCCGAGAGTTCTGCGAAATCCGCATTCTCGTCGCATAGCTGCTCAGCCATCCTATTCGCCTCCTCGCAATCTATCAATCCTGTTGCTGCATTGAGATTGTTAATGTAAGGCGACAGCTGCAAGCGGAAATCCTCGTCATAATCGCCGAATCGGGGAATGCCACGCTTACCGAACGGCTTGATGATGGTCGAGAACGTGAGGCGCGACAAGGTGCCGTTGGTGAGTCCCTTAGCAAAATAAGCCTGACCGGTAGGCACGGTTGTCGAGGCGTTGAAATTGAAACGCAGGGGTGGGGTGCCCGTCACGCTCTCAGTACCCACACGCTCCTGGCCATAGAGTGCCTGATTGTGCGCTAGGCGGATAATCTCACTCGCAGTAGCACCTCCCGACGCCTTTATCTGGTCGAGCATCTCAATCTCGTCAAGTCGGGTGTAGAGGAACTTGCCGCCAACAGCCTCAGCATCAATGAGTCGCTGAACGAGTGCGGCATTCGTCATGTTCGACATGAGGAACTGCACACACAGCCCCTTTGGTCGCGCAGGCTTCTTCTCCGATGCCTTTGCCGACTTGCATTGCTGCTTCCATTGCCTTTCGAGTTCGCGGCTGTAGTCGTCACGCTTGCGAATGTCCTCCATGATGAGGTCGATAGGCATGTTTACGGAGCCTTTTCCGATACTCTGCTTCGCCATGCAGACGGCCATGAAACCGCCAAGGTCTGCCTCCGAGTTGTCGATGTAGCGAGTGCGAACACCATGCAGATGTGCGCCAAGCGGCGGAAAGACAGCCTGTGCCACGGCAGGACGGTACATAGTATCAACTTTGCTCACGAGCAACTGTATGAGACGAGGCAATCGCTCGGGCATCTCGGGAGGTGACGGCTGGTTGTAGATATGCTTTCTCCCAGCGTCATCAGATGATGAAATTGAGCCGAGCACTCTTGCACGAGCCACGGAAATAGCACGCTGCACAATCTGCGGAATGTTGCGCGACTGGGCACGGTTCACGGCACTACGCACGGTATGCTCCACCTTTGAACGTTCCTCGCCGTATGTGGGCAGAACCGACATTATCCACTCCGCATCGTCATTGCACACATAGCGCAGATGACACGCCATGGAGAAGATGAAGTTGTTGCGAGAGCCATGAACTGGTACGCCGCCTAACTGCTCGGCAAGGGCTGAGACAAGGATGTCGTAGGGGATGCCGTCGTAGTTGTCGGGTGTTGGGTGATGGGTGTTGGTGGTTTGTTCTTCCGCTCTAACCTCTAACCCCTCCTCTCTAACCTCTCCCCCTACGCAGGGGGATTTAGGGGGGCTTACCTCCTCATTATCGAATAACTCTTCTGATAGGAACAGGAGATCATCGGGCGAGTCGCTTGTGGTGAAGAATACGCGGGTGTGATCCTTTGCTGCCTCGTCGAATGGGATGCCGAGAAGGTCGGATGCCCATCGCAGGTTCTGCTCCTGAGTCATCTCAGTATGACGCTTGAACACAAGGTGATAGCCTTTCGACACAGAGCGCTCAAGCATCAGGAGTCCGAGCTCATCCTTCTTTTCAAGCACGGATGCAACCTCAATCTCTTGATCCACATCCATACCTACGGACCTTGACAGCCTGACCGCCCCCTTGAGCGTTCCGTCAGGATTAGGCAGACACGAGTAGTTGAATTGCAGCAGAGAGCGCTTGACCTGTTTGTCGCCTGAACGTGCCGCCTTTAGCTTCGCAGTTTGTCGGGCAGATGCGCGGAGCTGGTGATACTCCTCCGCGGAGGAGATGGGACGCATGTGCTTCGCCCCATCCTCATAGTAGATTACGTGTACTGACATGGTTATTCTACGCAATTAAGTGCTTCGGAAATCTCGCTGTAGATGCTGAAGGCGAGGGTGGAACGGTCGTTTACGGCGCTTGCCTTGATAGCCTTGAGGATAGGGTAGTAGAGCCCGTTCTTGCGTCGGACGATTGACACGTAGTTGCCTTGGTACAGCTTTCCGTTGCGTACCACGCGCTTGAGCGATAAGGTCTCTTGGAAGAGGACACCATCCGTGGTCTTGCTGATTACGCCGCTGAGGCACTCGGTTTCGGGCAACTGCTTCTTGTTCTGCAACTGGCAGACAAGAGTGATGTTCTGATACGTTTTCTTTTGCATAATGATGGGGGGGGATAAAAGAAGTACAAGGAGTACAAGGAGTGACGCTCCTAAAGTCGCTTAAGTAGTACAAGACGATAGTATTTCTCGTTGAAAGTCAAAAGTCAAAGGTCAAAAGCTTTAGTCCTTAGACCTTGGTCCGTACAAGGCATTCGTCTTGTACTCCTTATTACTCCTTGAACTCCTTATTACTCCTTGCAAATAAGGAATTAATGACTACTGAGTGACGTGATGTCCTGTATGGTGATGTCCTGATAGTTTGCGCCATTATACTCCTTTACGGAGAAGCGCAGGGCAGCCCATACGTATTCATTCGGGAAGAGCGTTATCTGGTTGCCAAGAAGGCTTGCCATATAGCAGTCGCCATATTTCCCGTTTACTTCTTGCAGCACTACCGTTGACTTCTGCAAGGTGCCGCCGTTCTGAGTGGTGATGCTCACCGGCTCCGACTGTGAAACTACTCTGAATAGATTCTGCATAGTGGTTTTGAAGTTGATGATTAATATTCTTCGGAAATTTCCTGCTGCAAAGGTACTGCTTATGCGTGGTGTAAACGGAGAGGCTCGGTTTACTGCAAAGGTCACCCCGAAATGCGTTTTCTGACCACAGATAACACAGATTTTAGGGATTTTTTCGCAAGGCTCAACAAGCTACGCAAGTGTCTCGCTTACGCTCGTGATTGGCATCTGTGAGATCCAGAATATCTGTGGAAAAAAATTAATGCGACATTAATGTGACATTTGTGGAAACTTGCTTTAGCTTGATGAGCTTCAGTGAATAATTAATGTTTCCTCACGGAGTGAGACATATAATATCGCATTAATAACACATTAATATCTCATTAATTCATTCCGTTTATTCCGTGCCTTCCGTGTTCAAATTGATATCTGCGTTCTTCACCAGATTCTTCAACGTGACGATCTCGCTACGCTCAAGAAGATAGCGGCTCATGCCCGTGTAATGCGCGTTCCGCTTGTCAGAACATTCGCAACGGCAATGTAGCTCCACTCCCGTGAACTCCTCGCGATATACGCCCATATCGCGCAGGAGGCAGATAACCGCATTCACGCGATACCAGTTCACCTCTCCGCGTGTGGAGCGATAGCGTTGGTAGAAGAACAATTCGCCCAGCTCTTCGGAATGCAGAATGCAATTCCATAGCTGACGGATGCACGAAGCATACTGAGGGGAGGCGCAAGTGTCGATGCGCGATACGTATTTGAGTATCAGACGGATACCCTCCGCCCTTTGCGATTGGGCGTGCTGAGCGCCTTCCGCCTGATTGATGAACAGCCTGCCTTCGAGGGCGGCTTGTCGGAGACTGTTGATGTCGAAATCATCAATGGTTACTTGCCTGAAATTGAGTGTCTTGCTTGCCATAATTGCCTTGTTTTTGAGGTTGGAATTATGGCGGCAAAAGTACCCTGAATCGGGCGTGTTTTCTGGTTGCTGAAATGGTTACACTTCTGGTTACAGGTGTCGGGTGATGGGTGATAGGTGATGGGTATTAGAGGGTAGGCTGCACAGTTTTTAACTTCTGTGCAAAATGGAGTGTTAAACTCTGTAAAGAGGCATTTTTTTAGAGAGAAAATGATTACTTTTGCAAAGCAAATTATTTCTACTCTAAACGTAAACAACAATGCCGGAAAATACCTCCATGCTCAACCCATTCGACACGCTCGGGCGACTCAGAAATCTGCTCGAGAGCAGGTATGGCGTGCTTGATGAGGAGGTATCGGAATTGCTCACGACCCTTCAGGATGACAAGGACCTCGACCAGTCGAAGATTGAGACTCTGGAGGAGATGAACCAGGAGGCTAATGAGCGCGTGATTGATGAGCGTGCCAAGGGCAAGGCGATAGAGCGGAAACTGCTGAGAGCCAACATGGAAATCAGCCAACTGAGGGCTGAAATGGCTGACCAGCGCAATCAGATAGCGCATCTGGAGGAGGTGATTGAGGCCTACAAACGGGCTCCTGTAAAGGTGGAGGCTGGCGGCACTCTCACCCAGAATTATGACAGCAACGTGCTGCTTGGTGCTGCCAACGGCTGTGACTTCAAGGCAGGTAAGGAGGCTGTCGGCTGATGGCGGATATAAGGAATGAGAACGTTGGCTGCAACGTGATTGGCGGTCCTGTCTATGGCGGTACGTTTGTGGCTGGCAGAAATGCGAGGGTGACCGCTATGCCACGCCCTGCGAATCCTCTCGACCAGAGGCCAGCTTTGGTCATCGCGCATCTGCCTTGGCAAATGAAGACGCCACGGGCTATCGGCTTCTGGCAACAGCTCTACGACGAGGGCTTTGTGGACAACGAGTGCATGACGCTGAAGGGTAGGGCAGACTCGGCCATGATGGCTCAGCGACTGGCTCGTGCGCTTGACATACGCGAGGTGTGGAAGACCTTCGAACAGCTCTGGGGCATCACCAACCTTCATGGCTCGCTCAACAAGGCTCTGGATACAGATGGCGGTTGGCGCACGAAGGAGGTTCTCGATAGGATATTCGGGAAGGAATAAAATGATACCATTACCATGAACGACAAGCCTACCCATAGAAGGCATAATCGATGGCACAACTATTCGGAGAGGTGCATCTACCACATCACCATTGTGGTGAGCGATTGTGTGCCGATACTTGGAAGGCTTGAGGCTCCTGGCGATGAACGTAGCGAGAACGTCAGAATGCAGCTCACACCATTGGGCAAGGATGTGGCTGACTGCATAAGGGCTATTCCGTTCTATGGAAGCAAACGCGGACTTGACCTGCAGATTCTGGCGCAACAGGTGATGGATACGCATCTGCATTTCGTTCTCTACGTAAGGCAGCCCATGGAAAAGGAAACCTTGGGCGATATTATCAGGGGACTGAAGACGGGATGCAACAAGGCTTTGCGAAAGGCTCTTGAGTCTCCGTCGGATAGGATAGGTGCATTGCACCTCACCTCACAGCGCATCCTTGAGCAGCATGCCTTGTTTGAGGAGGACTACGACGAGACCATCCTGAGAAAACGCGGCCAACTGAGGCGAATGATTGACTATGTGCATCTCAACCCATATCGCAAGTGGGTGAAGATTCACAACAAAGGCTGGTTCATACCTTTGCGCGGAATTGAGATTGCCGGACGCCTGTATGATGCCATCGGTAATGTCATGCTGCTCGGTTTGAGACGCAAGGAGGTGCATGTGCGCTCTGCTTTCTCACAAGAAGAACGTCGCGCCTACATGAATGACTGCGTGAAGAAGGCGCGTGCGAACTATGCACTCGTATCGCCTTTCATCTCACAGTACGAGAAAGCTGTTAAGGACGTCTGCCTAAAGGAAGGGCACTCCGTCATTCAGCTTGTGGATAATGGTTTCTCTGATTTCACCACTTGCCAGGGTGAACTCTTTGAATACTGCATGAGGGGGCAGGTACTTCTTCTTGTACCAAATGAGCTGCCTCATATTGACAGGAAACCTACCATCAGCCGACGTGAATGCGTGATGCTGAACGAGAGGGCTGAGGAGATTGTGCGTAATGGGGATTGATAGTCCATGATATGGACATGGAATCTAACGTGGACGAACGCTTGATGCCCAATCCCCCGAAATCTTACAGTTCTTACAGTCTTACAGTGTAAGATGATGCGCACATAGGAGTAAAGAAATATAGTTAAATATATTTATATATTTAAATTTCTGGCTCGAATATTCTGCGACATGGCGTCGCTGGATAACTGTAATCTGTAAGAACTGTAAGATTCACGACTCAGCGGACATTTCGTCACGAGTCAGCGGACAACCATTGCGAGAATGGGAAAAAGATAGTAACTTTGCAGTAGCATAGAAGATACGAGCATCCTCTGCTCTGCCTTCGTTCGTCCTCCGTTATGGCTCTGCTCTCAAAGCAGAGGGAGAACAGAGAAATAGTCTGGGGACTACGACGGCAATTGCTTGTGTCTTTCTTGTTTAGGTTTAGAGATTAGGGTTTAGTGATTAGAGTTTAGTGATTAGAGACTAGAGTTTAGAGACTTTCCTCTATTTCACGCTTTTCACTTCCTACCTTACAACCTCAAACCTTCTAACCTACAAAAGTTACGAACCTTTATCCCCGCAATCCCTCTCGGCGGGCTATCACCTCCCTTTAAGGGAGGACGGGAGGGTCTTTATGGCAATTCTCAATGGTATCGCATCAAAGCTGAAAGGCTCGGCAGGCAGCCTTACGTTCCGCCGCTCGGCTGGCAGGACTATCGTTTCGGAGAAGGTGACCGACGTCAGGGTGTCACGCACCGAACTGCAGCAGCGACATCGCACCAAGTGGGCTAACGTGGTGCAGATGTATAAGGGCATCCGTCCGCTTATCGACTATGGTTTCGAGTCAAAACCGCAGGGCGTGACTGACTATAACATGTTCGTCAAGGTGAACATGCAGCAGACTCCCGTCTATCTCACCAAGCAGCAGGTGGCTGGTGGCGCGTGCGTGGCGGCTCCGTATCAGATCACTCAGGGCTCGCTCCCCGCAATCGTGGTGACTGGCACAGGACAGAGTGGCGTGACTGACATCCGTCTCGCTGGCACAAGCATCACAAGCGGCACAACCGTGGCGGAGTTTTCCCGTTCGGTGGTAGCCAACAACGTTGACTACAAGTACGGCGACCAGATCTCGTTCTTCATCGTGAAGCAGCAGGTGAACGCCGAGACGGGCATCCCATACTGCCAGTTCAGCGCAGCGAAGGTGGTTCTCGATGCAGCCAACGACACGAATCTCACGGACGCGGTGGGCGGTTCACACGGCTTCGCTTCTGTTGATGGCAAGCTCGGACACAGCGGGAACGATGGCGACTGCGTGTATTGCTGGGTGCACTCCCGCAAGTCGTCAAACGGCAAGACGCTCGTCTCTTCGCAGACGCTCATTGACGCCAACAGCATCCTCTCTGACTATCAGGGCGATGCAGCCTACACCCTCGCATCCTCAAGCTACGGCAGCACGAAGGACGTATTCCTCTCTCCTGACGGCACCGCGACAAACAGCACCGACGATGGTGGCTCAACTCCTTCAGGTGGTGGTGATGAAGGTGGTGGCGGACTGTAACGAGCACAGGCGGTTCAATCCCTTGGATCTGTGCTATCTGTGTTCGGAAAAAGAAAAAGTGAAAATGAATCATCCGTTTATCTAATTTAATCAAAGAACCCTCCAGAGCTTAACGGCTCTGAAGGGCTTTGTTTGGTTTCGGTATAGTATTGAAATAAACGCCTAAAATATATAATGTCAAAAATAAAACTAATGCACTTGGTACAGAGCGCAGGTTATGGTGTAACCATTTATGTGGAGTCGCTGATTAAGGGACTGGGAGAAACGGGCAAGTATGAGCAATGTCTGTTTGGCTCGGAGTATTATAATCAGCCAAAATATCAGGGAATGGTGGATAAGTTGATAACCATTCCGATGGATAGAAACATCACTCCACGCGACTTGAAGACGATAATAAAATGTAATCAGGTAATACGCAAAGAGAAACCGGAAATACTATATTGTCATTCTGCAAAAGCTGGTATATATGGACGATTGGCTTGTTTGTTTACAAAGACCAAAGTGGTTTATAATCCACATGGATGGTCGTTTAATATGAAGTGTTCTGCAAAGAAGAAGACATTCTATAAGTTGATAGAGGCTATATTTGCCCCATTGACAAATAAGATAATTGCCATCTCGGATTACGAGAAAAAAAGCACTCCGTCATATATTCCTGCTGATAAGATAATGGTGGTAAAGAATGGCATAATGACTGATGATTGTGAAAGGATACTTGCGGAAAATGACGTGACACGTGAAAAGGTGGGCATTCCGAAGGATGCTTTCGTCGTAGGTATTATTGCTCGTATCTCTGAACAAAAAGGACAGGATTTGTTGGTTGAGGCTGCTAAGACCATTAAGAAGGAGATAAAGAATGCACATTTCCTTATTGTCGGTGGTAAAAGTGACGATATTGACATTGAGGAAATGATTAAGACAGCAGGCTTGGAAGATTGCTTCACTATAACAGGTGAGGTGGAGAAAGCCGTAAGATATGCTGCATTGTTTGATGTTGCAGTATTGTCTTCTCGTTGGGAAGGTTTTGGTCTTGTACTGGCAGAGTATATGGTTGCAAGGAAACCAATTGTTGCTTATGCTGTTGATGCCATTCCTGAAGTGGTAAGAAACGAGGAAAACGGTTTGTTGGTAGAAGCAGAGAACACGGAGGCTTTGGCAAATGCCGTGATAAGACTTCATAATGACAAAGAATTATGTATGAATTTGTCAGAAAGAGGTTATAGGATTGCAAAAAATGAATTTGACCTGAATAGAGTGGTAATGGAGCAAGACAAGCTGTTTTGCACAATGTTAAAGAAATAATATTTATAACAACTATATGAACTATATCATTTTCGGTGGTACTGGCTTTATTGGCAACCACCTCGCGAATCTCTTGCACGAGACACATCCTGCGGATAAGATTTGGAATCTGGATATTGTGGATCCTGCAAAGTTGGACGCAATGACCAATGAGAAGGAAAGACGTGAATATTCTACCATAAAGGATTGGAAATCTCCTGTTGTGGATGGTGAGACACGTAAGGCGGCTTTCGTGTATTGTGATGTGCGCAAGCCTATCGAAAACCTTCCATTCACTCCAACTTCAGAGGATATCATTTTCAATCTTGCAGCCGTACATCGTACTCCGGGGCATCCTGATTATGCCTACTTCGAGACCAACATCCGTGGTGCGGAAAACGTGTGTGCCTTTGCTGAGAAATATGGTATCAAAAACATGGTGTTCACTTCTTCAATAGCCCCATACGGTGCTTCTGAAGATCTGAAGGAAGAGACTACATTGCCAACGCCTAACACTCCATACGGTATATCAAAATTGGTGGCAGAGAAGATTCATCAGACATGGCAGGCTGGGGGTGAAGGTCGTAAGTTGACAATCGTTCGTCCGGGTGTCGTTTTCGGTAAGGGCGAGAACGGTAACTTCACTCGTCTGTACTGGGGCATCAAGAAGCATACGTTTGCTTATCCGGGACGTAAGGACACAATCAAGGCTTGCATCTACGTTAAGGAACTTGTTCGCTTCATCATGTGGAACGTGGAAGAGCGCAAGACTGCTTCTGATATATTCAACTGCACATTTGAGCCTGCTTATACCATTGAGCATATCGTTGGTGTGATAAAGAATATTACTGGTCTGCATCAGGGCGTTCCATACATTCCAAACTCTCTTATTATGCCTGCAGCCGCAGGTGCGAAGATGATGGGAAGTCCGATGGGCATCTGTCCTGCACGTGTGAAGAAACTTCAGATTTCAACCAATATCTGCGGAAAGAAACTTGCATCTTGTGGCTATAAGTTCAAGTGGACTTTCGAGGAGGCTGTAGAGGATTGGTTTGAGGATAATAAGAAGCAATTCCTGAAGTAAATTAACGTAAATTCGATAAATTCCATCAACACGTATATTATCGAAAATCGTGATTGAAGAAGCTCTGAAAGAGCGACACCTAAAAGGGCGGTTCGTAAGAGCCGTTATATTATGGGGATTGTAGTAATCTGAGGTTTGAAGGACCGATACTTGTTAGATGTAACAGGTGTTGCACCTACGGCGCTCAATAAAACATCATCATAGTAACAGCCCTTGCGGACTGCCCTTTTAGGTGTCGCACCTTCGGCGCTTTTCGTCGAAATTACGTTAATTTATTCATCCTGAAGGTTTTCTGATAACAAAAAAGTAATTCCTTTGGATACAAAAGTTTATGAGCTACTAAGGGTAGCGATAGGTAATAGAGAGTATCTTACTCGTCCGTTAAGTGCGGCTGAGTGGGAGACCGTATATTATATTTGTGAGCTGCAGGCGGTTCTTGGAATAGCCTTTGTCGGCATCCAGAAACTGCCAAAAGAGCAGATGCCACCTTCTGAACTTTTCGCCAAATGGCAGAAGGATGCTCAGAAAGAGAAAGAGATAAGGATACGGGTTACTGAGATATGCAGGAAGGCATGTGAGAAACATGAGAAGAACGGGTTTGATTCTTGCATATTGATGCCGAGTCCTATTAAGGTTAGAGGGGAGAGGTTAGAGTCTAGAGATGAGAGGTTAGAGTTTAGAGGTGGCGACCCGAAAGATGTCGATATCCTTTGCTGGTCGAAGGAGAAGAAGGATGGAAAGAGGACGATAGTGGAGTATGTCAACTTCCAGTATGTCGCTTCTACGAAGCATATCAAACCGAAGGTGATACGCCATCATGTGAATTACGAGTCGGGGAATATTCCTGTAGAGGTGCGTTTCAAGTCAGAGTATCTCAATAACCCTTGGTATAACGGCAGATTTGAGAATTGGGTGAAGGAACTTATTGATTCCAACTCCATGTTAAAGCAAGGTGGAGATTTGCATGCTCCATCAGATAGTTTTAATGTCGTTTACCAGTTGCTGCATCTATACAAGAAACTGTTCTGCGAGGGAATAAGGCTTGGACATTTGTTGGAGTATTATTATACGCTTCGCGAGTTTAGTGTGGAGAGGTTAGAGGTTAGAAGACCCCCTCAGTCCCCCTGCGTAGGGGGAAAGGTTAGTGTTGAGGGTTTAGAGGTTAGAGCTAAGAGTGGAGAGGTTGGAAGACCCCCTCAGTCCCCCTGCGTAGGGGGAAAGGTTAGTGTTGAGGGTTTAGAGGTTAGTGGTGAGCGAATCGGCTCCCTCTCTACGGGAGAGGGCGGGGGGAGAGGCCGTGTTATGAATATAATAGAGCGTTTGGGAATGAAGAAATTCGCTGGGGCTGTTATGTACGTTTTGCAGACGGTCTTTGGCATGCCTGATGAGTATCTGATTTGCAAGCCAAATAACAGGAACGGCAGTTTCGTGCTGAAGATGACGATGCTTGCAGGTGAATATACACGATACCTCGAACGCACAAGGACTCTCCGTCACTTAGGCCGCCTCGGTCATCATCTCTATTGGCTAAAGCGTAACCGTCCGTTCATCACCCAGTATCCTGCCGAGGTGCTGTTTGAGTTGTATAGGAGGATAAAGGGGTAAGGGAAGACCCCCTAAATCCCCCTGCGTAGGGGGAAGTTGGAAAGGTTAGAGGTTAGAAGACCCCCTTGGTCCCCCTGCGTAGGGGGAAAGGTTAGAGGGGAGAGACTGAAGGTTAGAGGTTAGTGTGAAGGGGTTAGAGATTAGAGAAACTATTTGTTTTATGCCTGCAAGATAGTTTTATAACGAAATAATCTGTATCTATGAGTCAGCAGGAATTACGAATATTCGACAATAATAACATACACAGTTATTGGGATGAAGAGAAGGAACAATGGTTCTTCTGTATAAATGATGTCGTACAGGCTTTAACTGACAGTAGAGATGTTAAGCAATACATAAAGCGCCTTCGACAACGTGAACCTGAGTTGAATTCCGTATGGGGTACAATTTGTACCCCCCACCAATTCCATTCGATGATGAAGTAAAAGACGAATCGGATGGTGACAATGAGGTGGGCTCTTGAGGTTAGAGTTTAGAGAATGCATTGATATCTGTGAGATCTCGGATATCTGTGGTTGTTTTTCCTGAACACTAAAAACACGAAAAGAATGAAAAACTTTCGTTTATTCTGTGCATTCCGTGGTTAAATGCTGATTCTCGAATATTTGTGGCTTCTTTTTGAACACAGATAGCACAGATTTAAGGGATTATCTCGCTTACGCTCATGATTTTGCATCTGTGAGATCCCAAATATCTGTGGTTATATTTTCTGAACACTAAAAACACGAAAAGAACGAAAAACTTTCGTTTATTCTGTGCATTTCGTGGTCAAATATAGATTCCTGAATATTTGTGGCTTCTTTTTGAACACAGATGAAACAGATCTAAGGGATCGTCTCGTTTATGCTCGGATATTATTGAGAATCCCGAATTAGCGAATTTAAGAATTCTTCTTGCTTACACTTGTGATTGGAATCTGTAGTATTTATGGGGGGAAAGAATTATATTGACTATATATCAAAGGATATCTCTGAGTGGCTGTGTGTAGTACTTTTGCTTGTACTATGCGTGATGGCGATTGTGATATTCTCGCGAAAGGGAGTAATCCGTATTCAATTGAGGAGACTCCTGAAGGTGATGTTCGTGGAGTATCTGGTGTTATTGTTTTGCTCCACCGTTATCCTTAGGGATGAATCACCACATGCAGGCGTTAAGTATATGCTATTTGCAGGCTACCTTAATGGTAGTATGTTTGTATTAAAGGATGCCTTAATGAATATGGCAATCTTTATCCCTATAGGCTTCTGCTCTTCCGTTTTCCTCCGCTATCCAAAATGGCTGAAGATTCTGTTGCTCTCCATTTCCCTCTCCTGCACAATAGAACTCTCGCAGTTCCTCCTATCCAGAGGTTGGTGTGACACCAACGATGTGATGAATAATTCGATTGGTGGATTGATAGGGTATTGGGTGTATCTTTGGTGGAAGAAGACCCTCCAGACCTCCCTGCATAGGGAGGCTAAAAACGCGACAAAAGACCCCCTAAATCCCCCTGCATAGGGGGACTTGGGATAGCGGTCAAAAAGACCCCTTTATTCCCCTGCATAGGGGGAACTTCGTAAGAAAATTAAAATTAGGTGAGATGAGATGGAAAACTGCTAGTCCTGATAGATATGAACTGCTGAAGAGATTTGCTAAGGAGAATCGGCAGTTTATGACTGAGGCGGAAAGGGCATTATGGATGCATCTGAGGGGAAACGCTCTCGGTCATAAGTTTCTTCGACAGCATATCATTGGTGACTATATCGTGGATTTCCTTTGTCGTGATGCTCAGGTCGTCATCGAAGTGGATGGGGGCTATCATAAGGAAAGACAATTCCTGTATAAATCTTCACATGCTGGGTATTTAATGCTTGACAAAAACGGAGGTATGGAGGGTCTTAAAAGTCTCCCTATGCAGGGAGATTTAGAGGGTCATTTTGAGATTCGAGATCAGGTAGAGGAAGACAGAATTCGTCAAGAGTGGTTGGAATCTGTAGGATATAAAGTTATACGATTCACGAACGAACAGATTCTTCATAACATCGATTGTGCCCTTGCCGTCATAAAGACTACCATAGATGAAAGATACAAACGAGGTCAATAAAAGTCTCCCTATGCAGGGAGATTTAGAGGGTCTTAATAAAAGCCTCCCTACGCAGGGAGGTTTGGAGGGTCTGGGTTTATTCTTCGAACTATTACAGGTCGCAATCGGTAATCGTAAGGAGCTCACTCGTCAGCTATCGGATGAGGAGTGGGAATTTTTGTATTCTGAATGTGAGAAGCATGCCCTTTTAGGCATTACCTTCTGTGGTGTTGAGAGACTGCCAAAGGAGCAGTTCCCGCCTTTTGATGTGACTGCAGAGTGGGTGCATGATGCGCAGGTGGCGAAGGATAGGAATGAGAAGCTGAATGCTGAATGTGAGGCATTGGCAAAGCAGTTGGAGCATGACGGATTATGGAGCTGTATCCTCAAAGGACAGAGTAATCTGGTGAATTATCCTGAGCATCTGAGGGATTGCCGTACTGCCGGGGATATTGATGTGTGGTGTGCTCCCATAAAAAAACAGGACAAAGGGGAACGGAAGGTGATAGTATATGCTCTTTCACGTGCAAAGGCTGCAAATCAGCCTGTACCAGAAGTGAGATATCACCATGTGGAGTTGGAGAATGTCTATCCTGTAGATGTGGAGATTCATCATCGTCCTTCGTTCATGTGTTCTCCGTTAAGGAATATAAGGCTGAGAAACTGGTGCAGGACGTTTGAGGGTACTAATGAAATTGCAAGTATCAATGGGCATGAATTTCCTGTTCCATCCGTTTCCTTTAATGCTGTATATCAGTTAGTGCACATCTATCGGCATCTCTTTGACGAGGGAATAGGCTTGAGACAGATACTTGATTATTACTTTGTGCTTCAGACCCTCTCAGTCCCCCTGCATAGGGGGAAGTGTGGACCCCCTCAGTCCCCCTGCGTAGGGGGAGAGGTTAGTGTTGAGGGTTTAGAGGTTAGTGGTGAGCGAATCGGCTGCTCCCTCTCTACGGGAGAGGGCGAGGGGAGAGGCCGTGTTATGAATATAATAGAGCGCTTGGGCATGAAGAAATTTGCTGGTGCTATAATGTATGTGCTTCAGAAGGTGTTTGCTATGCCAGATGAATATCTCATCTGTAAACCGAATGAGAAGGTAGGCGCATATGTACTCTCCGAGATTCTTGTAGGTGGAAATTTCGGTCGGGCTGATTCTCGCTTTGCAAAGGCAAAGGATGGAGTTCTTGCCCATGCTTTTGGAAAGACACTTCATAACCTTATGTTCCTTCGCTATTTCCCAGAGGAAGTGCTTTGGGAACCAATTTTCCGGTTGTACCATTGGGTATGGAGAAAGTGGGAGTTTTGGAAGGTTTGAAGACCCCCTCAGTCCCCCTGCATAGGGGGAGAGGTTAGAGTGTTGAGGTTAGGGGGTAGAGTTAAGAGGTTAGGGATTAGAGTTGAGAGGTTAGAAGACCCCCTTAATCCCCCTGCGTAGGGGGAGAGGTTAGAGTGTTGAGGTTAGGGGGGAGAGTTAAGAGTGGAGAGGTTAGAGGTTTTGTGTTAAATTTGGGAAAAGATTTGTGATTTCAAGATAAATGTAGTATCTTTACGCTCAAAGAGCGCTAATCGCTTTTTTGAATGATATGGCAGTTTCATTACATGTTCCAACAGCAGAAACCTATGTTCGTGAAAGTCTTATGAACGCATTGGATGAAGTCCGTCAGGTACATTCTTCTGGGGGGAAGTTGCCTGATGCCCGACATCTGTTTGATGATGTTCCTAATGACGTGACTTTAGCTGCTATGCGTGAGGCTGAGAGTGGGGAAAATGCAGGAGAAGTGAAATTGGATAGCATCGAATCTTTTGTTGCATCCATGATATAGTTGTTTATTACAATACAAATATTCATGTAATCGGTTGTATGCCGAAACGTTAAAAATCCGCTATCCGAGCGTGCTGCTTGGGTAGCGGATTTTTTATGTCGTCATTCTTCCGGTCTTCATCTCTTCATACAGATAAGAAAATACATATCGCGGAGACTGGAAGTAAAGCCCCGTCTTGGGGTTTTGTAATGCCTTGTATGTGTCGGAAGCATATAGGATATCGAGAGCCTGATGTATGGTCATGTGATGCTCTTCTACCAAAAGGGTTGCGATATCACGTTCCTGACATTCGAGCATATATTGAAAGTCGCTTTCTGATACGTTCATAGACTATGGAGTTTTTGTATTGCTTTTTCTGTACAGAATGCCCATTGGAAGGTGATATTTTAAGTATCATGTGAGTGCTCCTCCTTTCTTGTGACAATAGGCAATAAGTCCTTCTACTTGGTCTTCGAATGAAAGGGTGTGAAGGATGTTATAGTGCTTCTCTGCATACTCAATACCGCCATGCAGACTTATGTATCTATAAGCCTGTTGGTTGCTGAGGCCGAAGTGACGGGCAAACAGCTTAATGAGCATGAGTATGTATTCAATCTTGTCTGATACCATAGACTATATATTTTGAAAGCGGATTACTCCTCTTGGTGGCAAAGTTACACAATTATATGTAAAAAAGCAAATTATTATGCAATAAGTTATTCATTTTTGGGGGAATTTATGCTTTTTCGTATTATAACGTGAGTTCGACGACCTGCTTCAGTTTGATGAGCCAAAGCGAAGAACTTGCGAAGCTTGTTGAGCCTTAGCGAAAAAAATAAAAACGCTTGCGCTTTGCTTTGAAACATTAATTAACGTGAGTTCGATGGATTTCATAGATGCATCTCCGATGCTTGTACTTTACAGAAAATTAATGCGAAATTAATGGGATATTAATGAGAAATTATATGTTTTCGCTCTGCGAACCTACATTAATGATCACAAATGACACATTAATGTCGCATTAATTTCTTCTTGTAGCAAGCGGTTTGTTTTTCGTCGAACTCACGTTAAATAAATAGTAAATAGTAAATTGTCAAATGGTAAATAAAAAAACGCTGGATGATTTCTCATTCAGCGTTTTTGTTGGGATACCCGGACTCGAACCAGGAAAGGCAGGACCAGAATCTGCAGTGTTACCATTACACCATATCCCAATTTTTGATAGCAAAGCAAGAAAAACTCCTGTTCCCTGTTTGCGAGTGCAAAGGTACAACATTTTTCTGTATCTTGCAAGAAAATCAAGAAAAATTTTCGAAAAAAGTCATCTTTCGGCAGTTTTGCGCGAAAAACTAAAAAAAAATGCAAATTTTGGGAGTTTTGGGGGAGATTGTCAAGAATATTGAGTAACTTTGCACTCGCAAAATGAAATCGTGCGCCAACTTTATGAGTTGACATGCACTTCTTGCTTCGTGCGAGGATGCTTCGCACGTTGCACTCGCAAAATGAAATCGTGCGCTAGTTATCCCCATAATACGCGCGTGTAGTTATTAAAAATAAGAATAAGAATATTTAAGTGGATTCAATAAAGGAATTAGTTGATGTAGCCGTTAAAGGCATACAGGAGAAGAAAGGTAAAGGGATCAGAATCGTGGATCTCCGCAATATAGACGGTGCTATTTGTCAGTATTTCATCGTATGCGAGGGACAGAACCCTCAGCAGGTGAGTGCTATTGCAGACTCTGTGGAGGACATGGTTCGTGTAGAGCTGAAGGATAAGCCTACCCATGTTGTCGGTACGGAGAATGCTCTTTGGATTGCTATGGACTATGTGGACGTTATGGTTCACGTGTTCATGCCTGAGGCTCGTGATTTCTACAATCTTGAGAACCTCTGGGAAGACGCTCCTGCTGAGGATATCCCAGACCTTGACTGATTTTCCCCGGTCTATATAAAGACTCGCAAGCTCGACTTTATGGGTTATAAGGTTTTGAGGTTGTAAGGTCGGAAGAAATTAAGAGATTAATATATTAAGAAATTAATTTTCAATTGCTGAATGGCATGCTGACCCAAGAACCTAAAAACCGTAAACCTTTAAACCAGCAACTTTAGCGAGGCGAAAGTTGAATAACCAAAACAATTTGAAGCTCCCGAAGCTTAACTCGGAGTTTTATACAATGCAAAAGCAGGATTTTTCTAATAACGATAATAAGCCTAAGATGCCTAAGTTCAACATGAACTGGCTCTATGTGATGATTCTGATTGCCCTGTGTGTGACATTCTTCACAGACGGAGGCAGTTCGTTGCTTAGTGGCTCTGGTAGCGCTAATAAGGTATCGTACAGCACTTTCAAGGCTTATGTGGAAAAAGGCTATGCCAATAGGGTAGTGATTAATAAGCCTGAGAACTATTTGCGTATGTATGTATATGGTAGAAACGTGCGCGATGTGTTCAAGAAATCTACCAAGGAAATGGGACGTGATCCTTACGTGGAGGTAGAGATTGGTAGCGTGGATCAGGTTGAGGACTTCCTTAATGCAAAGCAGACAGAGGGTAAGTTCAAGGGTGATGTGGCTTACGACAACGAGAAGTCGGGTGGCATCATGAGCTTCCTTCTCAACATAGCTCCTTTGGCATTCTTTATCTTCATCTGGCTCTTCTTCATGGGAAGAATGGGTGGCGGTGGAGGCATCGGAGGTGGTGTTTTCAGCGTTGGTAAGTCAAAGGCTCGTGTCTATGGTAAGGAAAACAGCGTTGGCGTTACATTCAAGGATGTAGCCGGACAGATAGGCGCTAAGCAGGAGGTGCAGGAGATTGTTGAGTTCCTGAAGAATCCTGCAAAATACACAGATCTTGGTGGTAAGATACCGAAGGGAGCCTTGCTTGTAGGCCCTCCGGGAACTGGTAAGACCTTGCTTGCGAAGGCTGTTGCGGGTGAGGCTGGCGTTCCGTTCTTCTCAATGTCGGGTAGTGACTTCGTTGAGATGTTCGTGGGTGTTGGTGCTTCACGTGTTCGTGACACATTCCGTCAGGCAAAGGAGAAAAGTCCTTGTATCATCTTCATCGATGAGATTGATGCCGTTGGTCGTGCACGTTCAAAGAACCCTTCTATGGGTGGTAACGACGAGCGTGAGAACACCCTTAACGCACTTCTCACAGAGATGGACGGCTTCGGTACTAACTCAGGTGTCATCATCCTTGCAGCTACCAACCGTGTGGATATGCTTGATAAGGCTCTGCTTCGTGCAGGTCGTTTCGACCGTCAGATTCATGTTGACCTTCCTGACCTTACCGAGCGTAAGGAGATATTCCAGGTGCATCTGAAGCCGATTAAGGTGGAGGAAACCCTTGATATTGATATGCTTGCACGTCAGACTCCTGGCTTCTCTGGTGCTGATATTGCCAACGTATGTAATGAGGCAGCCTTGATTGCAGCACGTCATGATTCAAAGGTGGTTAGCCGTCAGGATTTCCTTGATGCTGTTGACCGTATCATCGGAGGCTTGGAGAAGAAGACAAAGGTGATGACTGCAGCAGAGAAGCGTGCTATCGCGCTTCATGAGGCTGGTCATGCTACTATCTCTTGGTTCACGGAGTTTGCCAACCCATTGGTTAAGGTCAGCATCGTGCCACGTGGTAATGCCCTTGGTGCTGCCTGGTATATGCCGGAGGAGCGTCAGCTTAACACAAAGGAGCAGATGCTTGACGAGATGTGTAGCTTGCTTGGCGGTCGTGCTGCTGAGGAGTTGTTCACAGGTCATATCTCTTCAGGAGCTATGAATGACCTTGAGCGTGCAACAAAGAGTGCGTATGGTATGATTGCGTATGCAGGTATGAGCGATAAGTTGCCTAATATCTGCTACTACAATAACAATGAGTATAGTTTCCAGCGTCCTTATTCTGAGGCTACTGCTCAGATGATTGACGAAGAGGTGCTGAAGATGATAAATGAGCAGTATGCTCGTGCAAAGGCTATCCTTACAGAGCATAAGGAAGGTCATAATGAGCTTGCTCAGATGCTTATCGACAAGGAGGTAATCTTCGCAGAGGATGTGGAGCGTATCTTCGGTAAGCGTCCTTGGACTTCACGCGCTCAGGAGATTATTCAGGCAAACGATGAGCAGAAAGCCAAGTTTGAGGCTGAGGCTGCGGAGTGGGAGAGACGTACTAAGGGTACTGCGGATTCTGCTTCTGATTCTGCTTCCGCTGATAATAATGGAGGTGAAGCTCATGAATAACTTCGTCGTTAGGACTATCACGGGCGTTTTGTTCGTGGCTGTTGTGGTGACTTGTTTCCTCAAGCCATTGGCAATGGTCTGTTTCTTCGCCCTTGTGACGGGTTTGTCGATATGGGAGTTCACCGGACTTGTGAATCAGCGTGAGAACGTGAAGGTGAACCGCTTCATCTCTACTGTAGCTGGTGTGTACCTGTTCCTTGCCTTTGCAGGATGGTGTTGGGGTACAGTTCAATCTGCAGCTTTCATTCCTTATCTCATTACTATAGTATATCTCTTCGTAAGCGAGATATATCAGAAGAATGATGATGCCATTAATGACTGGGCATATACCATGCTCTCGCAAATGTATGTGGCTATTCCTTTCGCTTGTATCAATATGCTTGCTTTCCGTAGTATGGAGGGTGCTACAATATACGGCCTTTTGTTGCCTTTGAGCATCTTCGTGTTTCTGTGGTGTAATGATACGGGAGCATATATCTCAGGCTCACTTCTCGGTAAGCATAAGCTGTTCCCGAGGATTTCTCCAGCAAAGTCATGGGAAGGCAGTATAGGTGGTGGTATCATCGTGTGTCTGATTGCGTGGCTGATGGCATATATTGACCATAACAATTTGTTGGAGAACTTTGGTGCTACTCCTACAGGATTGACCACTATGGAATGGATTGGCTTGGGATTGGTTGTTGTGTTCTTCGGAACATGGGGTGACCTCGTAGAGAGCCTTTTCAAACGTACACTTGGTGTGAAGGATAGCGGAAACATCCTCCCCGGTCATGGTGGTATGCTTGACAGATTCGACTCATCTCTGATGGCTATTCCTGCTGCTGTGGTATATGTGATGAGTGTGACGATGTAAGAGAAAAGAGGGCAACGGCCTCTCCCCCCGCCCTCTCCCGTAGAGAGGGAGCCGGAGTGCTCATGTGGGGATTGCTGAAAATTGTACATTGAAAATTGTACATTGTACATTGTAAATTGTACATGTTTTGGCCTTGTAGCTTAGCTGAATAGAGCGTCAGATTCCGGTTCTGAAGGTCATGGGTTTGAATCCCATCAAGGTCACGAGGAATGAGGAGTACTTTCTGAAAGGGAAGTGCTCCTTGCTCTTTTTTTATTAGCTAAAGAAATCCTTTTGAGTCAAAGAAAAAGAAACTCCCAGCACCGAAGCGCTGGGAGTGAGACATGAATACGATGTACAATTTTTAGTTTGTACATGAGATGTTTATGGTGCGTTTTCTGGAATTATTGTCAATGTCTCTTCTTAGTTCGGGAGTGTGAAGACTACAGGAATACTGTATTTAGAATTTACTCTTTCACCATGATTGCGTCCTGGAATCCACTTTGGCATTGCTGCGATAACACGCTTTGCCTCTTCATCAAGAAGCGGATTGACTGGTTCTGCAACTTTCACGTTGGTTACTGCGCCTTCGTTTGTGATGATGAACTCGCAGATCACACGTCCCTGTATCTTGTTTTGTAATGCCCTTGAAGGATAATTTACCTGATTGTGGAGGTAGTTTTCGAGTGCATGAGTTCCACCAGGGAACTCTGGCATTTCGTCAACCACTTCATAAACGCATCTTGACTTGTCGGCATTTATCTGGGCTATAAGTTTCATCTGGTTTACAGCATCGCCATATTTCAGCATGAATAGTCCCCTCTCTTTCTCCTTCTGTATTGTACCGCCAATCTGCTGTACGATATAGTCAGCTGCAGAGAGACCGCCTGTTGTGCTTTGTTGTGCAGCAGCAAGGATATCGAATGCCTTGATGGTGAATGTGAGAGGCTTATGTTTGCCGTGGATGTCTTCTACATTGATTTTGACTGCAGGCTGCTTTGTCTTCAGAAGACTAAGGAGCTGCTTGTAGTAGTTCTTTGCCATACACTCTTCAATGAAAGCCTCAATCCATACGTTTCGTGCTACCATTCCGTTGACTGCCGTTATCTTTGGATAATACTCGCTTGTGGTAAGCATTGTGCAGTTGAGTGTGTTCTGGCTTAGGCGTGCATACGATATTCCTACACTATCGTGTGGGATGTAAACCTGTTCCATTAGACTCTTGAGCGCACGATCAACGAGTGAAATTGAGAGGAATGTCTTGAAGTCGGAGTTTTCATCACCATTATTGATGAGTATAGCGTTGGTTACATCTCTGTAATTTAGGGTTGTTGTGTAATATGGTACGTTTTGGCGTGGGTTCATGACGAATACGTCCCATGAGAGATTTGAATCCTTGAGTGCATCAAGGAATCTTGGGTTCTTAATTGCTTCATGCATAAGGAGATAGAGCCCGAACTGATGATTTACGTATCGGTTTTCCTGCGCAACGGTCTTGAACTTTCCTTCGGTAAGCTCAGGGAATAATGGCTTGAAAACATCGTCTTCCTTATTGAAGACAATTTTTATGCCGTTGTCGTCTATATGAGCGTTTGCGAATGTCAGCTTGAGTGTTTCATCGAATTTGCCGAACTCCTGCTCCCTGTTGACGAACTCCTTAAGACAGTCGCGAGCATCCTCCTCTGTCATGCCCATTATATTTATTGGTGATAGCAATAGTACTATCAGGAATAGGGTGTATTTTACTGGTTTCATAGGAAATAAATGTTTAAGTTGTTTTTATTTGGATGATTATTAAATTCTAAAACGGATTTGTTGCAAAGTTAGCAAAAAAAACTGAACGAACAAATTTTTTGCATCTTTTTTGCATATTTCGTATAAAATTGGTAGAAAAGAGGTACAGAAATACAGGAAAAAGTGAGTTTTCAGTGTTTTTTTAACAATTTTTATTTGACTTCGGTAAAAAAAATAGAATGGAGTAATAAAACTAAAGTTTTATATATGAGTTTTTGGTGGAAAACATAACATGAAAATAGGATAATTTATCTGCGGAGTAGGATTATATAACCAAATACTTTCCTGAAGTATTGGAAATATAGGATAATTTGATTATTTGTAAGCAGAATGTTGTAATTTTGCAATTTGGGAGGCAAAGAGGTTAGAAGGTTAGAGGTTAGGAGGTTAGAGGTCAGCATCGCTGATGAGCATTGTTCACAAGTTCACCAAGCTAAAGCAAGTCCGACCTGAAAACCTGAAAACCTCAAAACCTAAAAAATGAACTATGAAATTTAGTCTTGACAGAATAGCGATAATGTCTTCTGCTGGTGATGTGAACTATCAGGAGATGTTGCAGCATGTAAGTGTGTTTGGGAATCATACAAAGGAACTGAATCCAAGTAAGACGATTATCTTCAGCGAGAATAGGATAGGATGGGTGTATGCCTTCTATTCTGTATGGCAGAACAGAAGCATTGCAGTTCCTGTTGATGCAACGGCAACTGTTTCTGATTTAGAGTATATAGTCAGGGATTGTACTCCTGAGTGTATGTGGGTATCAGAGGCATGTGAGAAGGTTGCAAGGGAGGTAGTTTCACATATTGATTTCGACGTAAAGATTCTCATCATCAATGAGGTTGAGAAAGAGGATATCAAAGGTTCTGACTTCGATACTTCCACCCTTGATCAGACGAGCTATGACGACAATGCCATTGCGCTTATCATATACACATCAGGTACTACTGGTTCGCCTAAGGGCGTTATGCTGACTTATAAGAACCTGTGGACAAATAAGGCTGGTGTGTGTGATGAGGTTCCGGTATTCAACGGCAAGAGACGAACATTGATGCTGCTTCCTGTGCATCATGTGCTGCCTTTGATGGGTACGGTTGTTGCGCCAATATTGCAGGGCGACGGTATCGTAATCTGTGAGTCGATGCAGGGACCTGACATCATGGAGGCATTGTGCAGAGGTAAGGTTGGTATCTTTGTAGGTGTGCCAAGACTTTGGCAGATGCTTTATGCGGGTATCATGAAGAAGGTAAATGCGAGTTTTGTTACCCGTGCCTTGTTCAATCTTTGTAAGAAGGTTCATAGCCTTAAGTTCTCGCGTTTCATCTTTGCTGCTGTTCATAAGAAGATGGGTGGACATTTGGATTACTGCGTGTGTGGTGGTGCTCCTCTCGACAAGGAGGTTGGTGAAGGCCTTTCTGCCTTGGGCTTCCATCTTCTTGAGGGATATGGCATGACTGAGATGGCTCCTATCATTGCGTTTACACGTCCAGGAGACTATATATGCGGTTGTGCAGGACTGCCTTTGCCTTCTGTTGACTGTAAGGTTGTGAATGGTGAGCTTTGCTGTAAGGGTAATAACCTGATGAAGGGCTATTACAATCGTCCTGAGGAAACAGCTGAGGTTATTGATGCTGACGGATATCTCCATACAGGTGACCTCGGTTATCTGGATGAGAAGGGTAGGGTGTATATCACAGGTAGAACGAAGGAGATAATCGTTCTCTCTAATGGTAAGAACGTACAGCCTAACGAGATAGAATATAAGCTTGAGAAGTTTGAGAACCGAGTAAAAGAGGCTGCCGTTATTCAGAATGGCGACATGCTGATGGGTATTATAGTACCTAATGAGGCATGGGCACGAAACCTTTCCGACGAGGAAGTGGAGATTGCCTTGAAGAAGGAGGTCATCGAGCCTTATAACCTCACGGTGACAAACTATAAGAAACTGATGAGCATCTATGTATATAGAGGTGAACTTCCAAGAACCAAGCTCGATAAACTTCAGCGTTTCAAGCTCAAAGATCTTCTTAAGAGGAACCGCGTAGCTGATGAGCTTGCGAATAAAGTAGAAAGTGTAAAGAGTAAAGTTGAGGCTGATGAGGAGATGTCGAACGAGATGCGCATCATCAAGGAGTATATAGAATCTGAGAAGAAGGTTGTTGTTCATGTAGATGATCATCTTGAGACTGACCTCGCTTTTGACTCTTTGGATAAGGTTGGATTGCAAGGATTCATTGAGCAGACCTTTGGTGTGGAGCTTCAGCCAGAGATGATGACCACTCTCAGGTCGGTTGCCGAGAAGGTAGAGCAGGGCAAGACTCATGTTGATGTAAGTAAGATAGATTGGCATGACATGCTGCTTGCCAATAACTCTTCGCTTGAATTGCCTTCTACCTCGCTTTTCTATCCTCTTCATTCTAAGCTGTTCAAGTCTTTCCTTAAACTGAACAACCGACTGAAGATTGTAGGTGAGAATAATGTTCCGAAGAAAGGACCTTTCATTATAGCACCTAACCATCAGAGCTACCTTGACGGAGCTATCGTGGTTTCAGGATTGAGCAGCAAGACTTTGAAGAATACATACTTCTATGCTACGGAGGAGCATGTGAAGCATCCTGTGCTGAAGTTTATGGCAAAGAGAAATAATGTCATCCTGATGGAGAAACGTAATCTGAAGAACTCCATCCTGAAGCTTTCTGAGGTGCTGAAGCAAGGTAAGAATGTTATTATCTTCCCAGAGGGCTCACGCTCTTTCGATGGTGACATGGTGCCGTTTAAGAAGACCTTCGCTATCCTGAGTAAGGAACTCAACGTGCCTGTAATACCTGTGTGCATCCGTGGAGCATACGGAGTTCTTCCAAGAGGCTCACGATGGATCAAGCCTAAGAAGATTGAGGTGGAGTATCTGAAGCCTGTAATGCCTGAGAATGGAGATACATACGATAGTATTTCGGATAAGGTTAAGGGTAGTATAGCGGAGAAATTAAGAAATTGAACCCCACAGCTCTCCCCAAGGGAGGGAGTCTTAGATAGTAAGTATCTAAATCAATCCCCTTTGAGGAGAAGGAGAGGAGCGAAAAGAGGCATATCACGAGTTGTGATATGCCTCTAGTTTTGTTTTTGTAGATTAACCTGTGTTATGAGTCTTATTACTTGAAGTAACGTTTGTAAAGTCCCATAAAGCCTGCTGCGTGACGAGCCTCGTCCTTAGCCATCTCATGAACTGTGTCATGGATTGCATCAAGACCTGCTGCCTTAGCGTTCTTTGCGATGCGGAACTTATCCTCACAAGCGCCCTTCTCAGCTGCTATACGAGCCTCGAGGTTTGACTTTGTGTCTGAGAGAACGTCACCGAGAAGCTCTGCAAACTTTGCTGCATGCTCTGCCTCTTCCCAAGCGTAGCGCTTGTAAGCCTCTGCAACTTCTGGATAGCCCTCACGGTCTGCTTGGCGTGCCATTGCAAGGTACATGCCGACTTCACCGCACTCGCCATTGAAGTGGTTGTTGAGGTCCTTTATCATTTCCTCATCAGCTCCAGGGAGCTTACCGTCACCGAGCTTGTGAACTGTAGCAAACTCAGGTGTGTCTTCTACAGACATCTCGTTGAATTTCGAGGCTGGAGCTTTACAGATCGGGCATTTCTCCGGTGCCTCGGTACCTTCGTGGACATATCCACATACGGTACAAATGAATTTTTTCTTCATAATGTTTTGTTTAAATTAGGGGTTATTAATAAATTAATAAGTTAATAAATTAAGAGATTAAGACCTTATCCTTGGGAGAGATTTCTGATACTATCTAAATACTCCCTCCCTCGGGATGGTTGGGGTGGGGCCTTAATCTTCTACTGTTGTCGTACTACAGTTGGGGCATAGTCCCTTATAGTATAGTTGTACCTCATCTATCTGAAATTCGTTTGCTTCCTGCTTTGTAGGGCGCAATGGCATTGGCAGATTCATCATGTCAAATACCTGACCACATTTCCTGCAGATGAAGTGAGGGTGTGGATGTGTATCTCCGTCATAGCATACCCGATGCTCATCGATGGTTATCATCTGTGCTGCTGAGTGTTCAGAGAACATTCGAAGGGTATTGTATACTGTTGTTCTGCTGAGGGTCGGGAAATTGGCTACAAGTCCGTTGTAAACATCCTCGATTGTCGGGTGGACGCGATGTTCAAGTATGTAGCGCATTATTGCTATTCTTTGAAGTGTTGGTTTTATGCCATGGGATGTCAGGATAGTTGATGCTTCTTTTGCCTGCATATCTTTTTAGTGGGTGTTTAGGTTGGTTCTTTTTAAGGTTTTAAGGTTTTTAGGTTCTAAGGTTTTCAGGTCGGTGTGCTCATGAGCGATGCAGACCTCTAACCTCTAACCTTCTAACCTCATAACCTTTCCCCTTGTGAGTACAAAGATAGAGAAAAAAGTTGAAACTACTACAAAACTATTGTAATAATTTCAACTTTTAACGTATATTAAGAATGAAGGCTGCTTTTGCCTTCGCTCTTCCTTCGCTCTACCTTCGCTATGACTTCGCTCTACCTTCGTTCATCCTATAGTTAAAAAGCGAGCCAAAAGCGTAGGAAAGGCAAAGGAAGAGCGAAAGCATGACGAACTCAGACAAAAAAAAAGAAGGCTTACACGAATGTAAGCCTTGATGTTATGGTTTTAATCTACTTTTGCCCCAGAAAACTTTACATACTTGATTTTCTTGCCGGAAGTGATCTTTGGTTCCTTCCATTCACCATCAAGCACGCAGATTGTAGATTTTGCATAGATAGGCACATTATTGATAGCAGCCTGAAGAGTCAGGTAGTTGCCGAAACCTTTGGCTGATACGATGAAGTCATAGTGACGGACGTAAGGCTTGAGTTCCGGACATGCTTCTGCCATTGCGTCAACAAGGAGTTCTGCCACACGATGTGCACCATATTCGGTATAGTGGGTGTTATCCTTGCTATTCTTGTCTGCACTAAGCATGTGGAGAAGCTTTGCATTGGTAGGACCAAGACGACTCTCCAGATTTGCAGTAATACCTGTTGCGTCGACAAATGGAACACGGAGTTCACGTGCCACATACTTTGGTGTTACTGCGTATGCTCCATGGGTGTCCTTGAGCTTCTCGCTGTTTTCTATATCCACATCATCTGATGAGCCTTTTCGTGCACGGGCTTCATTTACGGTTTCACGATCAATTCGCTTTGTGAATTCGCAACGAACCACCGGATTCATCACAATAGGAGTGGCTCCCTTGCCGAGTGCACCACGACAGAACATACGGATGTTGTCGTCAAAGGTGAGGCCGGCAATGGTATGTCTTTTATCACCAATCTTGCCTTTTTCATCGTTGTGTCCGAACTGGATCACAAGGTAATCGCCAGGCTTTAGGTCGTTAAGTACTTTCTGCCAATGGCCTTCTTCAATGAATGATTTCGTCGAACGTCCGTTAAGTGCACGGTTGTCTATATATACCTCCTCGGCGAAGAATCCCTGAAGTGCCATACCCCAACCACGTTCACGTCCTTCCTTCTCAATGTCCTTATTGGCCATTGTAGAATCACCTATGAGATAGATGGTGAAGGCTTTGTTGGATGAGGTCATCATAACGAGAGTTATGATGCTCATGGTGATTATTGTGATAAATTTACGCATTAATAAGAGATTAAGATATTAAGAGATTAAGATATTAATTTGCAATTATCTCCGTGTCTTTGTGGTTCGTATTCTGAACGCGAAGACGCAGAGTTACAGAGTTTTTATTACTTTGCGTCTCTGTGTCTTTGCGTTTTCAATTTTCAATTTGAAGAGGCGATTGCCGTAACGAGCTGATCAGGTGTGACAAGAGTCTGCTCGCCTGTGATCATGTTTTTGAGGGTTACTTTGCCCTCTGCAATCTCATTGTCACCTGCAAGGGCAACGTATGGAATCTGCTTTGCATTGGCATAGCTCATCTGTTTCTTCATCTTTGCAGAATCAGGGTAGATTTCTGTGCGTATGCCTTGTGTACGTGCTTTGTTTGCTATAGGGAGACAATAGGCAGTCTCTTTTTCTCCAAAGTTGATGAAGAGAAGCTGTGTGGCTGTCATAGCATCCTTTGGATAGAGGTCGAGCTGGTTGAGTACATCATAGATACGGTCTGCTCCGAATGAGATACCAACACCTGAGAGTCCTGGCATTCCGAAGATACCTGTGAGATTATCGTAGCGTCCGCCTCCTGTGATAGAACCAATCTGCACGTCGAGAGCCTTTACCTCGAAGATAGCTCCTGTGTAGTAGTTAAGACCACGTGCAAGAGTGAGGTCAAGCTGGAGTTCGTTTTTGAGAACAGATGTGTTACCCTCTACATATCCCTTCATAGAATCAAGGGAAGAGAGAATATAGCGACATTCCTCAACGCCTTTCATTCCTATCTCAGAAGATGCGAGAACCTCTGCAATAACGTTGAGCTTCTCCTCATTTGTACCTTCGAGTTTGATGATAGGCTGAAGCTTTTCTATAGCCTCTTCAGATATACCGTCAGCACGAAGTTCCTCGTTTACAGCATCGAGACCTATTTTGTCGAGTTTGTCTATGGCAACGGTGATATCCACAATCTTATCGGCTTCACCAATTACCTCTGCAATACCAGAGAGTATCTTACGGTTGTTGATCTTGATCTGCACGCGAATGCCGAACTTAGTAAATACGGTATCGACAATCTGCATAAGCTCAACCTCATTGAGGAGGGAATCAGACCCTACGATGTCAGCATCACACTGGTAGAACTCGCGATAGCGACCTTTCTGAGGGCGGTCAGCACGCCATACTGGCTGTATCTGATAGCGTTTGAAAGGAAGCTGAAGTTCTTCACGATGCTGTACCACATAGCGTGCGAATGGAACTGTGAGGTCGTAGCGAAGACCTTTCTCGCAGAACTTGGCCGCAAGTTTCAGGGTGCTTGTATTTGCTACTTCATCAGCAGTCATTCCGTGAAGGAAATCTCCTGAGTTAAGAATCTTGAAGAGGAGCTTATCGCCCTCTTCACCATACTTACCCATGAGGGTTGATAGATTCTCCATAGAAGGGGTCTCTATCTGTGAGAATCCATAGAGGGCATATACGTCCTTTATGGTGTTGAAGATATAGTTGCGCTTCGCCATCTCGACAGGACCGAAATCGCGAGTGCCCTTTGGTATGCTTGGTTTTTGTGCCATGTTTAAAATAATTGCCCCCTCCCAGCCTCCCCGAGGGGAGGAGTTGGTTAGTCACCTTTTCTTGTGCTGCGTTTTTTCGCGTAAAACTGAGAAATATGTGGGCAGACATTTCTCCGCGAGAAAATTGTGACAGATTAACCCCCTCCCTCGGGAGGGCGGGGGAGGGGTCTTTCTTTTTCACTTATTTTCTAACGATTGTCTGATCGCGGTCTGGACCGATAGAGATGATAGTGATTGGAGTCTCGAGTTCTGTCTCAAGGAACTTGATGTAGTCCTTAAACTGCTGTGGGAACTCGTCCTCGCTTGTGTACTTGGTCATGTCTGTCTGCCAGCCTGGGAGTTCGGTGTAGATAGGCTCGATACCCTTCTCGATGTCGTAAGGGAAATCGCGTGTCTCAACACCGTTTACCTTGTATGCTGTGCAAGCCTTGATTGTTGGGAATGTATCAAGAACGTCAGACTTCATCATGATGAGCTGTGTAACGCCATTAACCATGATAGAGTAGCGGAGAGCTACGAGGTCTATCCATCCACAACGACGCTCACGACCAGTAACAGCACCATACTCATGACCGATGTCACGCATCTTCTTGCCTGTCTCATCAAAGAGCTCTGTTGGGAATGGACCTGCACCAACACGAGTACAGTAAGCCTTCATAATACCGAACACCTCGCCAATCTTGTTAGGACCGATACCGAGACCTGTGCAAGCTCCAGCACAGATGGTGTTTGAAGATGTTACGAATGGATATGAACCGAAATCAACGTCAAGCATTGTGCCCTGAGCACCCTCAGCAAGCATTGACTTGCCTGACTTGAGAATCTTACCAACCTCATGCTCTGAGTCAACAATCTGGAACTGCTTGAGGTATTCTACACCTTCCATCCATACCTTCTCGGTCTCAGCAAGTGCAGCCTCGTCATACTTGAAGTCGAGGGCTTTGAGAAGCATGATGTGACGAGCCTTGTGAGCTGCATATTTCTCTTCAAAGCCATCGAGGATATCACCTACACGAAGACCGTCGCGTGATGTCTTGTCGGTATATGTAGGACCGATGCCCTTGCCTGTGGTACCAACCTTGTTCTTACCCTTGAGTGACTCGTAGGCAGCATCAAGAAGTCGGTGGGTAGGCATGATGAGGTGAGCTTTCTTTGAGATATGGAGACGCTCCTTGAGTGAATGACCGCTCTTCTCGAGATCCTTAGCCTCTCCCATGAAGAGGTCTGGAGCGAGAACAACACCATTACCGATGATATTTACCTTACCACCCTGGAAAATACCAGAAGGGATAGAGCGGAGGACGTATTTCTGTCCTTCGAACTCGAGGGTGTGACCTGCGTTAGGACCACCCTGGAAGCGTGCTACTACATCATACTTAGGGGTCAAAACATCGACCACCTTTCCTTTACCTTCATCGCCCCACTGCAAACCGAGCAGGACATCTACTTTACCGTTCATTTTTTATTTTATTTCTTTATACTTTATACTTTAGACTTTTACTCTTTACTCTTTACTCTTAAGAGAAGACTTGTACCAATCGAAGAGTTTCTGAACACCATCCTCGATCTCAACCTTGTGAGTCCATCCGAGAGAGTGGAGTTTGCTGACATCGATTAGCTTGCGCATAGTTCCGTCAGGCTTGTTTGAGTCGAAGATAACCTCGCCCTTGAAGTCAACGGCCTTTACAACGAGTTCTGAAAGCTCGCGGATGGTGAGTTCCTTACCTGTGCCTACGTTGATGTGACAGTTGCGGATTTCTCCGAGTGATGGGATTGCGCCACCACGACCTGTTGAATGGTTACGGTCAACAACACCGTCAGCCTTTACACCATAGTGTACGCTTGAATATTTCTCAATACCGATAATATCCTTGAAGTCAACGTTGAGTAGTACGTGAACTGATGCGTCTGCCATATCCTCTGACCAAAGGAACTCACGGAGAGGCTTACCTGTTCCCCAGAGAGTAACTTTATTGTTCTCAATTCCGTAGAATGCAAGAACCTTGAGGATAAGAGCCTCGTCAGAGTTGCCATCGATAACGTAACGAACAGTCTCACCATTTTCCTTCATATTAGCACCTACTGGACGGATGCTGAGGTCGGCACGGATAGAAGTCCAGTCGCCGTCATGAATGAGCTTTGCGAGATATACCTTACGCATCATGGCTGGCATGACGTGTGAGTTCTCGAGGTGGAAGTTATCGTTAGGACCATAGAGGTTTGTTGGCATAACAGCGATGTAGTTGGTGCCGTACTGCAAGTTGTATGACTCGCACATCTTGAGTCCTGCAATCTTTGCGATAGCATATTCCTCGTTGGTATATTCAAGCTCAGATGTGAGGAGACAATCCTCCTTCATTGGCTGTGGAGCATTCTTTGGATAGATGCAGGTAGAACCTAAGAAGAGGAGTTTCTTAACACCATGAGCATAAGCCTCACTGATAACGTTGCACTGAATCTTCATGTTCATCATCATGAAGTCGGCACGATAGAGTGAGTTCGCCATAATTCCGCCTACGAATGCAGCTGCGAGTACAACTGCATCTGGCTGTTCCTCATCAAAGAACTTCTTTACTGCATACTGGTCTGTGAGATCCAGTTCCTTGTGTGAACGACCAACAAGGTTCTCGTAGCCACGAGCCTTGAGGTTGTTCCAGATAGCAGATCCCACGAGACCGTGGTGACCTGCTACATATATTTTACAGCTTTTATCTAACACGATTGTAGGTTTTTACTTAACGATACCCTTTTCAAGATACTCTGCAAGGTTAGTACGAACCTCTGCTGCAACAGAGTCAGCCTTTACCTTTGCCATATCGTGCTGAACCATAATCTCAACGAGCTGCTCGAAGCTTGTTGTCTGTGGGTTCCAGCCGAGTTCCTTCTTTGCCTTTGTTGGGTCACCCCAGAGGTTTACAACGTCTGTTGGACGGTAGAAGTCCTCTGAAACCTCAACGAGTGTCTTGCCGATAAGTTCCTGTGGACCTGCAACGCAGATACCCTTCTCGTTGATATCCTTGCCCTCGAACTTGAGCTCGATACCAGCAGCCTTGAATGCTGCGTATGTGAACTCACGAACAGAGTGCTGAACACCAGTTGCAATTACGAAGTCCTCTGGTGTCTCATGCTGAAGGATGAGCCACATACACTCTACATAGTCCTTTGCATAGCCCCAGTCACGGAGTGAGTCGAGGTTACCGAGGAAGAGCTTCTCCTGCTTGCCCTGTGCGATACGAGCAGCAGCAAGAGTGATCTTACGAGTTACGAAGGTCTCACCACGACGCTCAGACTCATGGTTGAAGAGAATACCTGAGCAGCAGAACATATTGTATGCCTCACGATACTCCTTGATGATCCAGAAACCATAGAGCTTAGCAACTGCATATGGAGAATATGGGTGGAATGGAGTCTTCTCATTCTGTGGAACCTCCTCAACCTTACCATAAAGCTCAGATGTAGAAGCCTGATAGATACGGCAAGTCTTCTCTAAGTGGTTGGTACGAACAGCCTCGAGTACACGGAGAACGCCTACAGCGTCAACGTCTGCTGTGAACTCTGGAGCATCGAATGATACCTGAACGTGTGACTGTGCAGCGAGGTTATAAATCTCTGTTGGCTGTACCTTACCTACTAGTTTAACGAGTGACATTGAGTCGCTCATATCTGCATAGTGAAGGTGGAAGTTTGGGGTACCCTCAAGATGTGCGATACGCTCGCGGAAATCTACTGAAGAACGACGGATGATACCATGAACCTCATAACCCTTGGCAAGAAGGAACTCTGAGAGGTAAGAACCATCCTGACCTGTAACACCTGTGATTAATGCAATATTCTTCTTTTCCATTTTTATATGTTTTTTATTTGTTTCTATGTTTTGTTACTTTGAAAATTCCTTGATTCGCTGTTCGTCTGCCAGTTTGCAGATGAGAAGACGTCCATCTCTTTCTGCAACGATATATCCATCAAGTCCCTGGATTGCAACTTGCTTAGCACCTTCTACGTTTACGATGCAGTTGCTTGACTCGAAGAGTTTTACGTTCTGGCTGATGATTGCATTTCCTTCATCGTCTTTCTTTGAGAGAGTCTGAAGTGAACCCCATGTGCCGAGGTCGCTCCAACCGAAGTCTGCAGGGAACACGAAAATCTCCTCTGCTTTCTCAAGGATGGCATAGTCAACACTAATATTTTCGCACTCTGGATATTTCTCGTCAACAACCTTCTGCTCTTCTGCAGTTCCCATTACAGGGATAATATCTTCAAATGTAGCGGCAATAAGTGGTTGATACATACGGAATGCGTTTACGATTGTGCGCACGTTCCAAATGAAGATACCTGCATTCCAGAAGTAATAGTTATGTGAGATATATTCCTTTGCAGTTTCGAGATTAGGCTTCTCACGGAAAGAGTCAACGCGGAATATCTCCTTGTTGCGAAGACTCTGCTGAGCGAGATCAGCCTGAATATAGCCATAACCAGTCTCAGGACGGGTTGGCTTCATACCAAGTGTAATGATTGCGTCGGTTTCGCTTGCAAAGTTGAGAGTGCTTGATATGACACGCTGGAACTCTGCAACGTTCATCACTACATGGTCACTTGGGGTAACTACTATATTCGCGTTAGGATCCTGTACCTTGATTCTCCAGCTTACGTATGCGATGCATGGAGCTGTGTTTCTACGGCATGGTTCACTAAGGATATTACCACGAGGAATTTCTGGCAACTGCTCTGCTACAGTCTCTACGTATGCTGCATTGGTAACAACCCATACATTCTCTGCTGGGCATACTCCCTTGAAACGGTCGTATGTGAGCTGCATGAGAGAGCGTCCTACGCCAAGTACATCGATAAACTGCTTTGGCTTATCTTCGGTGCTCATTGGCCAGAAGCGGCTTCCAACGCCACCTGCCATAATTACAAGATGATTATGATTTTCTGCCATATTGATTGTAATAAGTTTTCCCTTATTTATCTATATTCTTTTTTGACTTTATTCTTTACACTTTACTCTTTCTACTATACACTATTTCCTAATCCTCCATAAGGTGTTTCATGAAATCGTCAAGGTCCTTTTCCAGATTCTCCATGAATGCTCCACCTATTATAATAGTGTCATCTGTATCTGCAATGAACAATTCATCGATGTGTTCACCAGTTTCTGTCTCAAGCACGAAACTATAAGGCATTATTATACCCATTGATGAACCGAAACCATCTTTGAGTAGAAGTTGACGGAGTGCTTTGGCTGCCTTTTGGTAGAATAGCTTTTCATCCTCCTGATTGTCAATCCATTCGTCAACAACAATGCGAGTAATCTCTTGCTCGTCGTCATTATATACCATGACGTCACCCGTTTCCTGATTGATACGGATGTGGATGTCTGTCATCACTGTAGGTTCTTCTACCTGTGGGAATTTCTGCGACACCTTATTAAGCATTCGCGAAAGTTGTGACTGAATTTTTTCTGCCATGACAATTTCTTTATACTTTCAACTTTATACTGTCTAACTAAAGTACTCGTCCAACTGTTTGTTGGCTGCACCATCGATATTGTCTATGAAAGATATTATCTTTCCTTTTTCCATCAACGCCACATGCGTGGAAATATCTACGGTGTGGGTTAGATTATGACTGGATACCAATAGAGTAGCACCAGTCTTTTCATGATAGTCAATAAGGAGTTTCTTGAGCTTATTCTGACTTGATGGGTCAAGGAAGTTGAAAGGCTCGTCCAGTATGACTATCTTTGGTTGAGCAAGGAGTGCTGATACTATACCAACCTTTTGCCTGTTACCAGCAGATAGGTCTCGAATCAGTTTCCCAGCTCCTATTATCTCGTCTGTGAGGAATTCTGTATATTGCTCAACTGTTGCTTTTACTGTTTCCTCAGGTATTTCATTAACCTTGCCGACAAAGAGAAAGTACTCTTCTGCTGAAAGGAAGTCTATGAGGAATCCCTCGTTGACGTATGCTCCTACGAAGTGCTTCCAATCCTCGCATTTTGCAGGATTCAAGAGCTCGCTATTGTCAGAAAGACTCAAGCCAACCTCTCCGTCTGTCGCTTTTATGAGATCAAGAAGAAGTCTGAAAAGGGTAGTCTTACCAGCACCATTGTTCCCGACGAGACCCAAAATGGTCCCATCGGGAATAATAAGTTCTGGAATATCTACGGCTCTTTGTTCTCCGTAGTCCTTTGTCAGATTTGTCGCTTTTATCATGTAGATTAGATGTTCTTTCCGTGACAGTTCTTGAACTTCAAACCAGAGCCGCATGGACATGGATCATTCGGACGAGGCATCTTATCCTTTATAATAGGAGTGCGAGGCTGCTGTCTTGCTGAAGGATCGTTGTATTGTGGACGCTCCTTGTCTTGCACCGGACTTCCGTCACCTTGAAGTTCATCGTGCTGTGTTGTCAGCTTTGGCTGTTCTCGCTTTGGTTCCTCTGCAGGTGCCTGATGCATCATTTCTGAAGGAACGTCAGGCTGCTGCTGATGAATACGAGCACGTGTGAGTGTCATAGAAATGGCATCGTGCATCTCATTAATCATGTTGTCCCAAAGCTTAACACTCTCAAGTTTGAAGATGAGAAGTGGATCCTTCTGCTCGTAACTTGCATTCTGTACAGAGTGACGAAGCTCATCCAACTGACGGAGGTTCTCCTTCCAGTTGTCGTCGATAGTGCGGAGCATGATCATCTTCTCGAACTGCTTGATGATATCCTTGCCCTCAGACTTGTAAAGTTCCTGAAGGTCGAATGTCATATTGTAAATCAGACGGCCATCGGTAATTGGAATTGCGATGCGCTGATATTCGTTACCATGGTTCTCAGCAATGTCCTTGATAACAGGCCATGCCATATTATGAATGCGCTCCGTACGGTTCTTGAATTCTGTCATCACAGTCTGGAATGCCTTTTCCTCCAACTGCTCCTTGCCTAAAGTAGAGAATTCCTCTTCTGTGAATGGGATATCCATTGCAAATACCTTGAGGTACTGCTCCTTGCAACCTGCATAGTCGTTGTTGTTCAGAATTGAGGTTACACGATCCCATAGCAGGTTCGTGATGTCCATTCCAATACGCTCTCCCATAAGGGCATGACGACGGCGCTCGTAGATGACGGTACGCTGTTTGTTCATTACGTCATCATATTCCAGCAGACGCTTACGGATACCAAAGTTGTTCTCCTCAACCTTCTTCTGGGCACGCTCGATACTCTTTGAGATAAGTGGGCTTTCGATTCTTTCGCCCTCTTCGAAGCCGAGACGGTCCATAACCTTTGCGATACGCTCTGAAGCGAACAGACGCATAAGCTTATCCTCGAGAGATACGTAGAATACAGAAGAACCTGGGTCACCCTGACGACCTGCACGACCACGAAGCTGACGGTCAACACGACGGCTCTCATGACGCTCTGTACCGATAATTGCAAGACCACCAGCAGCCTTAACCTCTGGAGTGAGCTTGATATCAGTACCACGACCTGCCATGTTGGTAGCGATGGTAACAGCACCAAGACCGTTGACAGATCTACCTGCCTCGGCAACAATCATAGACTCGCGCGCGTGTTCCTTAGCGTTAAGTACGTTGTGAGGAATGTTCCTCATCTTCAGCATACGGCTGATTAGCTCTGAAATCTCAACCGATGTAGTACCAACGAGAACAGGACGACCTGCATTTCTCATTGCCTCGATTTCCTCGATTACTGCTGTGTACTTCTCACGAGCTGTCTTATACACGCGGTCATCCATATCGTTACGCAGAACCTTGCGGTTTGTAGGAATCTCTACAACGTCAAGCTTGTAGATGTCCCAGAACTCTCCTGCCTCCGTACTAGCAGTACCTGTCATACCTGCGAGCTTGTGGTACATACGGAAGTAGTTCTGCAATGTGATTGTTGCGTATGTCTGTGTAGCAGCCTCTACCTTAACGTGCTCCTTAGCCTCTACAGCCTGATGAAGACCATCACTCCAGCGACGACCTTCCATGATACGACCAGTCTGCTCATCAACAATCTTTACCTGACCGTCCATAACGACATACTGGTCATCCTTGTTGAACATTGAGTATGCCTTGAGAAGCTGTTGGATAGTATGAACACGCTCTGACTGAACTGCATAGTGCTGGAAATACTCATCCTTCTTCATCAGTCTCTCTTCGTCAGACAGAGACTTGTCTGCTTCAAGAGCCGAGAGCTGTGCCGTGATATTTGGAATCACGAAGAGTTCCTTATCGCCAACCTGACTTGACAGCCATTCTACACCCTTGTCTGTGAGTTCTGCAGAGTTTGACTTTTCGTCGGCTACGAAGTACAGAGGCTTTACGCATTCAGGCATCCTACGGTTGTTGTTCTCCATGTAGTATTCCTCTGTCTTCAGCATACCAGACTTGATGCCTTCCTCTGAAAGGAACTTCAGCAATGGACGGTTCTTTGGAAGAGACTTGAAAGAACGATATAGGGCAAGGAAGCCTTCATCAAGCTTTTCCTTGTTGCTTGTCTTCTGACCCTCGGCAATGAGAGTCTTAGCGTCTGCAAGATATTGTGTTGCGAGCTTTCTCTGAACAGCAACGAGCTGCTCAACGAGTGGCTGATACTCCTCAAACATCTGCACGTCACCCTTTGGTATAGGACCAGAGATGATGAGAGGGGTACGGGCATCATCAATCAATACAGAGTCAACCTCGTCGACGATAGCGTAGTTGTGACGACGCTGAACGAGATCCTCTGGCTGCATAGCCATGTTGTCGCGGAGGTAGTCGAAACCGAACTCATTGTTAGTACCGAATGTGATATCTGCCTGATATGCTCTGCGACGAGCCTCAGAGTTTGGCTGGTGCTTGTCGATACAATCTACAGAAAGACCGTGGAACATATAGAGTGGCCCCATCCACTCTGAGTCACGCTTTGCGAGGTAGTCGTTCACAGTTACTACGTGAACACCGTTACCTGTAAGTGCGTTGAGGAATACCGGACATGTGGCTACCAATGTCTTACCCTCACCAGTTGCCATCTCGGCAATCTTACCCTGATGAAGAACGATACCACCGAAGAGCTGTACGTCATAGTGGATCATCTCCCACTTGAGGTCGTTGCCACCTGCAGTCCAATGGTTGTGATAGATAGCCTTGTCACCGTCAATTGTCACGAAGTCCTTGCTTGGGTCTGCCGCAAGTTCGCGGTCGAAATCTGTTGCTGTTACGATTGTCTCCTCGTTTTCTGTGAAACGACGGGCAGTATCCTTAACGATGCTGAAAACTACTGGGAATACCTCGTCAAGAGCAACCTCGTATTTGTCGAGTACTTCCTTGTCGAGCTTGTCAATCTCAGCAAAGATGCTTTCGCGCTCATCGATTGGAGTCTCCTCAATCTTTGCCTTCAGTTCCTCGATCTGCTTCTTCAGGTCGTTTGCGGAATTCTGTACGTATGCCTGTATCTCCTTAGACTTTGCACGGAGCTCATCGTTAGAGAGAGCCTGAATGGCTGGATATGCAGCCTTTACTTTTTCTACGAGTGGCTGTATTTTCTTTATGTCACGGCTTGCTTTATTGCCGAAAAATGCTGATAATATTGCGTTGAAATTCATATCTGATTTGGGTGTATTCTATTTACCGTAACGGTAATTGACTGCAAAAATAATATTTTTTTTCCAAATATGCGAATAAAACTGTGATTATTTGAGAAAACCGTATGTATTTATTACATAAACCTCGATTTTTTAGGACAAAAATGACCTAAAACAAAGGTAATGACTTGCAGCCGTTCGGGGCACGAATACGTAATGACTTTGATATGGTTGGCGCAATTCTGTCTGTGCTTACAACTGTCTCTACACGATTGGATTTTACGCCTGATCCGTAGAAGATGATAGGGAAGATGACTGCTGATGGGGTAGGGTTGAACTTCTCGCCCGTATTCTCATTGACAACTTGCCATCCTGGAGCAACCTCACAGATGATGTCACCTGACAATGTGAGACTATAGCCGTTTCTGATTTTCAGAAGGTTCTCGTTTGTTGAAGAAAGAATGTTTTCAGATGTCTGAATATCCCTGATACCTTCACTCAGAAGGAGGAAGTCGCGAGAACGCTTAAGTATCTCAGAGAGACTTAGTTGCTGCTGCTCTATGAGTTTGTGATTGAGATAAATCTGATTGTGATAAACGGCATCTACATACTGTCCCTTTCCATAGACGTTGGAAAGGTACATATTGAGCAGATTTGCCGTGCGGTTGATATAGAAAGTACCTGATGGTATGCCATATTTGCCATAATCTACATCCTCTATTTCTGAGTAGCCTGTTGATGACAATACGAACAGTACCTGTCCCTTGCCAATACGGCTCTCAAGTGTTTCAATTATGCGGTCCAACTCATGGTCAAGGCGCATGTATGTGTCCTGAAGCTCTGTTCTGTTGCTTGACAGAACGCTCTCCAATGGCTTGCCTGCATAGTATTGTATGCATAGCAGGTCTGTCACATCGTCAGTTCCGAGAGCGTTGTCCTTCTGGCACTTCAATGCCATGAGTGATATTTCCTCGTTTACAAGCGCACTTCGCTTGAAATCGATGAACTTTCTCTCTCCCGTGAATGGGTGTGAGAATGATTTCTGCATTCCTTCGCCCATAAACAGACTCAACGTCTCTCCAAGACCGCTCAAAGGCGACCATTTCAAACTCTTTAGCTTGTCTGCGATAGGGAAGTTAGCACTTACTCCCATAGCCCATTGGTCGGCTGCAAGAGCGTATGCGCTGGTGGAAGTCCAACGTCCTGTGTTGTCGTCAATCCAGAGAGCCAGGTCTCCTGCGTGACCTGCACTTATGATAGCTGCATCGCGCTCAGGACCAATGCTATACACCTTCGACATTCCGTTAGTGAAAACCTTCAACTCATCGCCAATGGTTGTCGTCATCAGACTCTTGGCTGAGACTGCATCACGACCTTGTGCGGCCTTGATGCTCTTGTCCTCTACGCATCCTGTTCGACGCAGAGTCTTACGGTCTATCCATGAGTCGCTTACTATTCCGTTATAGTAAGGCGTAGCACCTGAAACTATAGTGGCTGTTGCCGATGAACGGTCGGCTGGGAAATAGTCGTTGATGGCTTTCTCATAGACGAGACCATCCCTCATTAGGCGTCTGAAACCGCCGTCACCATAGAATCTCTCGAATATCTGAAGGTAGTCGGAACGCAGTTGGTCAATTGTGATGTTGACTACGAGCTTAGGCAGTCCGCTTTCCCTCATCTGGGCTACTGCCTCGTTTGCGCACATACTCGCTACGAGGAGTGCGGTCAGATATTTGTATATGTTTGATGAATTCTTCATTCTTTATACTTTAATCTGTTTGAAATAATTCTGACAAGCAAAGATAATGCCAAAATGTTCATTCCTTCGGCATACGACTGGAAAATATTTCCAATAAAGAACAGAACAACCATTACAAGTGCCACATTCCAGCGATGCTTCCATTTTGTCCAAGGTGACATTAGGAAGAGCCAAAGTGGATTCAGAACAAGTAGCTGTAGGTTAATCTGTACGAACGGATGCTGGCTGAAAATCATTGCAAAAGGCAATAGACCTGCTATTCCGCAGATGTAGAAAAACACAACGTCAAGCCACTTTAGGCGTTTTTTCTTTGTCCTTTCATATAAGGTCCATACAATCACCAATGCCAATATAATAATGGCAAACATCGTTGGCGTTAGCGGAAAGTCAGGCATAGGTTCGAAGTGTGGCTGAACATCTTTCAGAAGCCAGAAAGCACTATCAACAAGTGCCACTTGCTTTCCGTCAGCTCTTATGATTGTTGCAGAGTCGAAGTCGGCTGCAAGGATTTCTGGAAGAAACTCCCTTTCGGAATGAATAGCGTTGCGGTCGGCTCTTAGTCCGATAACAAGGTCATTACCTGCCTTGCACCAACCGTATTTGTTTGTCTTCCAGTGAAGTAGGTCGCGGAATGTCTTATCCCCTTTTTGCAGAAAAGTCTTTACACAACTGGTCTTTCCATCGATATTGGAGAGAATAATATCCCTTGCCCTTGTTGTACAGTTATCGTAAACGTAGTTGTAGCGATAGACTCGGTTCTCAGGACGATAGTTCTCGTCCAGAGCTTTCATTATGCGTGCCTTCTCCGCTTCCGTGAGGTTGAGCCTCTGCTGATATACAGGACTTCCGTAGTATTCGTATTCACGCAGGAAGTATTCCGTCGGGACTATAGACATGGTATAGTCGGTGAAGCCGAGTACGAACTTGGCAACAAAATTCGGCTGGGAAGCATCGAATACTCCCCAGTTTATGGCTACATCCGTATTTTGCTCCGTATCTACAACCCTTATCGCCGTATGTCCATAGAGACTATAGATCTGGGCGTGCGGTTTGCAAGTCAGCAAACTAATTTCCGTCTTTGCGGACACTCTAATCGTAAAAAGTGTCAAAAAGAGCGCGATTGACGTGTAAAAATATACTATATTTCGTTTCACGATGCAAAAATAACTTTAATTTATCACATTTCGTGCGATTATTTCATTTTTTTTCGATAATTTTGCACCCTGTAATCAAAAAAAGGTCAAAAAACAGATAAATGAAGAAAATATTTGCTGCATTGAGCATTGCTTTGCTCGCAACTCCGGCTTTGGCTCAGAGTGGGACAAACTCTCCATATTCTATGTATGGAATAGGCGTGCTCTCAGATCAGGGTAACAGTTTCAATAGAGGAATGAATGGCGTTGGCTTGGGTCTTCGTCCCCACAATCAGATAAACTATCTTAATCCGGCTTCATATTCGGCTGTTGACTCCCTTTCCTTTATCTTTGACGCAGGTCTTTCTCTTCAGATGACCAACTTCAAGGAGGATAAGGTGAGCAAGAATGCCAAGAATGCAAGTTTTGAATATGTTGTTGGCGGTTTCCGCGTGGCTCCTAATTTCGGTCTTGCCTTTGGTCTCTTGCCAGTTTCAAATATCGGTTATCAATTCACTAATACTGAATATGTGGATCGTAAGGACGGTTCTTATACTGGTGTCTCTAATGTATATTCTGGCACAGGAGGTCTTCATGAGGCTTTCATCGGTCTGGGCTGGTCGCCTGTCAAGGGATTCTCATTCGGTGTCAATGGAGGTTATCTCTGGGGTGAGATGGAGCATATCATCAACAGTACCTATACCGACTCATCTGCCAAGAGCCTGAAGAAGAAACGTAATTGCAGCATAGGTAGCTATAAGCTTGATTTCGGTGTTCAGTATCAGCACGAGCTGAATGACAAGGATGTCATTACCGTTGGTGCTACATACGGACTTGGCCATAGTCTCAATGCCGATCCTACCTTGGCAATCATGAGCTCTGGTACTGTTAATGACACTACCGAGTTTGTTGCTCATGATGGTATTGACTTCCCTTCACAGATTGCAGCTGGTGTTTCATATACCCACGGCACGAAGTGGACTGTTGGTGTTGACTATACCTTGCAGCAATGGGCTGATGCCAAGTTCCCTCAGGAAATGAAAATCGAATCGAAGGATGCTTCTGGTAATGTTATTACAACAACAACTGATTTTGTCTCAAAAACAGGCGTATTCAACAATCTTCATAAGGTTAATGCCGGTTTGGAGTATTGTCAGAATACCGAAGGACGTAGTTTTTTCTCTCGCATCCGCTATCGTCTGGGTGCTGGATATTCTACTCCTTATATCAAGGTATACGGCAAGGATGGTCCGAGCCAATTGTCAGTCAGCGCAGGTGTAGGTATTCCTATCGTGAATGCGTACAATAACCGTTCTATGCTCAACGTGAGTGCTCAGTGGGTTCGTAATGATGCAAGCGGTCTTATCAAGGAGAACAGCTTCCGCATCAATATTGGCTTCACATTCAATGAGCGTTGGTTCGCTAAGTGGAAGTTTGATTAAGGCCCCCTCCATCCCCCCGAGGGGGGAGTTCTTATATACATAAATATTATCTGAAGTCCCTCCCCATCGGGGGGGTAGGAATATGAATATATCAACCGGCAATATATCAAGGACAGTTCCATTATGGTGTGTAGGCATCATAATGGTTCTCTCGTTTATTGCCTGCAATAGCCCGAAAGAGCATACGGCACCTGCTATCTATGCCCGTGACTCTGTGGCTATGATGACTAGCTATGGTGTGAATACGCTCATAAGCGATTCGGGCGTTATGAAATACCGCATAGTGGCTGAGCGTTGGGAGGTAAATGAGAACGTGAACCCAAAGCGATGGATATTCCGCAGAGGAATTTTCCTTGAGCAGTTCGATGAGAAATTCCATGTTGAGGCATATATCCAGGCTGATACTGGCTATTGCTTTACAGATCAGAATCTCTGGCATCTTATTGGTAATGTTCGCGTGCGCACGGTAGATGGTCTTAAATATAACTCTGAGGAACTGTATTGGGACCAGAGCAGGCACGAGCTGTATTCTTATAGGTTCAGTCGCCTGATAACCCCAGAACGAGAGATGCAAGGCTCGTATTTCAGAAGTAATGAGAAGCTTACCAGCTATTTCATCACTAATTCCAAGGGCTCGTTCATGAAGAACGATATGTTTAAGGAAGATACTACGACACAAAAGGCTCCTACGGATACTTCTGTCGTTGCTCCGCCTAAGCGTGGAATGACGATGCCACATAGGAAGACCCACCCCTAACCCCTCCCATAAAGGGAGGGTAATAGATAGTATTTCAAATTAAAAGTAAAATCATTATTCTATGCCCCTATTGATTGATTTCATAGATAGTATGAGTGTAACTACTCCCCTCCTTTTACGGGAGGGGCTGGGGGGGGGGCTCTCTATGCTGTTCTCCGCGTTCTTTTCGGGCATGGAGATAGCCTTTGTGTCAAGCAATAGGATGCTGGCAGAGGTGAATCGTGAGAAGGGAAGCATCACGGATAGGGTAGTGTCCACGTTCTATCGCCATCCAAATATGTTTGTCTCCACCATGCTTGTGGGCAATAACATAGCGCTTGTAATCTATGGAATCCTGATAGCAAGACTCTTTGACGCAACTATCTTTGCTGGGCTCTCTGAGGCGGCAAAGGTATCGGGCGATACCATACTCTCCACTTTGATTGTCTTGTTTACCGGAGAGTTTCTTCCAAAGACCATTTTTAAGGCAAATGCAAATAAGTGTCTTCGCGGCTTTGCTTTGCCTGCATATCTCTGTTACATAGTACTTTATCCCATTTCCCGTCTGTGCGCTGTGCTATCAAAATTGTTGCTTCGTGCCTTTGGCGTGAAAATGGATAAGAAGGAGGCTCATGAGGAGTTCTCAAAGGTTGATCTCGACTATCTCGTACAGCAGTCTATTGACCAGGCTGGCGATGATGCGAAGATTGACGAGGAAGTGCGTATTTTCCAGAATGCGCTCGACTTTTCTGATACGAAGGTAAGGGACTGTATGGTTCCACGAACAGAGATAAGGGCGGTCTCAACTGACAGTACGGTGGCAGAGCTTCGCCAGATGTTTATCGAGTCTGGGCACTCTAAGATTGTTGTTTATGAGAATGATATTGATAACATCATCGGATATATTCATTCTTCGGAATTGTTCCATGACCTGAAGGATATCAAGGCGGCGGTTCGTCAGATGCCTTTTGTGCCTGAGACGATGGCTGCAAAGACGCTGATGCACACATTCCTTCAGCAGAAGAAGAGCCTTGGCGTTGTCGTTGATGAGTTCGGAGGCACGAGTGGCATTGTGGCTCTTGAGGATATCGTGGAGGAGATTTTTGGCGATATCGAGGATGAGCACGACAGCACCAACTATATCTGTCATACTACGAGCGACGGAGATTATATCATCTCTGCCCGTATGGAGATTGACAGGGTGAACGAAACGCTGCATGTCTCATTGCCAGAGTCGGATGACTACAAGACGGTTGGCGGACTTATCCTTGACCGTTATCAGAGCTTCCCTAAGCTTAACGAGGTCATTACCGTGGATGATAAGTTTGAGTTCAAGATTCTCCGTAGCACAAGAACCAAGATTGAACTCGTGAAACTGAAGGTCGTAGGCGAAAGTTAGGAGGCATTCCCTCCGATTGTAGGGAGCGGACTTGCAACGGACTTGAAGCGAACTTGTAGCGAAGGTGAGAAGGCCCTCTAAATCTCCCTTAAAGGGAGACTTTTTTTGTACCCAAGTGACCGCCACCACCTAACTGTCTCCCACCATTTCGCTTTGATGTCATGTCTTTATTCTTAGTCTTTTTCTCTTTGTCAAATAGAGGAAAAATGTGTTTTATCACAAATAAAAGGGAAAATAGTCTTTTTCATAGAAAATTTTACACTCAAAGTTGCGATTTTTTCTTTTTTTTTACTAACTTTGTACGCAATTTGTACGTGGGCATCAATGCTAAATCTGTTGCTTGCGTGTGAAAATGGCCTTCGGGCTTGTCAAACAGAGAAAATAAAAACAATAATAAAAACCAAATCAAAACTAAAAAATGGCAGTATTAGGAAAAATCAGACGCAGGGGCGTATTGCTGGTGAGCATCATCGGTCTTGGCCTCTTTGCTTTCATTGCCGAGGAGGCTTTCCGTTCATGCGAGACTTCGAGGAACAGTGCCCGCCAGCAGGTTGGCTCGGTTCTCGGCGACAAGATCACTTATGATGAATTCCAGAAGTTGGTTGACGAGTTCAGCGATGTCATCAAGCTGACACAGGGCAAGGAAAACTTTACTGAGGAAGAGCTTAATCAGGTTCGCGATCAGGTATGGAACACCTACGTTCAGACAAAGCTCATTGAGGACGACGCAAAGAAGCTCGGTCTCACAGTTACCGACGATGAGATTCGTAATATCCTCAATCAGGGAACAAATCAGATCCTTCTCCAATCTCCATTCGTGAACCAGCAGACTGGCCGCTTTGACGCAAATGCGCTCAAGCAGTTCATGAACGAGTACAAGAAGAATACAAACCCACAGTACAAGGAGCAGTATCAGAAGATATACAACTACTGGCAGTTCATTGAGAAGACACTCCGTCAGCAGACACTTGCACAGAAGTATCAGGTGCTTCTCGGTCATACTTTCTTCTCAAACCCAGTTGAGGCTAAGCAGAGCTTTGACGAGGAGACAAAGGAGTCAGCTATTGAACTTGCTGCTTTCCCTTACTCTTCAATCGAGGATAAGGACGTACAGGTTACTGACGCTGATCTCAAGGCTAAGTACAATGAGCTGAAGCCACGCTTCAAGCAGTATGACGAGACTCGCGACATCAAGTATGTTGCTGTTCGTGTAAAGGCTTCTGCTGGTGACAAGGCTGCTCTTATGAAGCAGACAAAGGAATATGCAGCTCAGCTTGCTACTGCAGAGGATCCTTCAGAGGTTATTAGCAAGTCAGGCTCTAACGTAGCTTACCTCGGTGTACCTGTAAACAAGAGCGCATTCCCATCAGATATCCAGTCACTTATCGACTCTACATCTGTAGGTACAACAACAGCTATCAAGGAGAATCTTGAGGATAACACTCTCAATGTTCTTCGCCTTATGTCTAAGGCTGAGCTCCCTGACTCTATCGAGTTCCAGGCTATTCAGGTTGCCGGTGAGACTCCAGAGGATGCTCACAAGCGTGCAGACTCTATCTACAACGCTCTTTCTGCAGATGCTTCACAGTGGGAGGCAATTGCTAAGAAGTATGATCAGACAGGTGCAAAGACCTGGCTCACTACACAGCAGTACCAGTATGCTCCAACTATCAATCCTGATGATAAAATCTTTATCAACGCTTTGAATTATGCAAGTGTTGGTGCGCTGAAGAACATTCAGACAACTGCTGGTAACATCATTGTTAAGGTTACAAACCGCAAGGCAATGACAACAAAGTATGTTGCAGCTGTTATCAAGACTGATATCGCATTCTCTAAGGATACATATTCTAAGGCATACAATCAGTTCTCTCAGTATGTTTCTGAAAACCAGACAATCGAGAATCTTGAGAAGAATGCTAAGAAGTACGGCTATACAGTAGAGACTGCTTCTGATACACGTACAACTCAGCACTACGTTGCAAACCTCCGTTCTACACGTGAGGCTCTCAAGTGGATCTTCGATGCTAAGGAAGGTGCAGTTTCTCCTCTCTATGAGTGTGGTGAGAATGACGCTCTCCTCGTTGTAGGTCTTACAAAGATTCATGAGAAGGGTTATCGTTCACTTGACGATGAGCAGATCAAGGAAATCGTTAAGGCTGAGGTTATGAAGGACAAGAAGGCAGAGCAGATTATTGCCAAGGTTGCAGGTGTTAAGAGCATTAAGGACGCACAGGCTAAGGGTGGTAAGGTTGCTTCTGTTGACCAGGTATCATTCTCAGCTCCAGTATTCGTTCAGATCACAGGTTCTTCAGAGCCTGCTCTCAGCGGTGCTGTGGCAGCAACAAAGGTTGGTCAGTTCTCTGCAAAGCCAGTTAAGGGTAATGCAGGTGTTTACCTCTTCCAGGTAAAGAACAGCGGCTCTCGTTCTGGTGTCAAGTTCGATGCTAAGTCACAGGAGATGAAGCTTGCTCAGCGTAACATGCAGATGGCTGGCAACTTCATGCAGGAGCTCTACATCAAGGCTGATGTGGTAGATAACAGATATCTGTTCTATTAAGAGACCCCTCCCCAGCCCTCCCCGTAAAGGGGAGGGAGTGGTTACAATAGATAATCGCTGCACCGTTATCCCAAATTATTATTAATAAGGTGTAGTGTTTTATCAAAAAAATATAAATCCGCTCTCTGAAAATCATCAGAGAGCGGTTTTTTTTGCAGTATCAATAATTTTTTGTACCTTTGCACTCGCAAAAAGGAGGAGACTCCTTATCCCCTCTGAGGGAGTTCATATATGCGCAGTCGTTTTACTATATTCGTATTTTCTTTTGTCATTGTCTTTGCAATGGCAAATACTCGTGTGTCGTTCTTCAATGGGATGAGGAACGATACTGATACTGTCGTATCTGACAGAAAAGCCGAAAATGCGAAGGGCGATTCTGTTATTGCAAAGAAGGCTGCTATTGATACAGCTTTTACCCATGCATTAGACACGCTCGACTCGCTTCATCGTGCCATATTCCTACGCAATAAGGCGATAGACGATTCTATAAGGCTCGACTCTCTTAACAGAAAGAAAAAGAACGGTATAGACGCTCCTGTGGAATACACCGCTGACGATTCCCTCGTGTATTTTGCAGGCAATAAAATGGCGCATCTCTATGGCTCTTCAACGGTGAAGTATGAGAATATGGATCTTGCATCGGAAAAGGTTGCCATAACGCTTGATTCAAGTCTTGTGCGTGCAACTGGTGTAATGGATACATCGAAGTATGAGAAGATAGGAACGCCTGTTTTCAAGATGGGTTCTGATACTTATGAGAGCGATACCATGGCTTTCAATTTCAAGTCGAAGAAGGGACTTATCTCCTCTGTCTATACAGAACAGGAGGACGGATTCATTACGGCTGAGCGTTCAAAGCGTGATAAGGACGGAAACCTGTATCTGAAGCACGGCCGCTATACTACCTGTGACGAGGACCACCCCGACTTCTATCTTGCCCTTTCGCGTGCAAAGGTGCGCCCAGGCAAGGACGTGATATTCGGTCCTGCATATCTCGTTGTTCAGGATGTGCCGCTTCCTATAGCCATCCCATACGGTTTCTTCCCATTCTCAAAGTCATATTCAAGTGGTTTCATCATGCCGACCTACGGTGATGAGACTGCCAGAGGCTTCTATCTCCGTAATGGCGGTTATTACTTTGCCATTTCTGATCGCGTTGACTTGAAGCTAACGGGAGAAGTCTATACCAAGGGTTCTTGGGGAATATCAGCTGCTTCTAGCTATCGAAAGAGATACAGATACTCAGGCTCATTTGATGCCTCTTATCTTGACACTCGTAATGGTGACAAGGGAATGCCCGACTATTCAAAGACTACGGATTTCAGATTGCGATGGTCGCATCGTCAGGATACAAAGGCGAATCCTTATAGCCAATTGTCTGCAAGTGTGAACTTTGCGACATCGAACTATGAGAATAACAACCTGACCTCGTATTATAACGCGCAGTCAAGAGCAGAGACAACACGTGGTTCGTCTGTGTCATGGAGCACGCAGTTCTCAAGTATCGGACTTAGTCTGTCATCAGGTATCAATCTCAGTCAGAATACAGAGCAATCTACAATCTCGCTGTCGTTGCCTGACCTCAATTTGAATTTGTCTCGTTTCTATCCTTTCAAGCGAAAGTATCTTGTGGGTGAAGAGCGTTGGTATGAGAAAATCAGTCTGGCATATACAGGAAGTTTCTCCAGCTCTATCAATACACAAGAAGACTATTTGCTGCATTCAAGTTTCGGTAAGCACTGGGAGAATAAGATAACGCATAGTATTCCTGTCAGTGCCACATTCTCATTGTTCGATGTTATTAACGTAACACCTTCTGTCAATTTCAATGACCGTATGTCTCTCAGGAGATACGAAAAGAGGTGGGTAGAGGATGCGACTCTACAAGACGGAGGCTATGAGGTAACTGACACGCTTGGTGGTTTTAAGAACGTGTATGACGTAAGTGCATCAATCAGTGCCAATACCAAGTTGTATGGTTTCTTTATTCCTAACAGAAAGATATTCGGTGACAAGATTGATCGAATCCGTCATGTCTTCACACCGACAGTATCAGTTTCTTATGGCTTTTCTCCTGATTTTCAGTCGCACTACCTCCGCGATGGCAAAAAGGTAGAATACATACAATATGAAGGTGCTTCGGCTGGTGGAGAGTCTGGAACTGTAAGTATGCAGATTGCTAACCAGCTTGAGATGAAAGTCAAGTCTGACAAGGATACTACTGGCTTCAAGAAGATTTCCCTCATTGATAATCTCAGCGCTGGTATGTCATACAATCTGACTGCAAAGGATCATCCTTGGAGCGACCTTAGAATGGATATCCGACTGAAGTGGTGGAAAAACTATACCTTCAGCCTCGGTGCCACATTCTCTACTTATGCGTGGGGAAAAACGAAAGAAGGAAGTGTGGTAAAGAGTAACACTACAAACTATAGTATAGGGCATTTCGGAAACTTCACGGGAATGTCGCAGAATATATCATATACGCTTAATCCTGAGAAACTTAGGAAACTGTTCGGAGGTGGAGATGACAAGAAGAATAAAGACTCCGACGATGATGAGAGTGATGACGATTATGATACAGGATTGGATTCCAACGTCGATCCCGACATGGTGAGAGGACAGAACGCCCTCTCTGAAAAGAGCACTAAGGCAGAAACCGATGATGACGGCTATATGCGCTTCTCCATGCCTTGGAGTCTTACGTTCAGCTATGGCGTCACCATGAGTGAGGACCTTTCGAATTTCAAACCATACGGCAAGAAAGTTAAATATAAGAATAGTTTCGGTGAAGATGAATACATCGAAGGCGGACGTGTAGGCTATCAGTTCAGACAACACCTGAACGTATCCGGAAACATTCAGCTTTCCGATGGCTGGAACATAAACTTCATGTCTGGTTACGACTTCGATGCCCATAGGTTATCAACAACCACCGCTGGACTTCAGCGTGACTTGCATTGCTTCTCCATGGGCTGCCAGGTGTCTTTGGCACCATATACAAGCTATAACTTCTCGTTCCGTTGTAATGCCGCAACACTTACCGATGCCCTCAAGTACGAGAAGCGGTCAGGAATGTCTAATAATGTGAATTGGTACTAAGGGGCCCCTCCCCATCCCTCCCGAGGGAGGGAGTCTTTATATACAATAAAACTATCTAAAATCTCTCCCACTCGGGGGAGTAGGAGGGGGCTTTTATTGGTTAAAATAAACATTTTTATAAAAAAAAGACTTAATCTTTTGTTTTACCGAAAAAAAGTTGTATCTTTGCCACTGAAATACCAAAAACAAGATAACCAAAGGTCAAACTCAAAGGTTAAAAGGTTAGGAGGTTAGAAGGTTAGAGGTCTGCATCGTTTATGAGCAAGTCCGACCTGAGAACCTGAAAACCTATAAACCTGAAAACCTTAAAAAAGGCCTTTCGACTTAAAAAACATTACTTATGAAGATAACAGTAAAAATCACTCTGATTCTCATTTGCTTAGCATGCTCCTTAGTGATGCGTGCACAAGATGCCATAGTCTATGACTATCGTCTTGATGCCAAAGCCCTCAATGACTCAAAGAATCCTATACCTTACGAGATTCGTAATGCGCCATTGTTCGGCAAGACAATCAATGTGTTTGGTGCCAGTCGTGCCCGCAACAACCGTAGGGATGTTACTGAGACATGGCATTGTAAGCTTGCGCAGAAGTACCACATGCTCTATCGTAACTATGCGCGTAACAACTGCTGTATATCATTCGACCGTCGTCGTGAGCGCTGGTCAGCACCTATCAATGAGTTCTATGAGGACATGGATACATGTGATTACATCCTCCTTATTGGTGGTCACAGCGATGCCGAGCAGATTGTCAAGGGTAAAGGTACCTTAGAGGAGTTCGATGAAGGCTATGCCAAGCTTCTCCGTGGTTTCATAAAGAAGGCTCCAAGTGCAAAGGTAGCAGTCTTCACACCTTGGAGAATCAATAACCCACCTTATCCGGATATCACCCGCATAATGGTAGAGACAGGCCATAGATTCGCAATACCAGTTTATGACTGCTCAACAGTAAGTGGCATGTATGTCTGGGACATGGAATTTGCCCGACGGTATTTCCACTCCTATCAAGACAATACCCACCTGAATGCCAAGGGACATGACCTATTCTTTAACAAGGCGGAGAAATTCATGCTCGGGCTTTAGGGAATTGAAAATTGATAATTGAAAATTATTCGCTGAAGCTCATCAAGCTGAAGCAAGTGAAAAGGGCAAAAGACAAAAGGCAAAAGACTTTAGCCTTTAGACAAAATAAACGCAAAGACGCAGAGATGCTGAGGTATTAATACTTCGTGCCTCTGCGTCTTCGCGTTTTATTTATCTTGTTCTCTGGTTTTTATTAGGTGATGGGTGTTAGTGGTTTGTTTCTATCAAACTTTATTCCTTATTCTTTCCAACTCTACTCCCTTCGTATATAGGGAATGTATATCGGGAATCAGCTGATAAGCACCCTAAAGGGGCAATGAGCTACTAGCCCAGGGTAACAACCCTGGGGGAATTTTTTTGGGGGAGCTAACGCCCTGTAAGGGCAAAAGCTCTAACAGGAATCAATGCTTCTGCCCTTACAGGGCGAAATTACCCACTACCATGTACCTAGGGCGATGCCCTAGGCTATTAGCTTGTTAGCCTTGCAGGCTGCCTATCGGGTAAATGTAGATAATCATTTATAGGGTTATCGATAGTAAGACCCCCCTCCCAGAAATAGTCCATTTCTAATTGCTCCAACCCGTATTGCACGGTAATGTAAGCAACAGCAAATACCACCGCCCCGATTTAGGGCGTTGGTTTGATGGGGTGGACGTTTTGTCTCCCCCTTTACTTCTTCTATGCCTAAGTACAAGAGATTGCAACGAAGATCTGTGTTCCCAATTTGGGAATGCAGCTTGTGAATAGGTGTTCCTCTTGATGGCGTCACGTTTCGTGACCCCATCCGCTTCAAATGCTTGCCCGATAACATAAAGCTGAGGTCGCGATTTGCTCCCCCCTTTAGTTCTTCTATGCCTAAATAGTATTACTCAAGTTGTGCAAGTCCAGAATTGCCTGGAAGGCAACACTATGAGTAACCGGGGTGCATACTCGACGAAGGAGAGGATGCCCTCGGAAAGAGAAATACCACCATCCCTACCAGCCTGGAAGGCTGTACCTGATTGGCTTTCACGCATGATTTCTTGCGATGTACTGCCCTCCAGGCAGATAAAGAATTGGAGGCTTACTCCCCGCACATCCTCGTTTCACTCGTATGTACGGGGTTACTAATAGTATTGCCTTCCAGGCAAGTCCGAACTCCCGAAACTTAAATCATTAACATCTTGATAACGAAACGTTATTGAATTTATCTTACGCTATAGCATACCTGACAGATTCCCAAAATGGGAATGTGCCTTACCCCCTCTCCCTATCTAAAATATCAGATATTATGTTACTTTCGTGCTCAAACAAACAAAAGAAAGATGGGGTAGGTTGAAAACACCTCATCGTCAAGAATCAAAAATGAACACGAAATGCTCGGAAAAATAGGGATTTTGCTGTGTTTTTGCGTTCTTTGGTGGTAAAAACGAGTAAAAATGCGTATTTGCAAACAATCATGAAAATATCATATTTCAAGATATGTTACTTTCACCCCCTAACAGAAGGCTCAGAATGGGGAAACTATCATAATATCTGATATTTTATAGGGGGACTATATGATAGTTCTTCTCTTCATAAAAATCTTCAAAATATAAATATATATAATATATATTATATATATTTATATTTTGGGGTAAAATTTACAGACATAGGGGGGGGGCATGAAAATATCTGATATTATGATAGTTTTGTCTGTTCGCGAAATGCCTTCCGAGATTTTCTCACTGTGTATCAATAAGTTACAAGTGTAAAATGCAATTTCTAGGAAACTAACATTAAAAAAATATGTTACTTTGTAATTTTCATAGGAATTTGTAGTAATTTTGCAGTGTGAAAGTGAAGAACGAAGAGTGAAGAGTGAAGAATTTAAGACACGCTTTCCAATCAAAGGCCACGAAAGGAAAGTTAACTCTAACCACTAACCTCTTAACTCTAACCTCTTCAAGAGGGTCTAACTCCGCTTCAATTCCGATGCAAATCCGTACCAAATCCCATTTCCGGGATGGGACTTGCGAGATAGTTCTGCAGGCTATTAAGCAAACTTTGGGAGAATAAGGCAAAAGGAGAACGGAAAGACGCACCTTACGGTGCTTGTGGGCTTGGAACAAAAATTTCAACAAATTGCCCAGAAAATTTCCAAGGAAATAAAAACGCAAAGACACAGAGGCGTGGAGAATGATTTGAACACGGAGATTTGTCGCAGACCCACTGACCACAGGGAAGTAATACACAGAATAAACGAATTTTTTCACAAAGCTCAACAAGCTACGCAAGTCGTTCTTTTCGTGGCTTTCGTGTTCGGAAAAAATAAACCACAGATATTCGGGATTGTAGGGATATTAATCACGAGCGTAAGCGAGACACTTGCGTAGCTTGTTGAGCCTTGCGAAAAAATCCCTTTGATATGTGTAATCTGTGTTCGGAAAAAAGAAAAACTTTGCGCCTTAGCGGCTTAGCGTTTAAAAAATATAATTTTCTGGAATAAATTTTCTGGTCATCGTCGGTAATTTTCAGGAAAGCCCAAAGGCAGCCTGCTGCCGCAATTAACTTCATTATTACCAATTAACCCCCGAAATTCCAAGCGCGGCTAATGGGCGGATGTTACTATAAAACATCCTTCCCTTTGGGAAGGCTTGGTTAGGCTCCTACCTTCGGCGTGACCTCCTGTATGGGGTATTAAGAGATTAATTGATTAAACGCAGAGACGCGAAGGCGCAAAGAAAAACTCTGCGACTCCGCATCTCTGCGTAAAACACACTAACCCCTAACCTCTAACCTTTCCCCCTATGCAGGGGGACTGAGAGGGTCTTTAGAGATTACTTTACAACTTTCCCGCCATTGATGATATACAGGCCTGAAGGGAGTTCGTCGAGGGATGTTGCAGACAAGCGCTTACCGTTGGTGTCGTAGATAGCGTTTGCGGTGTTGAGGGTATTGTCAGCCTCAACGTTATTGATGGCAGTAGTAGAGTCTTCGACGATGTTCTTGAAGTTCTTCCATCCATCAGTAGCCTTATACTGGGCAACAGTTCCCTTTGGCACATACAATGTGCCATTGGAATATGTATCAGAATCGAATGTCTCATCACTTATAGCAAATGGGTTTGCAATCTTTGAATTGACTTTTTTCAGATTCTTGCAATTCTCGAAAGCCGATTTTTCAATGCTTGTCACGCTGTTAGGGATAGTGACAGATTCAAGTTTGCCACAATCACCAAATGCTTTACTTCCAATGCTCGTCACGTTGTTAGGGATAGTGACAGATGCAAGGCTGCTACAATACGCAAAGGCAGATTCCCCAATGCTTGTCACGCTGTTAGGGATGGTGACAGAAGTAAGACTGCGACACAGTTCAAATGTGGCCCGCTCAATGCTTGTCACGCTGGTAGGGATGGTGACAGATTTAAGGCTACTGGCTTTAAATGCGGCTTCACCAATGCTTGTCACGCTGTTAGGGATAGTAATAGATTTAAGGTTGTGACATCCACAGAATGCGCTATTGCCAATGCTCGTCACGCTGTTAGGTATGGTGACAGATGCAAGGTTGTAGCAGCCAGTAAATGTTCCATCAGAAATGCTCGTCACGCTGTTAGGTATGGTGACAGATGTAAGGCTGCTACATTCCCCAAATGCGCCATCACCAATGCTCGTCAGCCTGTTAGGGAGAGTGACTGATTCAAGGCTTTCACAGTGCCCAAATGCATTACTACCAATGCTCGTCACGCTGTTGGGGATGGTGACAGATTGAAGGCTGCTACAGCCCCAAAATGCGTAATTACTAATGCTCGTCAGGCTGTTAGAGATGGTGACAGAAGTCAGACTGCGACAGTCCTGAAATGCGTTATCCCCCATCCACGTCACGCTGTTAGGGATGGTGACAGATGCAAGTTTGTCACAGCCATCAAATGCGTTATAGCCAATGCTCGTCAGGCTGTTAGGGATGGTAACAGATTCAAGGCTGCTACACTCCTGAAATGCGGCATAACCAATCCACGTCACGCTGTTAGGGATAGTGACAGAAGTCAGACTACTACAGCCATGAAATGCGTTATGACCAATGTTCGTCACGCTGTTAGGGATAGTGACAGAAGTCAGACTGCCACAGCGATGAAATGTTCCATCAGAAATGCTCGTCACGCTGTTAGGGATGGTGACAGATGCAAGTTTGCTACAGCGAGCGTATTCACAACTCGCTGTGTATCAGTCGGCTTTATTTAAAACGATAGAAAGGTGATGACGTTGATTCTTTATGTGTAGAAAAATACTTGGATTTAACGTTTTTAACGTTTAGAAACCACATAAAATAATAGAATGTGCAATGAATCCGTATAATTTGGCTACATTTCATCATTGAGGGCATGATAAAGTTTCTAAATGCAGAAACGACAAGCAAAATCTCATGGAAACATTATTTATATGACAGAAATCATATTTTTAGCCCTCCCAGAGAGATTCCATATAAAAAACATCACCTGAATTGACGTAGTTTTTCAATACTAGAAACGAACTCGTGATTGTAAATCAACAAACGTTTTTTTCAACTTTATCTTGTTAAACAGGTCAATAGTGGTAATAAATCTTTGTTTCTTATGAAGAAATTCTCGATTTTTCAGCGGAATCTGTAAAAAAATGCAGATTCCGCTAAAAAGTCGAATTCTTTTTTGTATTTTGTGCAACACAAAACAAACATAATATTGTTTCATTATGCTAATAGGAAGAAAATACGAACAGCAGCGTCTTAGAGAGGCTTATGAATCAGAATAATCGGAATTTGTGGCTGTATATGGCAGACGTCGTGTAGGAAAAACTTTTCTTATACGAGAGACCTTTGACTATAAGTTCACTTTTCAGCATAGTGGACTTGCGAAATCTACTCGCACCAAGCAACTGAGGGCATGGCGTGACTCATTGGTGGAATCGGGATTGAAACTTAAGTTTACCCCAACAAACTGGCTTGATGCCTTCAATCTGCTTAAGGAACTTATCATGAAATCAGAGGATAAAAAGAAACTTATCTTTATAGATGAACTGCCTTGGATGGACACTAAAGCTTCTGGTCTTATGCCTGCATTGGAGCATTTCTGGAATTCATGGGCAAGTGCGAGAAAAGATGTTTGTCTTATAATATGCGGTAGTGCAACCTCATGGATTATCAATAAAATAATCAAGAACAAAGGTGGACTTTATAACCGAGTTGATTACAAAATCTCTCTACCTCCATTTACGCTAAATGAATGTGAGCAATATATGAGAAGTAGAAAGATTAACATGTCTCGTAAGCAATTGATAGAGGGATATATGGTAATGGGGGGGTGCCATTCTATTGGAAAGCCGTACAGAAAGGACTGAGTCTTGCACAAAATATAGATCAGAATTTCTTTATGCCAGAAGGAGAACTATATGAAGAATTTGATGCTCTTTATGCCTCGCTTTTCAAAAAACCAGAGAATTACATCAAAATTGTCAGTATCTTGTCTGCAAAACGTTATGGCATGACCAGAAACGAAATTATCAAGAATGGTAAATTTGTAGATAATGGAGGTTTTGGACAAATTCTAAAAGATTTGGAAAGTTGTGGATTTATCCGCAGTTATAACATGATAGATAAGGAGAAGAAGGATGCTATATATCAATTAATAGATCCATTCACTATTTTCTATTACGAGTTTATAAGCAACAATACACGTAAGGATCCTCATTTCTGGTCTCATAGTTTGAATACTGCAACTTATCACACTTGGTGCGGACTTAGCTTTGAACGTGTATGTATGCTTCATACGGAACAGATAAAGGACGCACTTGGTATTTCTGGAATAATTTCTGGTATATATTCATGGCGTTCTACAAAGAGTAGCCCTGAAGCTCAGATTGACATGTTGATAGACAGAGATGATGATGTAATTAACCTGTGTGAAATTAAGTACACCTCTACTCCTTGGGAAATGCAGGCAAAAGATTTTCAGGATATTCTACGCAAAGAAGAGGTATTCAAATTCGAGTCAAAAACTCGAAAGACTATCCATAACATATTGGTTAGTGCAAATGGTGTCAAGCGAAATGAATATTCAGACAAAATACCAAAAATAGTAACTGCTGATGATCTGTTTCGTTAATATCAAATATTAGTCGAATATATTTCAAGTAGAACTAATGAGTAGAGGAGAGATTCTTTAGCATATAGATGGTTGTTGCTGTATGACCAGAGTTACCAAGTCGGTTAGGGATATGATTGAACCCTAACTTCTCATACATCGAAACAGCATGAGAGAATTCTGTAAAGCTTTCTATGTAGAGGTTGCTGTAACCTGCCGTCTTTGCTGCTTCAATGACCTGCAGCATAAGTTTCTTGCCCATACCTTTGCCACGAAGCTTTGGAGAGAAATAAAACTTAACGAGTTCGGCATACCCCATAGGCAAACCTTCTGTTGGGTAATATCCACATCCTCCAAGTACTTCTCCTTCATATTCCACAACAAAATACCCACACCTTGGATGCTGGAAGTTCTCGAACATAGCCTGTGTACGTGGATCATCATACACCGTGTTGAACAAAGGTGCATGATATTCCTTAAAAACAGAACGAATGAGCTTTGCCAAAGTTTCATTGTCCGATTGTTGTATATTTCTTATTTTCATTAATGTGAGAACTATATATTAACGCCAGTTCGATGAATTTAAACGCTGCGCTTTGCTACATTAATTATTCACGAATTATTACAAATTATCACGACTTGCTTTTAGCTTGATGAGCCTTAGAGAAGAACTTGCGTAGCTTGTTGAGCTTTGCGAAAAATTTTTCATAAATATTTATCAAAAAGAAAAGTATAGATGAGAAATTCGTGTTACTCCACGCAGTGGATAAAAGGTTATTGCAATTCGTCGAACTCACGTTAACTACCAACTAGTGCGCATCCTCCATATAGCTCTTGCTGTATATCATTTCAACACTATGTCAAGGAAATATCGTATCTGCTTCTGCCACCATGGCCAGTCGTGCGCACTGTCATATCCCCAGTAGTCGCACCAGTGTGGCACACCCCTCTGTGCAAGCACGGTGTCGAGGCGGCGTGTTGATTCAAGAAGTTCGTCTTCCCAGCTGCCCTGCCCCACACAACAGATTATCCTACGATTGCGGTATATGTCCCAGTAGTGGTGGTCGGAGGGCATCCATGTGAGAAAGTCAATGGGCGAGTTGCCATAGACGAGTTCATCGCTGTAATCACCGAAGAAATAGCTTGCATGATATAGTCCACTGAGGGCGATGAGCGTATCGAAGAGGTCGGGGCGACGAAAGAAGAAGTTGCCAGAGTGGAAACCGCCCATGGAACAGCCAGTAACGATGAAGGTCTCATTGCCACGGCGTACCTCTGGTATCACCTCGTCTATTACATAGTGATACCACCGCTCGTGTTGCTCTATGCGCCATCGTGGATTACCGTTAGTGTCGCTCCATGTCTCACCGTCGATGCTATCAACGCATATCAGTTGTATTCTGCCTTGTTCAATAAATTGCGCTACGGCATTGACCATTCCCATATTCTCATAGTCGAAGAACCTTCCGTTCTGTGAAGGGAATACGAGTACAGGGCGTCCACCGTCGCCATAGGTCTTATATTCCATGTCGCGCTGGAGGTTGTTGCTGAATTTCTTAGAGTATTTTACTTCCATAATTTTTTTCCTACTTAACGTGAGCTCGACGAAATTATTGTCTTGTTTTCCTGTAGTGAAGAGTTTCGTAATTTTCAATGAAGGATTAGCTCGGTGGCAGAAGTCATCGAATTGACGTTACTTCATTCACATCTTTTTCTCATGGACGAATCTAATGAATTCCTCTTTTTCCTGATCTGTCTTTAGTTTCACGGTGTACATCTGGTTGCCCATTGCTCCAGAAAGAATATCGGGCATTCGCTCGCACATCACGATACTATTACCGTATCTTTCCAAAATCTCCTCGTGGCTATGGCTATATTCGTAGATGTCCCTGCGCGATGCAAACACGCAGAAGTACTCATCCTGCCATACGGTGCTGAGTGCATTGCCACTATCGTGCTGCGAACTCCTTGCAAGCTTCGACTTGCCGAATGCCACCATGTCTGCCCATATCTTATAAACGTTAGTGGAATGCGCAAAGTTTATCATATCAGGTGTATAACCGCCTGCCGGACGCATATTTACTTCAAGTGCCACAAAGTCGCCCTCCTCACCAAGGTTCTTTCTCGCTTTGTCAAGACGGAAATATTCCAGATGCACGAAGCGGTTCGTTACTCCGAATGCCTTCACAGTCTCGCGACCAATAACGCTTAGTGACTCTGGAATTTCCTGCGCCACGTAATATGACAGGTCGAGCCTCTTGTTCACTATATCCATGATGCTTGGTGGCCACACTGTCATTGATTCAAAGATAGCCTCACCAGTATTGTTTACTATTGCATCATACGAGCATATCTCTCCCGTGATGAACTCCTCGATTACATAGTCCTTGTCGGCAAACGACCTAAAAAATGTCCTCAGTTCCTGTTCGTCGTGAATCTTATGCGTACCTCCTGCACCAACGCCAATGTCAGGCTTGGCAATGACTGGGTAGCCACATTTTCCGCAGAATCTCAATGCAGCGTCCAGACCTTCGCTCACTTTCTGCTGACGCGCGGTTGCTATACCATTTGCCTGATATATCTTCTTCATCTCCGATTTCTCCTTGATGAACCCGATTCTGTCGCTCTGTATGCCTGTGGTTACGTTGAAATCGGTGCGTAGACGTGCGTCCTGCTCAAGCCAGTATTCATTGTTCGACTCAATCCAGTCTATCTTTCCGTATTTAAACGACAGAAACGCCACCGCCTTGAACATCTGCTCATAGCACTCCATGTTTTCCACGCGGTAATATTCCGTAAGCGACTCTTTCAGTTCCTCGCCCAGCGATTCGTAGGGAGCATCAGCAATGCCTAGCACGTTTATGCCGTTCTCTTTCAAATTACGGCAGAACTGCCAGTACGTATGAGGGAATTGTGGTGATATAAATATAAAATTCATGTTCAGTCAATCTGTTTTTGATGATTACATCAGTTGTTGAAAATGAAAGTAGAAAAGAGAAAAATCCAGTTATACTAAATTCTCCAAAAGATAAATAGTATTTATGATTTTTCACTATTCATTTTGTCTATTTATTTTTAAATGCAAATTCTGAATGCCAAACAATCCCTTAGTAACCATTGCCTTATTCTCGGAATCGGGGAGTTTAGAGAGTCCTCTGCCAACGGCAAAGGCAAGCAACAGAAGCGTGAGCACATTACCTTCAAGAAACGACTTCACTATGTTATCTTAGGTATGATGCTAATAGCATTCGATGTACGATGTCTGCGGAGCTTCTACCGTCTCCACGCTATTGCCGAGAGCCTCTGCCAGCAGGTTGCATGGTACAACGAGCACGTAGAGCACAACTCCCACGGTAGCAGCGTGTAGGTAATTATCCGACCGAATATGCGCCCAGAACCTTGTGAACCCAAAGCAGCGAAGGTGGTGATAACGGCAAGCAATATCGTTGGCACGGCGAGCAATTGGGACTGTCGTGTGTAGATCGTAGCCACGAAGTTCATCACTTCATCAAGTCATGCAATACCCAAGAATCCAAATAATGCAGCCAATACGAGTAATCCTGTCCATATCAAAGTTTTCTTCATAGTTGCTTTTTTATTTAGGTTTTCGGGTTTATAGTTTTTTCAGGTCGGAATACTTATAGCGATGCCGACCTCATAACCTTCTAACCTAATAACCTCTAGCAATTCTGGCTGCAAGATACAAAAATAAACTTATCTATGCAACAGTAAGCCGTATTGTTCCGTAATATATTTCTCAACCCACCGATAATACTCCGCAATATCATTGTCAGGCCTGTTGCTTTGACGTATGCTTACAGCACGATATATTATTTCTGTCTCGATAGGTTCTATCTTCTGAAGAATGCCTGTGCCTGAACGATTTATAAGACGAGCGAGATTGATGTAGTCTTGCCCATTACCTCTTTCTATTGGAAAGAGTTGTCGCTTCAGTTCAAGTCCATACCCTACGAGCTTTGCCTGTTGTCCTGGTTGTTGGTGCGTGACCACATCTGGAAGCTTGCCGTTGGCGGTTATCCATAACGGAATGGCTACGGTGGTGAGTGGGCATCCGACAATAGTCCATGCCGTGGTTCTACCAGGTTCTTCTCCCTTCCTTACGCCCTGAATGAGCTGGGCAGAAGCTGTAAGATTGCGCGGTATGAAATCACGGAAAGGATAATACACAGGTTGTGAGTCGTCCTGCGGTTGCAGGTCGTGAAGGTCTATGTTCGTCAGTCCATGTTTCAGATAACGTGTAACCTTACGGATGATGTTCTCAAAACCAAGTTCGTTGGCATAACTGGCACGGGTGGCATAGTCGCTCATAGCCATATAGCGTTCTATGCCCTGATCCATTGACCGCTCACCTGACATACCATGATTTGTGCGGACTATAAATCCGTACGGGGCAACCTGCGGATCATTGGCATCATACTTCACATATCCTTTGTTTCCTGTCTCGTAATAGGCAACACCTCCTTCTGCATCAAGCACGGCAAAGTTGGAGTTGGAAGGTATCGGACCAAGTGATTTGATACTATCGAGCAGATGCTCGAAGTCTGCCAGAGTCCTACAGGTTTCCAATGCCTTTCGCATTAGTGTACCATCGTTATCGTCTCCTTGCGGACGATATTTCCCAGGTATGGGTTTACCGTTCAGGTTGTATGCAGCGGTGTTGGCTATGGCAAATCCGACTTCATTATGCCCTGACCACACACTCTTGTAAAGCGAATCCTTTGCTGCCACAATGGCGATGAAACGGTATTTATTCCCTTGTATCTGTATTGCAAGATTATTCTGATCATGCGTATCACGGTTCTTGAAAATATAGGGACGCCCGTCTGGAGTCACCTTACCCGATACGATGATACTTGTGCAGGCATAAGAATAGGCTGCACTCCATAGGAACGCAGCACTTATCAGTAAAATCTTTGCCTTAGCAATTGAAAATTGATAATTGATAATTGAAAAATCCATGCGACGAATTAATTTCACATTCAATTAAATAGTAACCGTCCAATACAGGTCACTCAGTCCTTCATCTCCGGCTACCGTATTACCATCAGCATCCTTTATATGGAGATGTATATCCCATGTACCAGTCATGGTAAGGTTCAACTGACCTTTGTAACTGCCATCTTCCTGCAAGGTGAGAGCCTTGTTGTCAGGTGATGTATGGTTGCCCATATCTGGCATGGTAGGATAGATCTCAATGGTGAACTTATCATCCGAAAGATTATATGGCACTTTCTTGTCCGTTCCCTGCTTTGATATGTAGGCCTCTATGGTGTTGGTACCTGTCTGATAACTGTTAGGATTCACGAGCGTGAGATAGTAGGTTGTTTCGTTATACTTGAATGACTTCAACCAAGTCTGTCCCTGTGCCAGCGCATCCACGGTGATCTTTGATGGAGCGTGAACGACGGATTGTCCATTTGTGGAAATCTTATATGATAGTTCCCAGTAACCATTGTCATTGCTGTTCATTACATAAGATACCCATGCACGATGCACGGCAGGGAATTTCTCGTCATATACCGCACCTTCCGTTATTGCAGGAGTGGAGTGTTTCATTCCCTTAGCAGCCATGGTCATAAGAGGTGTTATCTCCGTAACGGAGAAATTACGCACATAACCCTGATTTGAGAGTTTCGTCACAGTAAAGAACAAGTCGTTATAACCCACGTGCAACTTTCCGTTAGCAGAATAGGCGCTTACTGCATATTTCCCACCGATGGTGTCGCGCAACGAAGGAATCTCCTTCACATAGCTATTGTTGAGGAATGTATAGGCGAGGAATGTCTCTTCCGCATTGCAACATTCTATGTCCCCAGTTGGTATGTTGATAGTCACCAGACCATCTTCTTCGTTGCTATTGCATGACGAGAAGATATTTGTCGAAAATAAACCTATTGTCAGATATAATGCTAATTTCTTCATGTATAAACCAATTATAGCCCCTCACCTGCCCTTCGGACATCCTCTCCCAAAAGGGCGAGGGGAAAGTTTGTCTTTCTAATCATGTACATTTGAGGGTGAAAAGGTAATTTTCCCCTCGACCTCTGTGAAGAGGGTGTCCGAAGAACTGGTGAGGAGCCTGTTATAATCTGCAATCTGCACTGTATTTGTCTGTATGTCACCTTCGCGGTACAACAAATCCACCACCTTGTTCACGGCACAGAGGATGCAACCGTTACAATGCCCAAAATGAAATCTACCATAGATGTCGCCACAAGCAACTGTGCCTTCCTGTTTCTTTAGCTCTTCATATACCTCACCTGCCAAACGCTGATGTTTCTCCTTGTCACCGCTGGCATAGAATCCGAGAGCCATTATTGCACCAGACAAAGCTCCGCATGTGCCTTGTGAAAACTTATGACCTATGCCACCCGAAAAGCTTTCTGACATACTCCTCAGTTGCTTCTCCGTAAATACAGAGCCTAATGTGGCGGCTATGGCAGTCAGCGAAACTGCGGAGCAACCATAATGTTTGCCTTGACGGGCTGTTATCTGCCGTTTCAATTCGGCTTGCAGCGAATCCAGAGACTGATGATGAGTCACTGCCTGAAAAGCAGGTGGGAAAGCATATCTTAGCGAATCCGCATCAATGCTCTTTGCCGTCACGTTTCCATCAGAATCAGAAGGAGCAGCCCAAGCCATCGGTGCATTGCCCTGACGTGGAAACGAAGTCTGGATACCTGCAAATGCTAACGCTGTGAGTATGGATAGTCTCTGATATTCCATTGTAGTTATGAATTGAAGTTCCCCAAGGGGAGTTTTGTTAGATAGGTGAAAGTGAATAGTGAATAACGAATAGATAATAATACTTAATACTGGCTAACGCCATTGTGAGAATCAACATCTTAATTTCTTGGTCTCGTTCTGGTGGCTACCAGATTAGGTATTATTCACTTTTCACTATTAACTATTCACTTCAATGATTTTTATCTCTTAAAGCTTCCTCTTACAATCTTATGCTCGAAGGTCTGAGTATCCTTGAAAAGATTATACATCGGACAGATCTTCTCTACACGATTGAGCCACTCCTTAACCTTGTCTTCACTCTCTGGTGTCAGAGCATGGAGGGTGTAGCGCACATTCTGCAATGCTATAGACTCTTTCTCATGTCCCTTGCGACCTGCTACAGGATTCCACTCTGCCTGTACGGTGAGCGATACTGAGTCAACATCAAGATTCAGTTCTGCTGCCTGTCCAAGTGAAATGTGTGTGATACAGGTACCGAGAATGCCCAGTGTACCCTCAAGCGATGTCATGCCTGTGTTTGAACCTCCAAGATACTCTGGATTGTCGTGCAGAATGAGATATTTGTCGTTTACCGTCAACTGACGAACACCATTAGGGAATACCTTCACCCAAGGACCGTGTTTAGGTGCCTGTGGCTTCAATTCCTTCTTATCCTTATTCTCGTTCTTCAGTTTCTCCTGCTTTTCACGACTTGCCTGAAATGCCTGACGCTTGCCGTGGATGTACTCACGCAGCCCCGCAAGTGTCTCACCCTCTACCTTTTTCACACGTGGTGATGGTTTAAGGTCAATGGTGAGCTGTGGCACTACAGCCTGCTTAACGAGCGTTGCTATCGGTGAGTTCTGCTCTGCAAGTACCGCGAGCTTTTCCAGTTCTGCATCGCTGGCAGGTGAATCTATGTAGAGCGTATAGAGGAAGTTACGAGGATACCACACGCGCCCTGTAGGCTCCTTGTCAGGCTGTCCGTGAATCTCTATCGTCAGCGAGTCAATGTCAATACCGAGTAACGCTGCCTGATTCAGATAGCTGTCAGCAAGGTCAGAGGCAAATACTGCCTGTGCAGTTGTTGGTGTATCTACTCCTGAGTCCTGTCCGCCGTGTGAATATCCACAATCACCGAGGTAGTGGAACTCCCTTACACGCAGTTCACGAGCACCGGAGCGATTCTTTGCTACTACGTTGGCTGTAAGAGTCACGGTCTTGAGATCCTTTGCACCGAGAGCGTTCCACGCTTCCAATGCCACCTTACGCTGCTTTAGGTGACTGCGCAGACTTGGTGCATTCTGTTCAAGTTTCTGTTTTGTGGCATCAGAGCGGAATACGTCAAGTGGTCCCTGTGCCTGTGCTACTGTTGCTACCGACAATGCGGCTATTGTAAGTGCTATTATATTTTTCTTCATAAATCTTAAAACTCTTTTTTTAGTGATAAACTAATGTAAGATTTCATCTACTTCTTACTTCCTTTTCTCTTAACCCTTACGATCTTATGCTCAAAAGTCTGAGTGTCCTTGAACACATTATACATCGGACATACATTCTCCGTCTGCTCAATCCACTTCTGAATGGCTGTGTATGGCTCAGGGGTAGTAACATATAGGGTTACTCGTAGGTTCTGTGGGGCGATAGACTCATTCTCGAATCCCTTGCGTCCGGCACGTGGATCCCATTCACCCTCAACCTGAACGTGCAAAGAGTCAATATCGAGATTCAGCAATGCTGCCTGTCCTTCAGAGATGTGCGTAAGACAAGTACCGAGAACACCAAGCGCATTTTCACGAGAGGTAAGTCCGAGATTAGTACCACCGAGATATGCAGGATTGTCATGAACAATAAGATATTTGTTGCTTATCGTCAACTGACGTGTTCCGTTAGGCAATACCGTAACCCAGGGACCTGTCTTCTTCACTGGTGCAGTGTTTGGTCTTGGCTTACTCTGATAGGCAAGCTTTGCCTGACGCTTGCCGTGGATATACTCGCGCAATCCCTCAAGTGTAGCACCTTCTATGACACGTTCACGTGGTGAATGCTTATAAACAATGTTCACTGGTACGGTAACAGCCTGCTTTATGAGGTTTACCACCGATGAGTTCTCCTCTGCCAACTGTGCAAGACGTTCAAGTTCTTCGTCTGATGCAGGAGAATCTACATATATTGTATATAGGAAGTTTCTGTTGTACTTCACACGGTTTGTAGGCTCTTTGTCTGGTTGTCCGTGTATCTCTATTGTCAGTGAGTCAATATCAACACCTGCAAGTGCAGCCTGACTGATGTAGCTATCGGCAAGGTCAGATGCGAACACCGCAGCAGCCGTTGTCTGAGTCTCTACACCTGCATCCTGTCCGCCGTCTGTATATCCGCAGTCACCTACATAATGAAACTCACGCACCCTGAGTTCGCGATAACCTGCACGATTCTTTGCCACTACGTTAGCAGTAAGAGTTACTGGTTTCAGTTCGCTTGCCGGAATAGCGTTCCATGCCTCAATGGAATTCTTACGTATCTTGAGATACTCACGCAATGTTGGTGCGTTCTTTTCAAGCAGAGTTTTTTTCTTTGCAGAAGTGAAAACACCGTTGACACCCTGTGCCTGTACTCCGCTCAAAGCCAATGCTAGAGCGGCTGTTAGGAAGATGGATCTGTTTGTTTTGTTCATCCTGAATTCTCCTTTCTTTATATTTCTTTGTTATATTTAATTTCTGAGTGCAAAGGTACTAACATTTCCTGTTCCGTGGAATCCCCCATATAGGTTAATTTAAATACCGCAAATTGGGTATGCTTCTATGTAACAACCTACAAAACAAATAGATAGTCGATTTTATATTGCAGAGTTTTTCGCAGTATTTTTCATGTTGCGAACAAATAAAGTGCGACATGCCAACGAATAACATGTCGCACTATACGTTTTTTGAATACTATTTATTTCGTGCCGTCACACGTTCTATGCGTCCGCTGATGACTTGCGCATTGGTGACAAGGTTGTAGATAGGACAACCCTTCTCTGTCTTTTCCACCAGTTCACGAATCTCTGCCTCTGGGCGTGGACTGCTGATGAACACGCGCATCTTGATGTCGGTAGGGTAGAGAGGTGTTTGCTCAAATCCCTTGCGACCTGCGCGAGGGTCAAACTGTGCCGTGAGCGATACGTTCAGGGTGTCGAGCGGTGTCTTTGTGCGTGCTGCCGTGCCTTCCGCAACGTGCGTGAAACATGAACCAAGCAGACCGATGTGACTCTCTACGGCTGTAGGACCGAGGTCGTTGCCGCCAAGGTACAGAGGATGATCCTGTAACACACGATGATGACGCACCTGCAAGACTGTTACGCCTGATGATGGATTGATGAATGCTGAAGGACCGTCGGGGCTGAGATAACTGTCGGTTTGTGCCGGTGTGAACTGATTGGCACGAGAGTATGGGTAGTCGTAGGCATAGCCACCGAACCTCGACTTGTCGGGACGCTTGCCGCTTTCACGTAGTTTGCGGTTGCCCTCGCCCTTGCGTGTCTCCCATTCTATGAACTCACGAAGTCCAGGCTGATAGGTAGGAGGCAGTACGAGTTCATCAGCATTTTTTGTATATACCAGTTCGGTATTGACCTTATGTGCACGTATCGAGAACTGATAAAGTGGTGAGTTCTGTTCTGCAAGCAAGCGTAGTTCCTCTAACTGACTGTCAGATGCGGGAGAGTCAATGTAGATAGTGTATTTCAATCCCCAGTCCTGCAATGACGGTCCTGTCTGTTTGATATTAATGCCGAGGGAGTCAATATCAATTCCCTTCAGCGCAGCCTGTGTGACGTAGCTGTCGATGAGGTCACCGGCAATGGCACTAATGACGTGATCTGGAGTACCTATGCCAAGATCGAAGCCTCCGTTGTTATATCCGCTGTCGTTGAGATATTCGTGTTCGCGGATTATGACGTGGCGTGTACCGGAACGCTGCTCTGCTGTTGCAAAAGCCCTGATTGTTATTGGTTGCAGAGCATCTGTTGGTATGGCGCGGAACTGTTCCACGGCATTCTTTCTGCGCTTGAGCAGGTCGCGGAATGACGGTGCGCTCTTCAATGCTTTGTGATACCATGAGGCATCGGTGATAGCCTTGTTCAGACGTTGATCGTTTTGTTGTGCCACGGCAACAGTTACTGCTGCCGTGGCTATTATGGTTGAGAGGAGTATTTTCTTCATAATCAGATGTTTTTTATTCCCTTCCTACGTATGGGTTTGATGTTATTGTTGAGCCGTCATAGCCGTAGTTCTGCCAGAGGTTAGGGTTAACTTCGCGCTGTGCCTGTGGAATAGGGAAACGATAGTGCTTGAAGTCAATAGTCTGCTTGTTGTACTCTGGATATTTCTTTGCAAGTGGACTGTTCTTAATTGTCTTTACCAGTATCTTCCAGCGTTTTAGGTCAAGGATATGCTTCTGCTCAAGAGTAAACTCCCATGAACGCTCCTGTATGATAGCATCGAGGAATCCCTTGTAGTCAAGTCCCTTCTCCAGATCATGAGTCTGTGGAGTGGTGGCATTGATATCCTCGCGGAAAGCACGGCGACGCACCTTGTTGAATGCATCGTAAGCCTCCTGGTTTGGCTGGTGGTCACGCTCGTTGATTGCCTCGGCAAGTATGAGATAGACCTCTGCAAGTCGCAATACCTGACGGTTCATGGCACGATCAGCCGCACTTGTCTCAGGTGAGTCGTGGTCAATGTATTTGTTGTAGCGAGAGAAACCAGACTCACGGATCTTGTCACCGTCGGCATCATAATAGAAGTGGAAATAGCTCTGGGTTGATGGACGCCACAGGGAATCAACGAAAGATACGTCCTTGCGCTGGTCACCCTTGAGATAAGAGTTCTCTACGGTGTTGTCTGGTCCTGGTGCTATATGTGGTAGTGCCACGCTGTAGCTTGTAGAGAAAGAGCAATGGCAGAGGTGGTTGTTACCAGAGGCATCACCTTCACGTGTGCTTGACCCCTTGTAGAACTGGATTGCGAAAATACTCTCCTTGCCGTTACGGTTGTTGTTGTTCCAGTTGTCGTAGAAGTCCTCTTCCAGCTCATATTCGCCAGAGTCGATAACCTGCTGCGCATACTGTACGGACTTGCTGAAATATTCCTTACGCTGGGCATCAGTCAAGTCATCGTCAACCTGTGCCCATACGAGATAGGTCTTTGCAAGAGCAGCAAGAGCAGCACCACGAGTAGCACGGCCTATGTCGCTTTGACCATACTCCTTAACGGATGGCAGGAGCTTGGCTGCATCCTCAAGGTCGGTTACAACCTGTTGGAATACCTCTGTCTCTGAGTTTCGAATGGCATTGTTGCCCTCACCGACCTTAGTCACTATGGGCACTGGTCCCCACAACTGTACGGCGTAATTGAGATAGTATGCGCGCATGAACTTGGCTTCGCCTATTACTTGTGCTGCTACCTTGGGCGATACCCCTGCTGGGTTATTCTCAAGTTTTGCTATAACGTCGTTGGCACGTGCAACAGAGGAATAGACCGCAGACCAGAGCTTTACAAGGTAGCTGTTTGTGCCGTCCCATGACAGCAATCCAAGCATACCACCACCACCGTTTGGATTCTCACCGCTGACGGTTGTCTCGGTGGTAAGGTCGATGAGATACATGTAAGTGGTTGCAAGTTCTATGTCAGAAGCATATACGGCATTGACGAGTGCCTTTGCATCGGCATCGCTCTGTGGCAGGTTACTCTCTGACAACTCACTCTGGTTGCCAAGGTCGAGCGATTCGCAGGATGTGGTTACTGTTCCAAGAGTCATCAGCGCTGCCAACGCATGAATATGTATTGTGCGGAAAGCACCAAGTCTTTTCTTTATATTATTATTCATATTTCTAACCAATTGAAAATTGAAAGTTGAAAATAGAAGGCATGTACAATGTACAATTCTTCATTGTTCATTTTTCATTTATTAACTTAATAGGATATCTTCAATCCAAAGGTGAATGTGCGTGCCGTTGGATATGTGCCACGGTCAGTATAACCAGAGAATTCAGGATCGAAACCTGTATAGTCGGTTATTGTCAGGAGGTTCTGTGCTGATGCATAGAGGTAGATACCGAGTTTCTGACCATTGCCAAGACGTGGCTGGAAGTTATAGCCTACCTGTATGTTCTTTAGACGCAGGTAGCTGGCATCCTCAATGTAGCGGCTGTCAAGGTAAAGGCTATAGAGATTGCCAAATGTTGCCTTTGGCACAATTGTGCTTGGGTTGTTCTCAGTCCAGCGGTCAAGCAGTTTCACAGAGCCGTTGTAGCTTGTGTTTGGAGATTCAAGAGCCTGTTCCAACTGGTTGTAGAGCTTGTTGCCGTAAGAGCCCTGGAAGTTGAAAGAGAGATCCCAGTTTCCGTAGCGCAACTGTGACGCAAAGCCGTAAGTGAACTTTGGCTGTGCTGATCCCAGAACCTTGCGGTCGTTCTCCTGATCTACATTGCCATCTCCGTTCTGGTCAACAAATTTAGCATCACCATATTCTACGTTTGTCTTTGTTGATGGCACTGGAACCTTTGCAAGGTCATCACCCTTCTGTACTACTCCATCGAACTCCCAGCCATAGTATGTACCAAGAGCTTCTCCTACGCGGATGATGGTGTTACCGCTGATAATCTGATTCTGTGAACCGCCAAGACTCGTCACCTCGTTCCTATTGTGCGCAATGTTGGCACTGGCATTCCATGAGAACTTCTTTGTCTGATAGAGAGTTGCATTGACTGCGAACTCAACACCATCGTTTGTTACATTACCCACGTTGGCAAGCTGTGTGCTGAATCCTGTGGTCTGCTCTACAGGAATGTCGAGCAACAGGTCTGAGGTCTTCTTGTGGTAGTAGTCGAACACGAAGCCTACACGACCTTTGAGGATGTTGAAGTCAAAGCCGAGGTCGAATGATGAGGTGGTTTCCCATTTCAGGTCATCGTTACCCAGACCTGAACGGTAGTATGCGCTATTCTTCACGCCTCCGAGGAAATAATGTGTGCCAGCGTATGTGGAAAGGAACTTGTAGTCGCCAATTTCCTGATTACCGACAGTACCGATACTTGCGCGGAATTTCAGGTCTTCAAGCCATTTTGCACTTTTCAGGAAATTCTCTTCGTTTACGTTCCATGAGAAACCGAGTGAAGGAAACCATCCCCACTTGTTGTTCTTCGCAAAGCGGCTGGAACCATCGGCACGCAATGTAGCGGTGAAGTGATAACGATCAAAAATTGAATAGTTTACACGACCTATGCCTGAATAGAGAGAAGAGGTAATGAACTGGGTATCAGTATTAACGAACTGAGAGCCAGCCTGAAGGCTATGATAGCCGAGGTTCTCATTTGCGAAATAGGCAGTTGAGCCAAGCAGACGCTCACTCTTTTCCTGCTGATAGGTGTAACCGCCAAGAACCTCAAACTCATGTATGCCAAATTTCTTATTCCATGTGAGGGTAGCCTCAAACTGGTCGCTCTCCCAACGCTTTGTACCGACAGAGCCGTAGCCTTCAGAGTTAAAGCCAATCTGTGAGTTGCCACCACCAAAGAGATTCTGACGAGTGTTGATAACATTTACGGAACCCTGTGTACGGAAACGCAAAGATGGGATGATCTGCCACTGTGCAAAACCTGATAGTAACACGTTGTCAACGATTGTCTCTGTCTGCACCTCGCTGAGATCGGCAATGGCGTTTGGTGTGTTACCATTACGCACAAAGTCGCCTGACTCGAATGGGTTGGCATAGTTCCATGTTCCGTCTTCATTGTGGATAGGAACTGCTGGTGATGTGCGAAGAGCCTGCTCAAGCAGTCCGCTGAATCCGTTAGACAGACCGCGGAAACCGTTCTGTCCGCTACGTGTAGTCTTTGAGAGGTTTGCCTTCAGTCCTACGGTGACATTCTTGAAGATGTCGCGATCGTAGTTCAGTCGAGCACCGAGACGTGTAAAGCCAGAGCCGAGAATAATACCATTCTGGTCGATGTAGTTACCAGAGATAAGGAAACGCTCCTTGTCAGAACCACCGCTTACAGATAGCTGATGCTGCTGGGTTACCGCATTGCGGAAGAGTGCATCTTGCCAGTCGGTGCCTTCACCCCACGACTTTACTACTTCTTGTGTAACACCTGCGGCTGCCTTCTGCGCATCGGTTGCAAGGTCGAGGTATAGGTCGCCCCACTGCTGGGCGTTGAGAAGATCGAGACGCTTACGTACTGATGCAATGCCGACAGAATATCCGTAGTCAACTTTCAGATTGTTCTTCTTACCATTCTTGGTTGTAACGATGATTACGCCATTGGCACCTCGTGAACCGTAGATGGCAGATGCGGAAACATCCTTGAGTACCTCGATGGACTCAATGTCTGACGGGTTGATAGAAGCCAGAGGGTTGAAGTCCTTACCTGCGAAGCTGTTTCCTGTGTTGGTTGATGCTGCATCGTTATAGATAAGTACACCATCAATAACGTAGAGAGGCTCATTACCACCATTGATAGAGTTACCACCACGTATGCGGATGTTAAGTGCAGCACCAGGCTCACCTGATGAAGAAGCAGCACTAAGACCTGCCACGGCACCACCCAAGGCATTGTCGAGCGAGGTTGAGGTCTGCAATAGTTTCTCATTCTTGACTGTTGTCACGGAACCTGTAAGAGATTTGCGCTTCTGCACTCCGTAGCCGACAACGACAACCTCGTTAAGGCTGTTGGAATTATCTGCCAATGCAATCTGTACAGGTTCTTCAAAGTCATATACATCTACGTCGAGGGGACGATAGCCGACATACTCAACACGGAGAGTAAGAGGAGCCTGCACCTTGGTCTGGAGAGTGAAGTTTCCGTCGTAGTCGGTTACCACTCCTTGGCTCTTTTCATTTTTAACAATTACTGTCGCTCCAATGAGCGGTTCTCCAGTGCGAACATCTGAAATGTGACCTGATATCACATTCTGTGCGAAAGCCAACAAAGGGCTTATCGCAACAATAGTTGCAATAAATAATCTTTTTACCATAAATCTAATATCTTATTGTTCTTTTACTTTTGAGCAGTAAGTATGTTCTTCACCTTGTCGATTTGTACCTGTGCCAGTTTGTTATCCAAATTCAACAATCCAAATTCGTGATTATACTTCACACCAGCGGTGAGTACCCATTGCAAGAACTGGTTAACGGCCTCGTCAGTCTGATTATAGCTCACGCCAATCTTATCAACTGCCACTTCCTGCACCTTGCCATCCTCCAACACGCTGATAAGCTCATCGAGGGTAGCGTTGCCTGAGAAACTATTCTCCAGACTCTTCTTCACGTCAATGCCTATGATGCTGAGGTTGCTCTTGATGTGACGACTCTTCAGATCAAAGATATTTGGGAGTGCGTTGAATGAAACGCCCAATGGATCCTTGGTCAGGGCTGTTGTCAGGAAGAGGTCATCACCTGATATGCGCTTGCCACGAAAATTACTGCTCTCTTCGCCAAAGTTATGAGCAAAAGAAGAGGTTACGGACGTAGCATTGCTGCCGCTGTAAATAACGAGTTTTTCAAACTGCTTGATTTTCTTTACATCCTCGTCAAAATCATCATTGAGGAAGTAAAGCTGCTTTAGCTTCTTTGAGTTCAAATGTTTGCCTTCCAGAACCTTCGCAGCCTCACTACCACTTGCTGTGATAGGCAATACTGCAAATTCTCCGAAATAAACCACTGTACGGCTAAAGCCCTCTGTATTGACTCCTTGATTGTCAAAAACCACATTAAGGTCTATGTCATCCTGACCACCTTTGGCTATCTGAAACTCTATGCCTGGTTGTGTCTTTGAATACTCGGAGATCCATTTCTCCAACAAAGGACGAGCGAAACGTGGAGCTTTCACGTAGCGCACGTTACTTGAGTTGCTTGAATTATTACCAGCCCAGATATTGCTGATGTTGATTCCCAATAAAACTACTATTGTCAATACTAATCTTCTCATACTTCTTCTTTTTTACTGTGTTAATACCTACTATATATACTCTACCATCCATTGTCGTTGCCATCATCATCTGGCCACAACAATACTCACGCATTCGCATTCGGTTCATTGTATTCATAACTCTATCATTTTAAAGTTAATATTCTGTGAATTATTTCCGAGTGCAAAATTACTATGTTTTTTACACATCAACAATCCCGACTGTGCGGTATTTCATATACCTATAATTAGTTACAACATTTTCATTTTGGGCTTATCCGACATTACGAATGATGCGACAGTCGTAATGCAGGATATTTTGTAGACACAAACTTCGCTTTCTAGATCCTATTGTTTTGCCAGTTAACCTGAATGTTTTTTTCATAGAGAACGGGCTTGCCCGTGCCACTTATTTATACAGTGGGGAAGCCTAATTCCCCAGACGTATAAAAACGCCTGGGAGAGTGCCACTTCACGAGCAAGCTCTTTCCTCATAAAAACATCTTTCCTCTGCCAGTTAAATTCACTTAGGCAGGAGGGAAGTCACGTTGCGTCACTTTATCGGTCAGGTGACGTTGCCTTCGTCCATACCCTGTCCCGCAGATAGACGTAGAGATAGGAACGTGAACTTAGGTCACCTTGCATTCGCTGGGTGTGTGCGAATGCAGCCGTCCGCTCACCTTCGCTCAGTTGCTGCCATACTCCAAAGGCTTGCGATTCGTTGTCGCCAACCTTCTTGTAGATTACCTTCAATCGGTCAAAGGAAGAGGTGACATCGCTTGCGTTGAAATTGTCGAAGCCTTCAGTGTCGTTAGCTACCTTAGAGCTTATGCTATCGTCAGTTTGCTCGGATCCCATTGAAACCTCAACTACATCAGAAGTGTTATCTGTCTGTGATTCCTTACCAGACTCAACAGTAGTCTTTTTGTTAACTGAACTTGCGTTCGCAACATTCGTTTTCTTCGTAGGTATGGCTATTGAACTTGTATTCCTTGTACTTCTGCATTTTGCACTCTCGCTGCATTTCCTGCTTTTCGCTTCCGCAGCTGCTCGCATAGAGTCAATGTCTTGGATGAGCAAATCATAATAGGCTTGCAGACGAAGGTCGTCAAGGTCAGTTTTGGTACCTTCGGTTACATAGGTGACTGCGGCCTTTACCAGTTTGCCTACTTCGGCATTCGG